>Ga0209465_10000677_pt1 | contig 15689 bp, 17 predicted proteins | sample PanSoiPlot1MoBio_FD_188321 | JGI IMG/M metagenome (GOLD analysis project Ga0209465, IMG submission 188321) | Tropical forest soil microbial communities from Panama analyzed to predict greenhouse gas emissions - Panama Soil Plot 1 MoBio (SPAdes)... | ecosystem: Environmental > Terrestrial > Soil...
TCGCCGAACGATCTCGCCTTCGAATCACGCTGGATACCCTCTAGCGCCAGCCGCGGAGCTCGTTGCGAGGCAGTTTTTCCTCGCCAGCTGTCTCCCCAGGCTCGCTCCACCCAGTCTCTGGGCAGCGCCGTGTGCCTAGGAGGTTAGTCACCAAGGAAGCAAGGCTTCAAGCCGTTCCGGATGTTCGACTGCGTATGCTAAGGCGCAGCTAACACCACGAGAAAAGGCGTAGAGAGCAAAATGTTCAAGCGCCAGATGTTTAACAAGTGCCGCAATGTCGCCGGCGTGATCCTCAACGCTGTATCGGCTCGCTGGCGCCTCGCTCGGATATCTTCCGCGCAAGGTAAGGGCAACCACTCGACGACGCAGAGTTTGAAGGAATGGCAGATAGTCATCGGCATTTTCAATTGCGCCGGGAACGATCAGAAGCGGCAGCGGATTTTCATGAGCCTCACCATTGTCAAGATACTGTAAGTTGACTTCGCCGTTCTTGCAGAATCTGTCTACGATGGTGAGGGTCATTATCCGGAATCTCCTTTCCGGAATCTCCTCTTTGACTTCAAAAACTGCATCATTGTACGGCCATTTCACTTGCCCTGCATAGCCCGGAACAGCCCTTAAGGAATCCGAGTGGATCAGTGTCCTTTCACTAGCAGAGCGGACTTTTTAGCGTCGAAATCAGTGCATCACACTCAAAATCTCTACTGCCTTACTTTGCTCGGACCGGTTTCACCGTGAGCTCCATAAATTTTCGTGACGGCTGAGTGCCCATTGTTATCTCGTGGCTCTCGGTCCAGTCGCCAGCATCGGTGAGGTGGAGGGTTGACTTGGTTCGAATGTCACCGACGGTGAACCCCCAAGTTAGCTCTTTCCCGTTGTCGGCCAGAGCGGTGTCGGTTTCGAGCCACCGACCGTCGTTGAAGGCACGCATGTGATATTTGCCGGTTGCATCGTCGTAGCTAGCAATGCCGTAGGCTTGCAATAGTGGCCGCCCGTCGGTCTTGGCGCGCCCTACCCCCTCGATCACCAGCAGCAGCCCATCAAGCTTGTATTCGGCGCGCTCCGTCTGGTTGAATTCAATCCACTCACCAGGGGGGCGGAGCATGCGGCCCTCGCCCGCCCATTCTCCAACTAGGAACCCCAGCTTCTTCATCGCTTGCCGTTGCGCGTTAACGTCTGGGGTGCGGGGCGGCTCCTGTGCGGCCGCTGCAACCAAAAGCAGCAACAGAGAGAACATTACGGTCATGACCATGGCCGATTAGACCACCTTTCAAGACAAGAGTCTTGATTGTCGATAGAAACCCATTAGACAAACAATGCTGAAATGGTAAGCCTGGGCTTGGTCACGGCGATAGTTACTCTCTGCATTGTCAGCCACTTCGACCCCGACTGAGTGTGACCGATTGTCGGTGAAGTGCGCGTAACGCGCTTGTTCATGTACACTTGAGTGCAATTCGGAGCCCTGGGTCGTTGTCCGTCGAACTCGTTGATTTTGTGAGCGGCGATGGCTACCAACCAGAAGGTCGGGAGTTCGAATCTCTCAGGGCGCACCACACCCTCCCTAATGTCTTTCCACGCGTCAGAACTAAAAGGCAGCGACTACCCCATCAAAGCCATCATCCTCGATTACGGCGATGTCATTTCACTGCCAGCCGACCCGGCTGTTATGTCCTCGATGGCTGCTCTATTTGGACTTCCGCTGGACCGCTTTCGACAGTTCTACGGCTTCTTCCGACACGACTACGATCGTGGTGCACTCGACGCGGCCGCGTATTGGAACAGGATCGCCGAAGCAGCCGGTGTGCAGCTCAACGAAGACCACATCGCGCATTTGCGAAAAGCTGATGTCAAAATGTGGAGCCGATTGAATGAGCCGATCTTAAAGTGGGTGGAGGAGCTGCGAGAGGCCGGGTTCAAGACCGCGGTGCTGTCCAACATGCATTACGACATGGTGCAGCGCGTCTTAAGTGATGATGCATGGACGAAGCGCTTCGATGTTCTCGCACTGTCTTCGCCTCTGGGCATGGCCAAGCCGCAGCCGGAAATCTTCGAGTATTGCTTAAAGAAGCTCGACGTGAGGCCGCACCAATCCATGTTCATTGATGACCGCCGGGACAACGTTGAAGCTGCCTTGAAGGTGGGAATCGCGGGCATCTGCGCGCCGTCGACTGAGGCGCTGGTGAACCTGCTGGATGCAATCGGATTTCAGCCGCTACCGGAACTCTAGCTCGAACCGCTAGGTGTCGTCGTCGCGGTCGACCTCCTCTTCCAGCTCTGAAATCGCTACCTCACGATCCGTCCCGTGCAGGCGGGCGTATAGCTCCTGCAAGGCCACCGAAACGACATGGTAGTGGTGCAGATGCGCGAACCTTTGATCGCGCGTAAGCTCAAGCCAGATTTCGTGCATGAGCTTAAGGTCCTGCGGACGCAAGCGCGGGGCGTGCGGCCCGAGAGTGTACTCCCACTTTCGGCCGTCAGGCGCCACTACCTCCATCTTCACGCGTGGCTTGGGATCGGGCAGGCGCTCCCACGCATCTCCGGTCAGCTTCGCCTGTTCTTCCGGCGTCAGCTTATTGGAGAGACCGCAGACCATAAGCGTAGAGCCAAGCCTCTGTGCCGTCGCCATGATTGCCTCGAACACGTCGTTGGTGGGAACCACCATCAGCGAAACGTGCTTCCCCTCTTTCTCCGCGAGATTGACAACCGTGGTGAAAAGCTCCTGTTCGTATTCCTCGAACACATCGGCGGAGTCCATCTGAGTAGCTCCACTGAACGACGGAACGCGATGCAGAACGCGGGCAGTCATCACCACAACATCGGTCTTGTTGGTGTCCACTTTGCACAAAAGCTCACGCAGATAGTACAGATTCTTGGTATCGCGCACCGCAACGAGGATGTTGCCCGGCCGAATATGCATATCCTCCGCATTCACTTCATCCTGGGCGTGAACGCGGAACTTTTCGATCTCGTGGCTCTTGCCCGCGGCTTTTCTGTGCGTGATCTTTTCTGTGACAGTGAAGACCACAAACAGAAAGGCGCTGAAGGCAATACCCGAGATCGTGGCTAGCCGCTTGGTGAAGAGGTTGGTGAATGCGGTCGCAAACAAAAGCAGCGAAATCAGCGCAAGACCGATCGGCAACTCGGTGTGGCCGATTTTCAAATTGCCCGGAACCTTGAACTCCCGTCCCTCGGGGTCAATGAAGCGGAGGACCAACACCGCAAGAGACATAAAGCTGAAGCTCCAGATCACGCCGAAGGCATAGAGCGAGGCCAACAGGTACACGTTGCCGCGGCTGGCAAGGATGGTAAAAATCTGCAAGAACGTAATCAGGTTGATAACGCGGTAAGTGGTGCCATACTTACGGTGGGGCTGACGGAACCACGGTGTAAGTACGCCGTCTTCCGTGATGCGGTTGATTACTCCATTCGCGCCGACGATCGCAGTATTGACTGCGCCAGAAAGAATCAGCACGCCAACCAGTACCACAAATCCTTGGAAGAACAGCCTCAGAGTGTACGGCCCCACCATGTGCATGGCCAGTCCGCTGATCAAGTTGGCAAAGTAGTCGGGCCGGACCTTGTCGGGAATGATCATTACCGCAAAGAACGAAACAAGGGAGGTGAACAGCAGGCTGTAAACGAAGATCACCAGCCCGGCTTTTTCAAGGTTCTTTAGCTTGGGGTGCTCGATCTCGCGGTTCACCTGCGCCAGAGATTCTTCGCCGCTCATCGCCAGCACCGAGTGTCCAAAACCAACCAGCATGATGACCAGGGTCAGATTCGCGAATCCGGTGTGATACAGCCATCCCAGAGTTTCGTGGTTCATAGGGATGTTGGCTTTGGACGGCAACGGCGGGAGCGCCGCGGGATGCACGATCAGCGTGATTACACACCAAAAGATGAGCATCACCACCATCACGGTGGTGATTTGCATGATGCGCAAGGCTTGCTCGCTGGATTCGTGGATGCCCTGAATGTTCTTCCACCAGAAAAACATCGTTACCGCAACAGCGAATACCGCGGAAAGCATGTTCACTTGCGCATCGCTCAGGTTGACGTGGTACCCACGATGCGCAGCAAGATCGGAGACAAAGCCGACTAGATACTGTCCTGCGGAGACCGAGCTGATCGGACCCGTGAGAATGTAATCGAAGAGCAGGGCCGAAACCGACAGCTTCGCGAGCGTCCCGCCTAAAGCTCGCTTGACGACGCGGTACACGCCGCCGCGCACGAACATGCTACTCGACTCGATGTAGATGGAGCGAACGGCGTAGCTGAACAGCATGACGGCCAGCACGAACCACGGGGCGCTCTTGCCAATGACTTTCTCGGCATCACCTCCTACGTAGTAGGCGGAAGAGGCCAAATCGGACAGCACGATAGCGGCGGCACGCCAGAAGGAAATGAACGTCAACATCACCGTGGTGGCAACGAAGACTTTTACCGCTGGCTTTTCGATATTTTGCATGCGGCTCGCTGTTTTCAGGAATCAACAGTCTAGCAAGTCCAACGACCCAATCGCCCATCTTTTTCTGTCTATGCGAGCGATGCGATTTTTTTTAAGCGAAGAACTCAAGGAACTTCTCCTTGATCTTGCTCGCTATCGCTGCCGCACTACCAGGCTTTGCAAGACCATGTGAAGCTCCATCTATCGGTACAAGCTCAGTGCGAGCAGGTATCAGTTCGATGGCTGCTTCGAGTTCTTGGATAGTTGCAAAGGAATCCTTGCTTCCGCTGACGAACAGCGCTGGAATTCGGAGTTCTGGAAAGTGGCTGGTTCGCACTTGCGAAGGTTTGCCAGGAGGATGGAGAGGATAGGAAAGCAGCAAAAGGCCGTCCGCCACGGCGGGATGGGATGCGGCCAGGAGGCTTGCCTGCCGACCGCCGTAGGAGCTGCCGCCGACAAAGGCCCGCCGGCTGAATTCACTTTTCATCAGCGCTAAGGCACGTTGCAGACCCTCCTGATCCTCCTTCGCGGTGGCAGGCGAAGGCGGCCCGTTTGGGCGCCGCTGACGATAAGGCAGATCGCAGCGAAGGACGTTGACCTCGGCTCCGGCAAGTTCGTCAGCCAAAGCCACCAGCAGCGCGGCATTCATATTTCCGCTGGCGCCATGGGTCAACACCAAGAAGTCGCCGGATGAGTCAGCGGCACGGTGTAACATTCCTCGCACCGGAACCTCGCCCGGCGTCTGATCAACGAACGACCTGACTAGTCCTCTTGCCACGCTGGCCTTACCGATTTAACTTCCTAGCCTGGCAAGCGTCGACAATGTGAGTGGGATCGATGGCCTCGGAATCGAGTTGCATCTCCACTACCTTGCCATCCTTATCGATGAGGTAATTCACCCGACGCGCCGCCTTGTATTTGGGGTTATAAACGCCGTACTGTTTGGTAACGTCGCCTCCCCAGTCGCTGAGCAATGGGAACGTAACGTTGATCTGCTGCGCCCACGCTTTGTTGGAGGGCACCGAATCCATACTCACACCCAGAACCTGGGTATCGGCAGCTTCCAGCTTGGCAAGATTATTCTGGAAGTTCTGCATCTGCTTGGTTCAACCTCCGGTGAAGGCGAAGATGTAGAACGCCAGGGCTACGTTCTTCTTTCCCTTGAAGTCGTGCAGGGACACCTTATTGCCGTTCTGATCGGTCAGCGTGAAATCAGGAGCCGTGTCACCCACCTTCACGGTGGGCGGCGGCGGCGTCTCAGCTGCTCGTAGCGATGGGACGGCCATCGCGGCGAGCAATACAGCAGCATAAATTCGTCTCACAATTCTCTCCTTCGCAAACACTCGCAGGACCCCAGAGCCATCATTTTCGCACGAAGCCCGAGAGAGCTTTCAAAGACGATCGTCACCACAGCCCCTTCTCGGCAGACGGATCCATTCCCAATGCGGGAAGTGTCGCATACTCTCGCCAAGCGAAATTGCGCATTCACTCGCGCGGCGATAAAGTGAATGAAGATTCATTCGGTGGCAGACCTGTGCTCTCACGCGACTTATCCGCTGCTTTGCGGCGCCGGGAGGGTTCGCCGTCATCGTACAGAATCAAATAGATTTACAGTAGGAAACCGTGGCAAAACGTGATCCCGTCAACGGCGAGTCCCTAGCGCCGAATGCTTCAGCCTACTCCAACCGGGCCGGAGAGAAATACCAGCGGATTCTGGATGCTGCGGTGGCGGTATTCGCCGAAAAAGGTTTCTTCGTTTCGAGAGTTTCAGACATTGCTGACCGGGCAGATGTCGCCGACGGCACGGTCTATCTCTACTTCAAAAACAAAGACGAAATCCTGGCGTCGGCCATCAACACCGCATTCGATGGGTTTATGAGCAGGGCACGTACGGAGCTGGATCGTATAGAAAGCCCGTCGGAGCGGTTGCGGCGATTGGCGTATCTGCATCTGCAAGCGCTGGGGTCGAACCGGAATATGGCGGTCGTATTCCAAATGGAACTGCGCCAAAGCACGCGTTTTCTGTCGGAGTTTTCGCACGAACATCTCGTGGAGTACTTCAATCTGGTGCGACAGGCGATTCGTGACGGCAAAGCGAACGGTGAGTTTCGTCCCGATATGCCGGAAAAGATTGCAGCAAATTGTTTTTTCGGCGCCATTGACGAGATGGTGACCTCATGGGTTCTGAGCGAGAAAGATTATCCGCTGGAGCAGGCTGCCGCGCCGCTGCTGGAGATAGTGATGAATGGGATGAAGGCGCCGAGCAAGTAGGGGGAAAGAGTGGTTTGTATGGAAATTCGCACCCTGAATGACGTGTTCTTCACGGTCGTTGGCCGCGATCACCGCCGCGCCATGCTGACTCGCCACGACGGCGTTTGGACGCCCATATCGGCGGCGCAGCTTCATCGTTGGGTGATCGCAATTGCCAGGCAGCTAAAGAAGTGGGGCGTAGGACAAGGCGACCGGGTCGTGCTGCTCAGCGAGAACCGGCCGGAGTGGGCAGTGGTGGATTATGCCACGCTGTTGCTCGGGGCGATTGTCGTGCCCATTTACGCTACACAAACCCCCGAACAGGTTCTGTACGTATTGCAGCACAGCGATGCACGAGTGGCATTCGTCTCCAGCCGAAAGCAGTATGAAAAGGTTGAGGCAGTCCGGCTGGAGTCGAAGCTAGAACGGGTCGCGGTCATGGACAGCGTGGACGATCTGCCGGATGCCCCGCAGATGCAATACCTACTTAGCGGCGCGAATGATCTGGAGGATTCCACAATCGAAGCCTTCGCGCGTACTGTTCAGCCCGGCGATGTAGCAACGCTCATTTACACATCGGGAACCACGGGCACACCAAAAGGCGTGATCCTCACGCACGGCAATATTGCTTCCAACCTGAGCATGTCGGTACAGATGACCGACATTGGTATGGAGGACGTAGCCATCTCGTTCCTGCCTTTGTCGCATATAACGGCGCGGCACGTGGATTATCTGCTGGCTTACCGGGGAGTCTCGATCGCCTATTGCCCGGTTTTTGACGATTTGCCAAGAACGCTGCAGGAGATCCGGCCGACCGTGTTTGTCGGCGTGCCGCGCGTCTATGAGAAAGTGCACAACCAGATTCTTCATAAGACGACTGGAATAAAACGCAAAATCTTCGATTGGGCAGCCCGCCTAGGACAGAAATATCGGGAGCAAGTCATCAACGATATGACTCCATCGACACTGTCATGGAAACTCGCCAATAAGTTGGTGTTCTCAAAAATTCGAAAGGGAGTTGGCGGGCGAGCGCGGTTATTCATCTCGGGCGGAGCACCTTTAGGAAAAGAGCTCGCCGCCTGGTACGCGGACATCGGTATTCGTATCGACGAAGGCTATGGCCTGACGGAAACATCACCTGTGATAGCGGTCAACACTCAGCAGAATCACAAACTCGGCACGGTGGGCAAGCCGTTGCCGAATATCGACCTGCGCATTGCAGCCGATGGCGAGCTCTTGGTGCGTGGACCATCCATCTTCAAAGGCTATTGGAACATGCCGGAAGAGACCGCCGCCGCCTTCGAAGATGATTGGTTCAAGACAGGCGACATCGGACACATCGACGAAGAAGGCTATCTCTCCATCACCGACCGGAAGAAAGACCTGATCAAGACGTCGGGCGGAAAGTTCATCGCTCCACAACCCATCGAGAATTCGCTAAAAGCAAACCCTTATGTGGGAGAAGCCGCAGTAGTTGGTGATAAGCGGCGTTTCCCTGCTGTGCTGATTGTGCCGAATTTCCCCATTCTGGAAGAGTGGGCCAAGAACCGTGGCATAAGCACGATTGCCCGCGCCGAGCTGGTACGCTTGCATCAGGTACGGGCGCTTTACGAAGGCATCGTCGATGAAGTAAACGAAAATCTTGCGCAATTCGAGAAGCTGAAGAAGTTTGTGCTTATACCGGACGAGCTGAGCATTGCAGACGGCACTCTGACACCGAGCATGAAGCTGCGGCGGCGACATCTGGAGCAGCGCTATCGTAAGCTGATCGATGCCCTATACGCGGAAGAACGACAGCCGCTGGTAAAGACCGGGCGAGTTGCGGACCATCAGCGCGTATAGATTTTCGACGGCTCGTTATTCGATCGGCTCGACAGCAATCGTGGGCTCGCGGTGCGCCCGGTCGGGGCGCTGAACCAGCACAGTTGCCGTGAGGACGATTACCATTCCCACTACCTGAATTGGTGACACTCCCTCGCCCAGCAGTATCGCCGTAAGGCCGATCGCAAACACCGGCTCCAGACAGCTCGTAACCACCGCGCGAGTGGGGTCGAGATGTTGCAGGCCGGAGAAGTAAAAGGAAAAGGGAACCAGCATCGAGGTCAGCGAGAACACGAGGAGAAACGCCCACTGTGGGCCGGTATAGTGATGCGCGATGATCTTGCCAGGAGGATTGGCAACGATCCAGAAGGCTGCTGACCAAAAGAGCGCGTATACCAGCACCGTCCAGCGCGAGTAGGTTTGAAGCAGGCGCTGGGCATAGACGTTGTAGAACGCGAACGAGATGGCCGCGAGTTCGGCTGCCAACACGCCCACCGTGTTGAACCGGGCGCCCGATAAGCCGATCCACGGGAAGGTAGGGCTCCAGGCAAGGAAGCCGACGGCCAGCGCACAACCCGTGACGGCGAGCACAACCCCAAGGACCCGCTGTACCGTGGCGTGTTGCAATCCTCTCGCTACCATGTACAGCAGCACCCAAACCGGCGCGACGTACTGCAGCACGATAGCAGTGGCAACACTGGTGCGTTCGATCGCCAAGTAATAAAAGTAATTTGAGGCAGCCAGGCCCAGCACCCCGAGCCAGAAGAACTGCAGCATATACTTCCGCTCGATGTGCAGCGCCCCCCGGTTACGCAGCAGCAGGATCGGCGTCAGGATGAGCAGCGAAATCGTGGTGCGCCCCTGCGCGATCATTACCGGATCGATCTTACCGATGAAATGGTTCGCGACAGTGATGCGCCCAGTAAAGATGGCACGCCCCATAGTCGCCGAAAGTCCCCAGAAAAACGTCGCCGCGGCAATGTAGAGATAGCCGCGGACGGGATGAAGCTTACTGGCCGAGAAGTTGGACGAGGCGCTCAGGATCGTATCCGATAAGGACCTGCTCGCCAATCACGACAGTGGGCGTCGATTGGCTCTTGTATTTCTGTGTCATTTCGCGGGCGATCGACAGCCCGGAATCGATGTTACGTTCTTCAAACTCTACGCCGCGCTTTGCTAGGAAGTCCTTCACCCAGCCACATGGCGGACAGTCTCTTTGCGTAAAGACGATCACTTTGGATTGTGACATCTTAATCTGCTAAAGCTGATTCGCTGTGCGAGGTGCGCAGCACGCGGTCCACCACGTATGGGGCCCGCTTCTGCGGCTCATGGAAATGCCGCACCTGCAATTCGCCGAGAAGTCCCAGCGCCACCAACTGAACACCCGCAACGATCAACACCGCGGCAAACACCATGAGCGGGCCGTGCTGGTCCATCACGTCCACGTGGTAGATGAACTTTTCGATCACCATCCAGAAGGCGAGGGCAAGACCAGTCAGAGAACCGATGGCGCCAAATCCGCCAAAGAAGTGCAGCGGCCGCGACATATATTTCAGCAGGAATCGAATTGTGATGAGATCGAAGAAGACACGGAAGGTGCGGCTGATTCCATAATGCGATTCACCGCGTTCACGATTCACGTTGCGAATCGGAATCTCGCAGATCGTCGCTCCGTACGCCGAGGCCAGAGCCGGGATGAACCGATGTAACTCACCGTACAAGGGAACTTCTTGCACTACTTCCCTGCGGTAAGCCTTAAACGTGGTGCCGAAATCGTGGATGTCGACTCCGCTCAATTTGGCCATGAGCCAGTTAGCCACCTTGGAAGGGATGCGGCGCATCACGAAGTTGTCGATCCGCTCTTTCCGCCATCCGCTGACGATGTCATAGCCGGCGCGAAGCTGCTCGAGAAACAACGGTATATCGTCGGGATCGTGCTGTAGGTCGCCGTCCATGGCAATGACGTACTCGCCCTGGCAATGGTCAAAACCGGCAGCCAAAGCCGAGGTCTGGCCGAAGTTGCGGCGTAGCTTCACGACGACTACCCGACGATCGACGGAGGCAATCTGCTGCAGCAACGAGAACGTGTGGTCAATGCTGCCATCATCAACGAAAACCAGCTCGAACGGTTGGTGGGTGGCCTCCATGACCACCCTCAGGCGATCGTAGAGTTCGGTAACATTTTGTTCTTCGTTGTGAGAGGGGACAACGACTGAGTATTTAAGCACAATTCCTCGATTATACCGTTTCGCTTCAGTGAAATGGCACATTCAGGGTGGATAGCTGGTTTTGCGGGTTTATTTGATTCCTGTGGCTTTTCGGCGATGCAGGCACCGCTTCCCGGGCGAATGGAAAATTCCGCCTAGCGCTATCGCTGCAACAGGTACTTGAGCGTTCGCGTTATACCGTTGGCAAAGACATCCGGCGGAGTAATCAGGCTAGCCACCAGGTATCCCTCGCTCGGGAAGTTATAGAAATGCCCGGGTTGCAGGAGAACGCCAGTGCTCTCGAGCAGGGAGATGGCAAGGTCCTCGTCCGATCCAAGAGCCGGAGCCCTCAGCACCGCGTACCATCCGCCTTCGACGTTTAGCCGCACGCACAATTTGTTGCTTGCCAAGTGGTCGTCAAGAGCACTTAGATTCTCGCGAATGCGACGCAGCAGCTGGGGCTGCAGATGGCGCCTCTCCTGCAACATTTCGGGCACGGCGAGTTGAACAGGAGCATTCATGGAGAGGAAGGTATCGGCGATGACCTCCAAACGGGCGAGTGCGTCCGCCTTCACTTGGCGTGGGCCGCTCACGGCGATCCACGCCACTTTCATCTGCGGCAAAGCGGAGATCTTAGATAGTCCGCTAAGGGCGAATGTCAAACATGACCTGTTGGCAGCAAATGTCAGCGGGGAAAAAGCACCGAGGTTGTAGTCCAGGAACACCTCGTCGGCAATGATCGCCATCTCGTGAGCCTGGCAAATCCGGCTGAGCTCGGTTTGGTCTTGCTGCTTCACAAAGGATCCGGTGGGGTTGTTGGGGTGCACGACAAGCACGGCGCGGCATCGCTGTCCTCCGGATTGCGCGCGTTGTAACGCGGCGGCGAGCGACGTGAAGTCGATCAGCCATCCGTGGTCGTATACCAGTTCATACGATTCGAGCTTCACATCATTTAGATCCGCGAGAAAGTCGAACAATGGATAGCTTGGCGTGGGAACGAGGACCGCATCGCCGGGGTCGCACAGAAGGCGAAATACGAAAGAGTAAGCTTCGCTGGTGCTGGTAGTGAGAAGCAGGGCCTCGGGATCGAGCGCAGTTCCCTTCTCCGCGTAATAGGCTGCGACAGCCTCGCGCGCCGAGAGCATCCCCTTCGCCACCGGCTCGTAGGAAAAAATTTCGTCCCCTAGGAGTGCCTGCGACAATTCGCGCTTACTGTAAGTCAGGCCAACACTGGTCGGATTCGAGGCAGTAAGGTCCAGAAGCTCCCTGCCTGACTGCCGACGCCTCGCCAAGGCTTGCGTGTAGCGGTTAAGCGAGAGATTCCAACCCGTACGCTGCGAAAACATCAGTGCGAGTTCCGCTCGTTTACGATGCGGCCGTACGCAGAGGAGCGACCCACTCGGTCGAAGTACTCGTAAGCCGCTTTGGCGATTTTTGCGATGGCGTCGTTGCCATCGCGCTCATGTTGCAGGTAAGCCGTCATCACGACAATGACAAATGGACGATTGGGAACGAAAACTACTCCGATGTCATTGCGAACGCCAGCCAACTCACCCGGCTTATTCGCGATCATCAAGTCCTCGGGCAGAAAGCGCGGAATGTCGCTCGATTTTTTGGTACTCAGTTCCTTGAAGTAATCGTTGGTTATGGTCTGGTTGAGCAGTTTCCCCTGGTAGAGGTCGGCGAAGAAAGTCATCATTTCGCGTGGTGTAGAGAGGTTCTCCCGCCCAGCCTGAGCGGCCTTCACGTCCATCATTTTGCGCTGCAGGCGAGTATGTGTCAGGGAGAGTGAGTCCAGCATCGCATTCACATTTGCCATTCCCACTCGATCGATGAGCACGTTAGTCGCGCTGTTGTCGCTCACCGCGACCATGAAGGTCGCCAAATCCCGATTGGTCAGCTTCGTCATCCCAGGCGTAAGGCCGGCCATGATCGCGCTGTCAGCCACAAGGTCGGAGGAATCCATTGTGTACATATCGGTAAGGCGCGCCTTGCCGGGCGTCCCTTGTTCCGCCTGCTGATCCTGCCGATACAGTTCGGCCAGCACTGTGACCTTAATGCAAGAAGCCTGCGCGAAAACGGCATCCGGATTGAGCAGCAACGTCCGGCCGTCGGTGAGGTCCAAAATGGCAACCCCCATTGTGCCGTTCAGTTCGCGGTTTACCTGCTGCACGGTAGCATCGAGTTTTTGCCAAAGTAATTCGCTTTGCCCTGGTGTTCCCGCAGTGCGCGTAAGGGGTGGCGCCGGAGCTTGCGCTTGCGTCGCAACCAGGCTCAGCAGGACGACGCCTGCCACAGCAATTATCTTTCTGCTCATAAAACGCGGATTATACAAAACGATGCGGAAAGACTTCTTCGATTTCGCCGAAGTGATTGGCGATTTTGCCCCAAAACGGATTTGGAGAAGCTCAAATTAATCGTTACCCTGCTTGTGTGGGGCTAGTCTAGTATGGAAGCATCCCGGTTCGTTGGATTTGAGATTCCACGGTAGAAATCTGACAGGTCGACTATGCTGCAGCCGCATTCCCAAAATACGATTGAGACGCAGGCCGACGAAACTCACGGATCGGCTCTGCTGATCGGTAATGACGCTGACGTCAAAGCCGCGCTTCTGAAGGTGCTCCAGCCTCCGGACTGGGATATTGAAGAGTGTTCGAGTCTTTCGGAGGCGCTGGAACTTGCCGGAGCACGAAAATTCAATCTGGTTGTAACCAGCCCACAATCGTCGGGCAAAGAGGATGTCGAATTCCTGCGCAGGATTCGCCGCGTAAGCCCGCGCACGCGAGTCATCATCCTTACCGATGGCGGCACTCCCGAGGATGTGATTGCCTCGATGCGGGAACATGCCTTTGGATATCTTTCGAAAGGTCTTACCGTGGATGCGCTGGCAGATACCGTGCGGGCGGCCCTGCAGACACCCGACTGGACGGATGGCATTGAAATCATGTCGGCCACACCGCAACTGCTCACGCTGGCCGTGCGATGCAAGGTAAGCACGGCAGAACGCTTGATGCAATTTTTGCGGGAAATTTGCGATCTGCCCGACGAGGAGCGGCAGGATGTCGGTACCGCCTTGCGCGAAATGTTGCTCAATGCCATGGAGCATGGCGGCCAGTTCGATCCGAAGAAATACGTCGAAGTCTGTTACGTTCGCACACGGCATGTGGCGATGGTACGGATCAAAGACCCGGGTGACGGATTCACCCTGGAAGAAGTCCGCCACGCCGCAATTGCGAATCCACCGGACGATCCTATGGCGCATGTAGCCAAACGCCACGAGGCTGGAATGCGCCCTGGAGGCTTTGGGGTGATGCTGGCCAAGCACTTGGTGGATGAGTTGATCTACGGCGAGAAAGGCAACGAGGTACTCCTTGTGAAGTACTTACCGGGCTTCCAGCCAAGTCAGCCTTCGGCCTGAGGTTGCATCTCAGTTAAGGAAAAATCAATCGATCGAGGACAACCGTGCAGCGTCTATCCCGCATTTCGTTTCTGCTCTGCCTCATGACTTTGGCTTCACTGCTCACCTCTACTGTTCTGAAGGCTCAGAACGCCGGTGGGACATCGACAGCTAACGACAATCCTTTCGTCGTCGAGTACTACTACAAGGCGAAATGGGGTTATGCAGACGAGTTCATTACTCTGTTCAAGAAGAACCACTATCCGCTGCTACAAAAGCAAGTAGAAATGGGACGTATGCTGAAAGTCTCGGCTGTGCAGCCCCGTTACCATACCACCGAGGACGGCCGCTGGGACTACCGCGTCACCATCGTCTTCAAGAACGCCACAGTTGCGAATGACAGCAGTTTTGACGAGAAGGCACTCATCCAGCAGATGTATCCGGATCAGGCAACCTACAAAAAGGAAGAACAGCGGCGCTTCGAGATCCTCGAAGGGCACTGGGATTTGCCCATCAAGGATCTCAACCTCAACTCGAAGTGAAATCGGCCTTACTGAGTTGCTACATTGTACGTTTCGGCTCCGGGAGTAACAGGAGCCGCGGCGCACAGCTGGACGGTGACCACATTGGAACTGGTAACAGCCGCGCTTAAGATGATGAGCGGATTGGGCAACGACCCGTCTGCGGCGCTGACGGACACCGGGTGACCAACCGTGGCGCCGTTCACCGATACCGATCCATTTGAGCAACTTCCGGCTGTTAGCGATGTGCCGCCGATGATTCCGGTTGTGCCCCTCAAGGTTATTGCACAGGTAGGGCAGGTCAGGTTAGGAGTCGGCCGTCCCGAAGAAACCAACGGAGCACTTGCTGTTACTCCAGTCACAGTTCCATTAATGGTCTGGGGTTTCAATAATTCCCAGTAATTGCCGTCGTAGATGAGCAGAGCGTAGGCATTCGGGACCAAGTCGCCCGGTGCCAGAGCGTGGTACCCGTAGCGCAGGATTCTCTTCGGGCCCAATCCATTGACATTCAGCGTCGGCAGCGGGGCCGTGGAGGTGTTGGCGTTCTTTACCATCAGGAAGATCATGCTGCCTGGGTTCAGTCCGAAGTCCATCCCATTCCGGAATGTAGTTTGGTAGGTGTTGTTGACGGTACCAGTGTCTAATGTCTCTAGCCAGGGGCCTATTTCACTGACACCATTTTGGGCATAACCCAAGCGGTAATAGTTCGTGCCGTCGGAGCAATACAGATAAGCAGTGCGTCGTGGCATGGTTGGCAGGACGGAACTGTTATCCATCAATAAACCATTTGGACTTGCCTTGAGGAAAGTATTCTTGCCAGAGTTGATGCCCGGATCGGCCACGTTTCCGATCGCCACACAGTCTCCGTTGGGCGGCGCTGGATTCGGTAAGGTAAGAGTGTGGGAGACTGCTCCCAATAAGCACGATGAAGCTGCCAGAACTCGCAGGAGTCGAGAAATCGCTGGTCTGAATCGCATAATCGAAGCTGTTCTTGGTCACAATGGGCCAGGAAAGTCCAAGATTGGACTGAGCGCCTGAGGTGCTCA
>Ga0209465_10000678_pt1 | contig 15687 bp, 15 predicted proteins | sample PanSoiPlot1MoBio_FD_188321 | JGI IMG/M metagenome (GOLD analysis project Ga0209465, IMG submission 188321) | Tropical forest soil microbial communities from Panama analyzed to predict greenhouse gas emissions - Panama Soil Plot 1 MoBio (SPAdes)... | ecosystem: Environmental > Terrestrial > Soil...
GCAGGAGGTGAGGAGGAGCCCGCGTCGCGCGAGGCGGTCGATGTTCGGCGTGGGCGCGCCCACGGCCACCCCGCCGCCGTAACAGCCGAAGTCGCCCCATCCAACGTCGTCCATGAGAATGACCAGGATGTTCGGCCCTCGGCCCGTGCGCTCCCGGAAGCGAGCGAGCTTCTCGCGTGCGACGTCGACCTCGTCCGAGAAGACGAACTGTGGTTCGCGATGGGCGGCGAGGCTGACGGCGGCCGAGGCAATGGGATCGAAGATCTCGGACATGTGCGCTCCCTCCAAGGGATTGGCGTGGTCCGCGCCGATGGTAGGGAGTTGGCCGCGCGGAGTCAACGGCGCGCATGGCCTAGAAGCGAAGGGCGAGACCGCCCATCACGGTGCGTGGGTTGCCTGGCGTGTAGTTGATGTCGTTCACGCCCTGCGCAGGCTCCCCCCGAAGTCGCGAGGTGTTGTAGAACTGCGCCTCACGCCAGTCGACGTTGAGGATGTTGTCGATGTTCACGAAGGCATCGAGGAACGTGGTGGCTCCGAGCTGGTAGCGGTATCGCGCCCCCGCCTCATACAGGGTGTAGCCACGCGCCGTCTGAAAGCGGAACTCATCGGCATACCGGTTGCCGAGGTAGCGCATGGACAGACTGGCCTCCAGCCCCCAGGGAAAGCGGGCGGTGAGGTCCGAGAAGGCCGTCACCCGGGGGGCCAAAGGGACGGCGTTGCCATTGAAGAATTCGGCCGTGGTCTGCGTCACGTTGCCGGTGTAGGTGAGCCAGTCGAAGGGCTTGATCTTCACGCCGAACTCGAAGCCCTGGCGACGGCTCGCCCCGCTCGGTTCCACTGTGCCCTCGTCGCCGTTGAACACGAGCTCGCTGGTGAGGTTGAGCCACCAGTAGGTGAAGGTCAGCTCGGCCCTGGGCAAGATCCGCGTCTTCACGCCGAACTCCCAGCCCGTCGCCTGGGCCAGAGCGGGGAGGTTGGGGTCGGTCACCACGGCGCGCGCGTCGTTGCTGTGATAGCCCGTGCCGATGTTGGCGAAGAACTCCGTCCGTGCCCAGGGTCCAAAGACGAAGTTGGCCTTGGCGCTGGGAATGGACTTGCGCGCGCTCCCCTGGGGCTGCTCGGGCGCCTCCACCAGGTTGTTGTGCACGTTGAAGTAGAAGAAGTCCCCGCGCGCTCCCGTGAGAACGTGCAGCCACGGCAAGGGCTGTGCCTCGAACTTGAGGAAGGGGGCATAGGACGTCTCGAAGATGCTCACGTTTTGGGTCGTGTCGAGCAGATTGCGATCGACGGTGTGGGTGAGGAGCACGTTGGGCCGGTCGAGACGAAACTGAAAGCCCGCTGTGGTGGTGAGAGGTATGCCGAGGACAATGTCGCGGTGCTCGTACTCGACGTTCACGCCCGCCACTTTGCGGTTGCGATCGAACTGCCCGATCTCGTCGCCATTGACGGGGTCGTTGAGGAAGAAGGTGAAGTTCGAGTAGAGGTCGAGCTGGTAGTACTGAGCATAGGCGCGGACACGAGCGGTGTCGTCGTCCGTCACGTGCCACTGGAGATTCCCGTTCAGGTTGAAGCGTTGAGTGTTGCCGCCCTCGCTGTTGTCGATCGCGCCGAAGCGGTCGATGAGCTTTTCGCGTACGGCGCGCTCGGGGATCTGCCCCGAGGCCCACCAGGTACTCCAGAGGTAGGTCGCCCAGATCGAGCCCTCCACGCTCTCGCTGAGCCAGCCGGAGGCCTTGGCGAATCCGTTGATGCGCTGGTAGTCCTGGGGGCGATCGAAGGGCCCGTTGGTCTTGTAGATCTCGAGAGCGAAGAGCGTCTTCACCCGCTCCCGCGTGGGCGAGAGGAGGGTGAGGTATCGCTGAGTGCCCCAGTTGCCGCCTGCCGCCTGCACGATGTCCTCGGTTACGCCATCCCGGGTGATGAAGTTGATGGCCGCCGCCGTCGAGAAATCTCCGTACTCGACCCAGTACGGTCCCTTGAAGACGTCCACCTGCTTGAGCGTCTCGGGGATCATGAAGTGCAGGTCGGTGTAGCCCTGCCCGTGAGCATGCGAGCGGAGGTTGATCGGCATGTTGTCGAGGAAGAAGCCCACGTCCGTCCCATGGTCGGCGTCGAAGCCGCGCAGGAAGTACTGGGCCGCCTTGCCGCCGCCTTGATGCTGACTGACCACGAAGCCGGGCACCACGCGCAGGATGTCGGCGGGCCGGCCCTGCGGACGGAGCTCGAAGTCCTTGCCGGGGATGACTTGCTCGGAGGAGGAGTCCGCGGGAGGCGGCGCCGACACCACTACCGGCTCGAGGACGGCCTGGGGAACGGGTGAGGCGCCGGGAGCCTCCGTGCCGGTCTGGGGCGGCTGGATCTCCAGTGGCCGCGGCGCTTCCTGCGCTTGCGCAACGGCGGCGCCGCCGAAGATCGTGAACGCCACGATCGCGCGCTTCATCGGTGCGCCAGACGACGTGGTGACGGCATGCGGACATTCCCCCGCGATCGACAGCAGAGAGACCATGAGCGCGTGCTCGGCCCGCGGGCCGGCAGGCGCCGGACGATCGGACGCTAGGCGGGGAGGAGAGGCGGCCCGCGGCCGCGGCTGGCCGCGACGACGACCTGCGGGACGAGCAGCTCGCGGCTCTCGACGAGATCGCCGAGGGTGAGGACGGGGGCAGGGTCGGAAGCGACGGCGCCGAGCTCAACAGCCGGCACGGCGGCCGACGCGTCGATGGCGAGGCCGTTGGCGTGCCGCGCGTGTCCCAGGTGCAGGGCCGCGTGCGCGACGCCTTCCAGCGAGACGGCGAGCAGCGGAAGGAGGAGCACGGCTGCGAGCACGCGCCGGCGCGGCCGCATCGAGGCCAGGAGCGAGAGCGCGGCCGTGAGTAGGCCCGCTGCCGCGGGACCGTAGCGGCGCAGCGCGTCCCACGAGGCGACCGCGGCCGCCTGGTCGGCCGCCTGGATGACGACGGGCTCGACGGTGTGGCTGGCGCCGTCGTGCCCTGGATGCGCCCAGGCAGGAAAGCTGAGACCCAGCACGACGAGCGCCGTGGCCACAAGCGCGCTCGCGAGCCGGAGCCTGATCATGCGCGCGATCCTATGCGCGGCTCCCCTACTTGTCCAGCCACACGTCCTGCATGCGGCCGTAGTTGTAGAGCGAGTTGTGGGCGACCAGGCCCTTCACGTAGGGCCACTGCGCGAAGTATTCCTTTCGCCAGGACAGCATGGGGCGGGCCACCTCCGCCTCGAGGCGGCGCTGGATCTCCCACACGAGCTTGAGGCGCTTGCCCCGGTCCAGCTCCTGCGACTGCAGATCGATCAGCTTGTCCGTCTCTTCGTTGCAGTAGTCGGTGTAGTTGCGGGAGGCGCCGCACTTGTAGTTCTCGAAGAAATACGCATCGGGGTCGTCGAAGCCGCCCGCGGTGAGATTGGCTCCAAGCTGATAGTCGCGCCGCGCGAGGGCAGGAAACCACGCCGCGGTGTCCATCTGCTTGAGGGACGCCTCCACTCCGACCTGGTGCAGCTGATCCGCCACGAAGGAGCCCACGTCGAGATAGATGGGAATAGTGCGAGTGACCAGCTCCACGCGCAGGGGCTTGCTCGGCCCGTAGCCCGCGGAAGCGAGGAGACGCTTGGCCTCCGCCTTGTCCACCGCGGAGCTGCGATAGCCGGGCAAATTCCTCAAGTCCGCCTCGGGCAAGCCCCAGATGCCGAAGGGCTTGGGCATCATGGCCGCGCCCACCACCGCGCCCCCGTGGCGGACGCCCTGCACGAAGGCGTGACGATCCATGGCGAGGTTCACGGCTCGGCGCACGGTGGGATTGTCGAAGGGCGCCCGCTTGTTGTTGATCACGATGTTGTCGCTGCCGTTCTGCCCCACCTCGGAGATGACCAGGGCGGGCGCGGCCTGCTTCACGGACTCCGCCATCACCTTGGTCATCTCGAGGGGCAGGAAGGCGTCGAGGCGGCCCGTCTGCAGCGCGGCGAGGCGCGTGCCCCGCTCCCCGATGATGGTGTAGCGGATGCCGTCGAGATAGGGCCGGCCCGGCACGAAGTAGTCGGGGTTGCGCTCGAGCTCGATGACCTGCCCGCGCACGTACTGCTTCTGCCGGAACGGCCCCGTGCCCACGCAGTGCTGGCGTAGCTCGCCAAGGGGTACGTGCGCCGGATACACGGGCGAGTAGCCGGAGGCGAGCATGAGAAGAAGCGACGGCTGGGGGCGCTTGAGCTTGAACACCACCGTGGAGGGATCGGGCGCCTCGATGCCTTCCACGTTGGCGTACCAATCCTTGCGCGCGCTCAGCCGGAGTTTGGTGGGGGCTTCCAGCGCCTCGCGCACCACGTCGAAGGTGTACTTCACGTCGCGCGAGGTGAAGGGGCGACCGTCGTGCCACTTCACGTTCTTCTTGAGGAAGAACACGAGGTTGCGGTAGTTGTCCTGCCACGACCAGCGATCGGCCAGTTCCGGAATCACCGTATCCACGCTCTCCTGCGGCTTGGCGGGATCGAAGAGGACGAGGTTCGAGTAGCACGGTGACATCGGCCACACGTTGGACACGGTGGCCGACTCGTGGATCAGAAGACCGGGCGGCTCCTCGATGAGCAGGGTGTTGAGGATGCCGCCGCGCTTCGGCGTCTGGCCTTGGGCGTACACGCCGGCGGCAACGACGGCGACGGCGCCTACGGCCACGGCGAAGCTGAGCGAGAGCAGGAAACGTCGAGTCATGGTGTCCTCTCGGGATGGGAAGGCCGGATGACCTGCATGAAGGCCTCACCTTACTACAAGAGCCGCGCCCGAGGGGGTCTCGACGCCAGCTGCCCGCGGCAGTATTCTTGCTCCACCAATCTGACAAGGAGGTCGCACGTATGCCTGCCGACAAGAAGAAGTTCAAGGTCGTCGTCCAGAGGCCCGCAGGGGGCATGTCCTTCGATCCCGCGGAAGGCGCCTACGCCATCGAGCGGGAGGCCCTCGATCCCATCGGCGCTGAGATCGTTGAGCTCCCCGCCAAGACGGAGGATGAGTTCATCGCCCTGGCCCAGGATGCGGACGCCGTCATCGCCCGCAATCGCCGCATCACCGCCGCCATCATCAAGGGCTTGAAGAGCTGCAAGGTGATCGGCCTGGGCAGCGTGGGCGCGGACACCGTGGACGTCGACGCGGCCACCGAGGCGGGCATCGTGGTCACCAACGTGCCCGACGTCTTCATCGACGAGGTGGCCGATCACACCATGGCCATGTTCCTCGCCGCTCATCGGCGCCTGCGCCTCATGCATCAGCTCACGGTGGACGCCAAGTGGGCGGAGGGCCGGCCCTACTTCAAGGACATCCCTCGTCTCTACGGTCAGACCATCGGCCTCATCTCCTTCGGCAACGTGGCCAAGGCGGTGGCCCGCCGCTGCCACGCCTTCGGCCTGCATGTGATCTCCTACGATCCCTATCTCGCCGAGCTCGAGATGACCGCGGTAGGGGTGGAGCCGGTGACCAGCCTCATCGAGCTGTGCCAGCGCTCGGACTTCCTCTCCATGCACGCGCCGCTCAACTCGGAGACGCACCACATGATGGGAGAGAAGCAGTTCAAGGCCATGAAGAAGTCCGCGCTGTTCATCAACAACGGCCGCGGGCCCACCGTGGACGAGCCCGCCCTGATCGAGGCCCTCAAGCAGAAGCAGATCGCGGGAGCGGCCTTGGACGTCTTCGAGCAGGAACCCGTGGATCCCATGAACCCGCTCCTCCACATGGACAACGTCATCGTGACCCCGCACATTGCCTCGGCCACCGCACGCATGGCGCCGGAGACGCGCCGTCGCCTCGGCCGCGAGATCGCCACCGTGCTTCAGGGCAAGTGGCCGCGCTCTGCCGTCAATCCCGGCGTGCTCCCGCGCACCAGCCTCATCCGCTGGCAGCCCTATCCCATGGGCCGCGGCCCCAACCGCTAGCTCGCCACGTGCCCTCTCCCCCTCGAGGGGGAGAGGGTCTGTTCGAGCCGAGACGCTCGCCTCGAGAGGGGAGGCGAGGGCTGGGATGGTGAGGGGGAGGCCACATGCTATGATCTCGCCTCATGCCCACACAGATCGTGAGCGCGGCCATATCGCGTGACGAGCTGCGGAGGATTGCGGAGCAACAATTCGGAGATTTCGTCAAAGCCGTGGTCGATGTGCAAAGGCAGCTGATGGCCATTGGGGCCGAGCTTCACGCGGATGAAGAGGCCGTTCTGATGCAGGACGGGTCGCGACAGGGAGACCTCTGGGGCATCAATCTCTATCTCGACCGCGCGGGCGACGATCTGATCGAATTCGATTCGATGATCAACGTGCGCCCGTCTCAGGGCAATCGATCGCGGGAGGTGGAGGACGCCGCGATCCAGCGGCTGATCCGGAACATCGTGGGAAGACTCGTCGGGCCATGACGGAAACCATCCGTCGTCATCACGAACTCGCCTCCGGACAATGGAGCAGGCTGTCACTCGCCGAGCAGCTCGCCAACGTTGGGAGTGAGGTGGGGCGAATGGTCCGCTGGAGGAACCGCGACGCGCGTCTCATGAATGGCGCTTTCGACCGGGCGCTCGAGCTGCTTGATCTGACCCTCGCGGATCCGCGGTGGCGGAATCGTCTCGTCGAGATCGCCCGCGCGCGGGAGTTGCTCTGCGCGGCCACCCTCCTCGGAGGACATGCGTACGGCACGAGTCTCGAGGATCTGGATCGATACTTCCTCGCCTTCGCGGTGGCGGCGAGGAATGCGCGGGCACATTTCCCCGCTTGAGCGCCCCTCACCTCTCAGCCCTCGCCTCCTCGGTCGAGACCGACCGTCCCGGCTCGAACGGCGGCCCTCTCCCCTGAGGGCAGAGGGAGTTTAGGAGAGGGCGGAGAGGGTGAAGTCGATCTGGGCGGGCTCGAGCTGGGGCGGCAGGAGCAGGATCGGTAGCTCGGCGCCGGCCTGACGCCAGCGCGCGAGACGCGCCCGCGCCTCGTCGGGCGTGCCGTACACGGTGAGCTCCTCGAGAAGCACCTCCGCTTCCTGCGGCACCACCGCCGAGCCACGCGTGGCGTTGGCCGCCGTCACCGCCTGCACTTCCCGCTCGAAGCCGAGACGCGAGATGGTCCGCGGGTAGAAGGGCCCCATCGAGGTGAGATAGAAGGCCACGAACCACGCCGCACCCTTCCGTGCCTCTGCGCCGTCGGCCGCGACCACGGTGGGAATGCTCGGCAGAATACGCGGCGGCTCGGCGGGCGCGCCCGCGCGGGCCCGTCCCTCGCGTAGCAGCGCTGTGCCCTCGTGAAGGCGCGAGCGTGGGTACAGAAAGGGCATCCAGCCGTCCGCCAGCTCGCCGGCCAGCCGCACCGTCTCTGGCGAGAGGCCCGCGAGGTGGATTGGCACGCGAGGCGCGGGTGGCAGATTGAGCCGGAGGGCGCGCGCGGCCGTGCCGGGAGGCAGCGGCACGCGCTCGCCCTTGAGGAGGGCACGCACCTGGGTCAGGACGCGCCGCATGCGGTCCACGGGCGCGGAGTAGGGGACGTCGTGGAGGCCCTCCACGAGCTGCGCGGTGCTCGCCCCTAGCCCGAGGGCGAAGCGGCCGCCGGAGATCGAATCCAGCGTGCTCGCGGCCATGGCGATGGTCGCCGCGCTGCGGTTCCAGACGCCCAGCACGCCCGTGCCGAGCTCGATGCGCGAGGTGCGCGCGGCCACTTCGGCGAGCAGCACGGTGGTGTCGTGCGCCCACGTCTCGGGAAGATAGAAGGCACCGTGCCCCGCGCGCTCCGCTTCGATGGCGAGGCGCACGAGCACCTCGCGCCGATTCTCCAGCGGCATGAGGGAGAAACCGAGGGGAGCGGTCATGCCGCCACCGTTACGCGCCGAGGATCCGGTCCCAGCGTCCGTATTCCCGCGCGGCGTCCATGAACCACTGCACGCAGTTCGGATTGGCCTGCGGCGGCAGCTCGCACGAGGTGGAGAGCACGAAGCGGGAGCGGCGTCCCACCGTATCGATGCAGCGCTTCACCTCGGCCTCGATCTCCTCGCGGGTGGCCCGCTCGAAGATCGTCACGTCTACGTTGCCGATGCCCACCACCCCGCGCTGGTTGCCCAGGGTGACGAGGCGATCGAGCTGGTCGACCTTGAGGGCGGGATCGGCCTGCTGGTCGAGGTCGATGGTGACGGCCACGAAGCCCACGTCCATCAGGTCCTCGTGGATCTGATGCGTCGTCCCGCAGATGTGCACGGTGGTGCCGACCTTCTTCGCCCGGAAGTGATCGACGAGGTCCTTGTGGTACGGCTTGATGAACTCGCGATAGGTATCGGGCCCCACCAGCGAGCAGGAGGCGGTGGGATCGGAATAGCTCAACCCGATGCGCGTCTCCAGCACCGCCTCGCCCATGCGCTTGGCGAACTCCGTGGCGAAGCGCATCAGCTCGTGAACGAACTCCGGGTCGTCGATGGTATCGAGGCACATGAGCTCGGGGTTGCGCATGAGCATGGCGATGGTCCACGGCCCTACCAGGACGGCTCCCAGTGCGCTCGGCAGCTTGGCGCTGGAGAGCGCCGCACACTGCTCGAGGAAGGCGGGCAGCCGCGCGTCGCGCTTGGGATCGGGGATCTCCAGGCGGGCAAGGCGGCCCTTGTCCTCCTGGAGGACGTGCTGGTCGATGGAGGGCACGACGTAGTCCGAGTACTTCACGTGGCAGCCGGTGGCCTCGGCTTCCTTGGCGAGGTCGTTGAAGGCGATCATGATGTCCGGCTGGAAGCGGTCGTAGTAGTTGAGCATGGCGCGGGCGGCGCGCGTCGGGTTGGTGCAGTACTCCTCGATGGACAGGCCGTCCATGCAGCCGGCGAAGCAGCCCGCGATCGGATAGGCGGGGACGCGATCGGCGAACTCACCCTTGTAGGCGGCGACCACGCGCTCGCGTGGGGTGTAGACGGTCTTGCCCTCGGCCATGACTAGTCCGCCAGATCCGCGAAGAGCGGCGTGCTGAGGTAGCGCTCTCCGAAAGAGGGAATGATGACCACGATGAGCTTGCCCGCGCTTTCCGGCCGCCGCGCCACCTCCACCGCGGCCCACAAGGCGGCGCCCGAGGAGATGCCCACGAGGAGGCCCTCCTCCTTGGCCGCGCGGCGGGCCATGGCGAAGGCGTCGTCGTTCTTCACCCGAACGATCTCGTCGTAGATCTTGGTGTTGAGCACGTCGGGCACGAAGCCCGCCCCGATACCCTGGATCGGATGCGGTCCGCGCTCGCCGCCCGAGAGCACTGGTGAAGCGTCGGGTTCGACGGCCACGCAGCGAAAGGTGGGCTTGCGCGCCTTGATCACCTCGCCCACCCCGGTGATGGTGCCGCCCGTGCCCACGCCGGATATGAGGATGTCCGCCTTGCCGTCCGTGTCGCGCCAGATCTCCTCCGCGGTCGTCTTGCGGTGAATCTCCGGGTTCGCCGGGTTCTTGAACTGCTGGAGGATGAGATAGCGCGGATTGCTGGCCGCCAGGTCTTCCGTGCGCTTGATGCAGCCGGGCATGCCCTCGGCGGCGGGGGTGAGGATGAGCTCCGCGCCGTAGGCCCGGAGCAGCATGCGACGTTCCTTGCTCATGGAGTCCGGCATGGTCAGCACGAGCTTGTAGCCTCGGGCCGCGCACACGAAGGCCAGCCCGATGCCCGTGTTGCCGCTCGTCGGCTCGAGGAGGATGGTATCGGGCTTGATCTTCCCCGCCTTCTCCGCGGCGTCGATCATGGACACGCCGATGCGGTCCTTCACGCTGTGGGCGGGGCTGTAGAACTCGAGCTTGGCCACCACGTCCGCGCGGGCGCCTTCCGTCAGGCGACGGATCCGCACGAGCGGCGTGTTGCCGACGAGCTCGGTCACGTCCTTGGCGATACGCATGGAGTCTCCTTGAGTTACCGGGTCGTGGCCAGCTCGCTCCAGATGCCGCGGAGACGGGCGATGGCCGTGGCGGAGAGCGGACCTTTGGCCACGGCAGCCGCCGCGACCTCGAGCTGGCTCAGATCCGAGGTGCCGATGAGCACGGTGGACATGGCATCCGTGCTGATGGCAAAGCGGAGCGCCGCCTCGATTACGCTGCCCGCGTGGCCTTCCTTCACCAGGGGCGCGAAGGCATGGGCGCGGGCGGCATCGGTGGCGTAGTCGGGACCCGAGGCGATGGGCTCGACGGCGGGAATGGCGATGGGATGCCGCGCCGTCTCCCCACTGAGGGCGCCGCCGGCGAGGACGCGGATGCCCACCGTGCCCACGCCCTGCTCGCGCGCCAGCATCGCGAGCAGATCGAAGTCCTGTGCCGGGTAGCCCGCGGGCACCACGTGCGTCGCGCTCGGGGTCAGAAGGTTGAGGCACACCTGCGCAGTGTCGATGGCCCCGCTGGCCAGGACGCGGTGGAGCGCCCCCGTCTCGCCGAGGGCGGTGACCCCAAAGAAGCGGATCTTGCCCTGCTCGCGGAGCTTCCGTGCCGCGGGCGCGACAGCGTCGAGGACGTCGGCGACGCCGAGACGCCGGTCGGTCCGCACGCGACCGATGGGATTGTGGAGGTGGAAGAGATCGAGCCGCGGAATGCCGAGCAGGCTCAGGCTCGTCTCCACGGAGCGGGTGAGCGCGCCGGCCACGTCGGCCAGGTCGGCCGCGCTGAGCCGGCACTTGCTGCCCACGAGAACCTCGGGCTTGAGGGCGCGCAGCACCACGCCGAGGTTCTTCTCCGACTGCCCGCTGCCGTAGGAGGGGGCGGTGTCGAGGTAGTTGATCCCGAGCTCGAGGGCCCGCGCCACCGCCCGCTCGCGATCGGCGGGAGCCCCGCGCACCATCAGTCCGCCCACGTCGCCGCATCCAAAGGCCAGCGCCGACACCTTGAGCCCCGTCCTGCCCAGCGTCCGGTATTCCATCGAGGTGGTCATGCCGGATACGCTACACCAAGTCGCTCGGCTCCCGCCCGCCTCAGGAGAACTCGGATTTTTCCCCGCCCGCGCTCACTCCGTCTCGATACGCGCCATGCCGGCTTTGCCGCTCCGTCTCCGCCCCGGCGCGCGGGCCCGACCTCGCGATAGTAGTGGGTGCCCGCGCCCCCGAGAAGGAGCACCAGCCCGCTCCCGCGGCCAGGTAACTCCAGCGCGGGAGTCTCGTGTTCGGCACGCGGAAGCGATGGTTTCAGGAGTGCGCGGCGTAGGGATCGCCGATGAGGCGATCGTTCCTCCACGCCTCGACGCGGAAAACGTAGTCCTCGCGTGGTGCGTGCGATCCTGTTACTCTCCGTGCTCGACAGGAACACTCCTTGCCCACGGAAAAGTCCAGCATTCCCGCCCCGTCGCCGCTCTTCCATGCGCTGCGTCTCCTCATCGACGTGCGGCCCGACGAGGTGGCCGCCCTCGCCTGGTCGTGGCTCTACTTCTTCTCCATCCTCTCCGCCTACTACGTCATCCGTCCCATCCGCGACGAGATCGGAGCGGCGGGAGGCATCGAGAAGCTGCCCTGGCTCTTCACGGGCACCCTGATCGGCATGCTCGCGGCCAATCCGCCCTTCGCGGCCCTGGTGGCGCGGCTGTCGCCCGTGCGCTTCATCTCGTGGACGTACCGGTTCTTCATGGCCAACCTCGTGCTCTTCCTCGTCCTGTTCGCCACCACCACGGGCGAGGTCAACGTGTGGGCCGGGCGCGTCTTCTACATCTGGGGCGCGATCTTCAACCTCTTCGTGGTGTCCGTGTTCTGGGGTTTCCTCGCCGACGTGTTCACCAGCGCCCAGAGCCGGCGCCTCTTCGGCTTCATCGCAGCCGGGGGCACCATCGGTGGCATCGTGGGATCGGGACTGACGTCGCTCCTCGTGGAGCACCTGGGGGCACCGCGGCTCCTCCTCGTCTCCGCCTTCCTCCTCGAGTTGGCGGTGTTCGCGGTGCACCGCCTCGCGCGCATCGCCCGGAGCTTGCGCGAGCGCTCCGGCCGCCAGACGGAGGAGACGGTGGTCGGAGGCGGTGTCCTCTCGGGTTTCGTCCACGCCCTGCGGTCGCCCTATCTCCTCCACCTCACCTTCTACATGCTGCTCTTCACGGTGCTGTCGACCTTCCTCTACTTCCAGCAGGCCGACGTCGCCCGCCAGAGCTTCACCAATCGCGCCGCGCGCACCGCCTTCTTCGCCAACATCGATCTCGCCGTCAACCTCCTCACCCTGCTCATCCAGCTCTTTCTCACCGGCCGCATCATCCGGAGACTCGGCGTCGCCCTCACCCTTACCCTGCTGCCCGCCCTGAGCGCGGTGGGCTTCTTCGTCCTGGGGGTGACGCCCACCCTGTGGGCGGTGGTGGTGTTCCAGATCCTGCGGCGTGCGGGCAACTTCTCGGTGGCCCGGCCCACCCGTGAGACGTGCTTCACCGTGGTGCCGCGCGAGGACAAATACAAGGCGAAGAGCTTCATCGACACCTTCGTCTATCGCGCGGGCGATCAGATCGGGGCGTGGTCCTACGCGGCCTTGAGCTTTCTCGGCCTGGGGCTGGCCGGCATCAGCCTCGCCGCCGTGCCCATCTCGATGGCGTGGCTGCTCAACGGCCTGTGGCTCGGCCGACGCAACGAGGCGCTCGCTCGCGAGAGGCGCGAAGCCGAGCGCGCCACCCCCTTGACGGCGTGATGAGGGCCAGCACACTATCCTCGCCGGTGAAGACGGCGCGAGTGGCGCGCGATCGAACGAGCACGGAGGAGTGAGCGATGCGTAGACGCTGGTTCCTGGGAACGATGGCGGCCGCAGTGGCGCGAGCGGCGCGTCGCACGACGGCGAGCTGGGCGGCCGAGAAGGGGCCCATCCGGATCGGGTACTTCGGGCCGCTCACCGGCAATTTCTCCCAGACGGGCAAGGACATGACGGACGGCTTCAACCTCTTCTGGGAAGAAATGGGCAACAAGGTCGCCGGCCGCGAGGTCAAAGTGATCGTGGAGGACTCCGATCCGGAGCCGACCGGCGGTCTCACCAAGGTGCGCCGGCTCGTGGAGCAGGAAAAAGTCCACACGGTGGCGGGCGGGCTCCTCGCCGCCACCGGCTACGCCATCGCGCCGTACCTCGAGCAGAACAAGATTCCCGCCATCTATCCCGTGATGGCCCCCGACGACATCACTCAGCGGAAGCCCGTGCGTTGGATCGTACGCACCTCGTTCACGAGCAGTCAGGCGACCCATCCCCTCGGCGACTACGCTTACAAGCAGCTCAACCTGCGGCGCGTTGCCACCATCAGCATGGACTACGCCTTCGGCTGGGAGTCGAACGGGGGGTTCCAGAAGGTGTTCGAGGATTCCGGGGGCAAGGTCGTGCAACGCGTCTGGACCCCGCTCAACGTGCAGGACTACGCGCCCTACCTCGCCTCGCTCCGCAAGGACATCGACGGCGTCTACGCCTGCCACACGGGCGGCCTCTCCCCACGATTCATCAAGGCATGGAGCGACTTCGGGCTCAAGGGCAAGATTCCCCTCATCGGCATCGGCACCCTCACCGACGAGAACGTGCTCAAGAGCATGGGTGAGGAGGCGATCGGCGTCATGACCTCCCTCATCTACAGCTCCGCCCTCGACACGCCCGCCAACAAGAAATTCGCCGCCGCCTACGAGAAGCGCTACAACCGCCCCACCTCCCTCTACTCCGCGGAGGGCTACACGGGCGCGCGCTTCTACCACGACGCGCTCAAGGCCATCAACGGCGAGGCGGAGGACCGGGAGAAATTTGTCGCCGCCCTCCGCAAGGTGGCAGTGAGCGACGATCCCCGCGGGCCCATGAAGATGGACGACCTCGGCAACCCGAACCAGAACGTCTACATTCGCAAGGTGGAGCAGATGGGGGGCAAGCTCCAGAACACCGTGATCTACACCTATCCCAACGTCTCGCAGTTCTGGACGTACAACCGCGAGGAGTATCTCAAGACGCCCGTGTACGATCGCAACTACCCGCCCTGCAAGTTTTGCGAGTGAGCGTGATGCTCCGGGCTGCCGTGTGCTGTGCGCTCGTCTTGCTCGCGACGGCCGCCGACGCCGCCTCGCCGTCACCCTACGCCGGACAGGAAGCGCGCGACATCAAGGCCCTGTCCCCCGAAGAGATCGCCGACTACCTCTCGGGCAAGGGCATGGGCCTGGCCAAGGCGGCCGAGCTGAACGGCTATCCCGGGCCCGCCCACGTTCTCGAGCTCGGTTCCCAGCTCGGACTCACGCCCGAGCAGCGGGCGGCCACCGAAGCGCTGTTTCAGAGGATGCAGCATCGCGCCATCGCCCTCGGCAAGGAGCTGGTCGAGGCCGAAAGCACCCTCGATCGGCTCTTCGCCTCGCACACCGCTTCGTCGGAAAGCGTGAAGGAGTCGCTGACACGGATCGCCAGGTTGCAGGGGGAGATCCGCCAGGCGCACCTGGACGCCCACATCGAGCAGGCGACCGTGCTCACCGCTGCGCAGATCGCGACGTACGCGCGCCTTCGCGGCTACGATGCGGCTCCCGTCCACGATGGTCATCATCGGCATTGAGCAGCTGAAGGTCTGGTGATGGCCGAGACGTTCCCTCCGTGGCGCGTGCTGGGCAAGCGGCGAATCTACACGAACGACTGGATCAGCGTCGACTTCTGGTCGGTGCGGCTGCCGGATGGAACGGTGATCGACGACTACACTGTCCTCGACTATCCGCGGCCGGCGGTGGCCGTGCTCCCCGTCGGAGCCGACAGTCGCGTACTCATGATCGATCACTATCGCTTCATCACGGACACCCGAGGCTGGGAGCTCCCCGCTGGCCGGGTCGATCCCGGTGAATCAGTGGACGCCGCGGCGGAACGCGAGCTCTTCGAAGAGACGGGACACTCCGCGACGTCTTGGACGACCCTCGGCCAGTACCATCCGTCGAACGGATCGAGCAATCAGGTCTTCTACGTGAAGATCGCGCGCGATCTCACGCGGCGGTCGGACCCGACGGATACGAACGAGACGATGGCGCTCCGGTGGTTCGAGCCGCGCGAGATCCGCGCGCTGCTCCGCGGCAACGAGATCAAAGACGGCCTCACCATCACCGGCCTGAGCTGGGCCATCGCGCTGGATGTCCTGGCCGACCACGAGTAGGCCGCGGTCATCCGGCTGCCGCGAGGAGGCCGGACCATGCTCCGCTTCGACCATCTGAGGATTCCCGTCACGGACCTGGATCGTTCTCGCCGCTGGTACGTCGACACCCTCGGTCTCGCCGTGGAGTTCGAGGTCCCGGACCGCCAGACGGTGGCCCTCCAGGACGGCCACGACTTCACGATCTTCCTCCAGAAGGTAGCCGACTCCGTCATACCGAATGGATGCGCGCTCTGGTTTCAGGTGCTCGACGTCGACGCCACCGTTGCCGAGTGGCAACGGCGCGGCGTCGTCTTCGCCCACGAGCCCCGCAAGTCGTACTGGGGGTACGGTGCCGAGCTGCAAGATCCTGACGGCTATCTGATCCGGCTGTGGGATGAGCGCTCCATGAAGGAGCGCTGAGCGCGCGCGATCTAGAGACCGAGGGCGTCGGCCACGAGGCGGCGCAGCTCGCGGCGGAGCCGGTCGCGCGTGGCGCGATGGGCCGGCCGTCTCGCCAGATTGGTGATCTCATAGGGATCGCGGTCGAGGTCGTACAGCTCGTCGAGCTCGCCGTCCCGCGCGCGGTTGACCCAGCGGATGTACTTGTGGCGATCCGTGCGCACCGCCTTGTAGGTCATGCCCACGAGCCACGGCATGGCGTTCTCCGCCCAG
>Ga0209465_10000679_pt1 | contig 15652 bp, 13 predicted proteins | sample PanSoiPlot1MoBio_FD_188321 | JGI IMG/M metagenome (GOLD analysis project Ga0209465, IMG submission 188321) | Tropical forest soil microbial communities from Panama analyzed to predict greenhouse gas emissions - Panama Soil Plot 1 MoBio (SPAdes)... | ecosystem: Environmental > Terrestrial > Soil...
CCCTCCCCGCGCGTCGTCACGACGATCCGGGCGGGGTCCGCCTGCCCGGCAGCGCGACGACGCTCGCGCTCCTCCGGAGCGAGCGTCAGCCCCGGATCGTCCACGCGCAGATTTGATGCGCCAATCAAGATCGCGTCCGCCTCGGCGCGCAGAAGGCGCATCCGCCGAAAGTCCTCCTTGCCGCGTGACATGACGAAGGCCCCGTGGCGGTGGCCGGGCGCCGGGTTGATCTTGCCGTCCAGGCTGACGGCGAAGTTGATGAGGATGCGCGGGCGCGACGTCATGACGGCACCATTTTCATCATCACCGGCCCCGTCGGGAAGCCCCAACGGTCAGCGCGAGCAGGCGCGGCGGTACGTATAAACGTTCACGAGCCGCCCCATGTAGTAGTTGAACAGCACCAGCTCGTCGCCGGTCACCGTGTACGAATAGGTGAAGTCGGGGCCGATCAGCTCCGGGTTGCCGCAGATGATCGTGACACCGAACGGCGCAGGAGCCGACGGCTGCTGCCGCGTGTTGATCGCGACCTGGCCGGTCATTACGCCGCCGTCGCCGATCGACGTCTCCTGGCCGACCAGCCATTCGATGAACGTCCCGCCGTCGAAGAATCGCAAGCTGCGCCGGGTCCGGCCGCCGCCCGTGCTCATCGTGCGAAAACGAACGAGATCGTAGTCTCCGTCGAGCATCGACCCGCCCAGTGGCTCCTCCGTCGCCCCACCGTCGAGCGCCACGCCGGCGTCGTTCGCGACGAACGCCTCGGGCGAAACCCAGTCGGCACCGAACGCGGCGGTGTTGCAGCCCGTCGCGATGCCGCCGTCGGGATTCAGCGGATCATCCGGCCGCGACGCGATCGCGCACGCCGGCAGGCCACCGCCCGTTCCAGCGGAACCGGATCCGCCGCCAACCGCCCCACCGGCGCCACCGCCGGATCCCCCGGCGCCCGCCACGCCGACACCCGACGTACCGGCGGCGCCAGATCCCGCGGCGCCGTCGTTCCTCGCACCGCTGCTGCCGCAACCGATCAGCATACCGGCGACGAGCACCAGCCCCTTTCCGTACCGCCGTCCCATCGTCGATAGCTTATCGCGATCAGCGGGCGCAGGTGCGGCGGTAGGTGTCGATGCCGATCGGCGATTCATCGAGGCTGTGCAGGTAGACGAAGAAGGTCAGCGTGTCGCCTGCCGCGGTGTACGCGTCCACGCCGCCGACGACGCCACAGACGAATTCCGCGCCGAGGGCGGACCCGTTCGGCGCCGTGGTCGAGTTGTACCAGAGCTCCTGGACGCCGCCGTCCGCGCTCGGGTTCTGGAGCGCGACCGCCCACTCGATGAACGACCCGCCGCCGAACACGCGGATCGTTCGCCGCGTCGTCTGTCCGGGTCCGGCCGGGAGTTGCAAGCCGACGAGGTCGTAGTCGCCGTCGAGGATCACGCCTCCGGCCGGCGCCTCGACCGGCCCGCCGTCGAACTGCACGCCGGCGTCGCTCGAGCTGAACACGACGGGCACGACCCAATCGCCCGCGAACATGATCGTATTGCATGACGGCGGCGCGATGATCGCGCCGCTGTCGGCTTCGGTGTTCACCGGGTCGTTCGGCTGCGTGGTGATCGCGCAAGCCGGCAACCCACCGCCGCTCCCTGCGGCGCCACCGCCGGTCCCGGTCACGCCGGCGCTTCCCGCCGCGCCGCTGCCGCCGGCCCCACCCGCGCCGGCCGCTCCCGCGCCCGCCGCGCCGGAACCGGCCGCGCCGTCGCTCTTCGAAGCGCCGCCGCCACAGCCGGCCATCGCCGCCACGGCGATCGCCAGCCCGACCCCAAGCCCGCGCCGCCCCCCCATCGCGCTATTCCATGTCGGCCATGACGATGGGCGGGTGGTGCATCATCGTGATCTCGGGCGACGGGCCGACGGCGCTCTTCGCCATCGCGATCGCTTCCGGCAGCGAGTCGGCCCGGTCCCAGCCGAGGATCTTCGGCACGTGCGCGTTCTCGGCGCCAGCGACGATCACCTTGCCGACGTGCTGGCGACCGTTCTCGCCCCAGTACCACATGAAGAACGGGTGCGCGCCGTGGTAGGCGTTGCCGCGCCGGTACATCTCGATGTAGCTCGGGTTCTTGGCGAACTCTTCCTCGTACTTGTGCCGCAGCTTCATCGCGTCGCGCGTCTCGGGCAACAAGCGGTTGAAGAATTCGATGTAGCTCGGGTGGTGGTTGTGGTCGAAGTCGTCGTAACAGGGGTGGGTCAGGATCATCACCCCGCCCTTCTTCAGAAGCGGCTTACCCCGATAGAAGTTGTGGAAGTAGCCGAGCCCCATCACCTGCACCAGCAGCGGGTTCAGGATCGAGTTGACGTTGTACGGCGAGATGAACGGCACCGGGCAGATCAGGACGTCCGCCTGGCCGCGCACGTGCAGGCCGTACTGATCCCAGTTGTGCTTGAGGATCCGCTCGTGCACGGGATCGGTCTTGCCCGCGTAGACCGCCACCATCTGGTACTGGGCCGGGATCGAATGAAACAGCTTTCGCTTTGCCGCGCGCGGCATCTTGGAAAGCGTCCAGCGCATCGCCTCGCACTTGAGGCGGTCGAACTCGGTGAACTCGTCCTCGTTCTTCGAGAGGAACGCGGTCGCGCCCGCGTAGATCCGGTTGTTGATCGCGGTCTCGATGTGAAAGACGTTCATGTGCCGGTCGATCAGCGCGCCCTGACGCTCGACCTTCGTGTTCAGCGCCGAGCGCTTCGGATCCATGTAGCTGTCCGAGGCGCGGATCGTCTCCGGTTCGTGGTGCGGGCGAAGGCTCTCGTAATCGCAGAGGCCGAGCGCCACCGACTTGTGGCCGCCGTCCATGGGCACGAGGTTGATGTTGACGTAGATGAGCAGGTCACTCTCGACGGCGCGCCGGTTGATGTTCACCGGCTCGTTGTGATCGGTCTTGCCGAGATGGACGATGCCGTCGGGATCCTCGGCGTCGTGGTTGTAGAAGCGGTCGGGATAGAACGCGTCGTAGATCTTCGCGCCGACCATCCGCTTCATCTCGGGGGCGGTCATCCGCCGGTGCAGCGAGTTGGCGACGATGATGTGCACGTCGTCCACGCCGTTGGCGTCGAGCAGCTCGAGCAGGATCTCGATGACCGTCTGCCGGATGTCCGGCGTGACCATCGGCGGCAGCGGCAGGCTGATGTCGTCGACGGCGATGGTGACGCGCATGCCGGGCGCCAGCTGCGCGTACAGCGGCTCGGTGTCGAGCGGGTGGTTCAGCGCGTAGCGAATCGCGGCGCCCGGATTGGCCAGCCCCTCGATGGGCGGCTTCGGGTAGAGGACGCGCGTGCCGATCGGAAGGTCCTCGAGCAGCAGGTCCTCGCCCGAAAACAGGATGCGCGGCGCCGAGTCGCCGTCGATGTAGACGACCTGGTCGTCTTCCTTATTGCGCGGCACCGGGCCGCGAAGAATCTTGGGGGCTCGTTCTCGCATTACGTCGGGTCCGTCATCGCAAATCTAGAATCGGCCAGTCGTGCTGCTGGGCCGTGCCGCGCAGCCGGATGTCCGGGTTGACCGCCGTCGGGTGGCCGACGACCGACAGCATCGGCAGGTCGCTCATGCTGTCGCTGTACGCGTAGCAGTCGGACAGGTTCAGGTTCTCTTTCTCCGCGTAGATTCGCATCCAGCTTGCCTTGGTCGCGGCGGCCATCACGGGGGGCAAGAGGCGCCCGGTCGCGTAGCCGTCCACGAACTCCAACCGATTCGTCACATAGTCGTCGATTTTCAGGTGCTTGGCGAGCGGCCCCACCGTGATGTCCAGCGCGCCTGTCACCAGCACCTGCCGCAGCCCCAGTTGACGCGATTTGTCTATCAGCTCGTAGGCGCCGGGGAAAATCGACGGGCGCAGCACGGTGTCGAACAGCTCCTCGGCCAGGCAGCGCAGCCGGTCCTCCGATTCGCCCCGGTAGCGCACGAAGAACAGGTCGTTGAACAGCCGCCGGTTGTAGAAGTCGGCCGCCATGAACATCGGCACGCTCACCAGCGTGGCGGCCGTCTTGACGATGCTCTTCAGGATGCCTTGCTGGTTGCGCGCGGAGAAGGCAAACGCGTGCACCAGGTTCGTGCGGACCAGCGTCCCGTCCAGATCGTAGAAGGCGGCGGCACCCATCCGTCCTCGTTGGGGGCAGCCTATACCATGAATTCAGGCATTTATCTGGGCATTGCGATGAAGGCCCCGGCATAATGCAGCTCTGACGTAAGCCATGAAGAAGGTCGTCGGCCGCGAGCTTCTGACGACGATTTTGAAGGAGGCCGCTCCCGCCGACCTGAGGATCGTCGGCCGCATGCTGTTCCACGCCGCGATCGTCGGCGTCGGGGCGGGGCTGATGGGCGCAGCGTTCTTCGCCGGGCTCGAGGTGGTGCAGCGGCTGATCCTGGAGGATCTGGGCGGCTACCGCCCGCTGCGCGCGCACGGCGAGACCTTCCTGCCCGAGATCGCGAACCTCGGCCATTTCCGGCCCTGGCTGCTGGTGATCGTCCCCGCGGTCGGCGCGCTGGCCAGCGGGATCATCTCGGAGCTGGCGCCCGAAACGCGCGGCGGCGGCGGCGACGCGATGATCAACGCCTTCCACCGCCAGGACGGGATCGTGCGCAAGCGGGTCGCCTGGGTGAAGGGGCTGGCGTCGATCTTCACGCTGGGGACGGGCGGTTCGGGCGGTCGCGAGGGGCCGACCCTGCAGATCGGCGGCGCGCTGGGATCGACCTGCGGCTGGCTGCTGGGCGTCGACGCGCGCGAGCGCCGCATCCTGATGGTGTCGGGCGTGGCGGCCGGCATCGCCGCCGTGTTCCGCACGCCGCTCGGGGCGGCGCTGCTGGCGGTCGAGGTGCTGTATCGCGATGACTTCGAGGCGGACGCGCTGATTCCGGCGGTCCTCGCCAGCGTCGTCGCGTACTCGGTCGTCATCACCATCTTCGGCGAGTCGACCATGTTCCTCTCGCCCGGGCGCTTCCCCTTCATCATCAAGCACCTTCCCCTGTACGCGCTGCTCGCGCTGCTGGTCTCGGTGCTGGCGGTGGTGTTCCTGTCGTCGCTGCGCACCGTCCAGCGCGTGACCGCGTCGCTGACGATTCCGCGCTGGGCGCGGCCGGGCCTGGGCGGCCTGGCGCTCGGCTGTTTCTGCGTCCCGATCATCTGGATCGTCGGGAAGACCGTGGCGCAGCCGGGACAGGGCCTCGGGCTGCTGGGCGGCGGTTACGGCGCGGTCCAGGTCGCGATCAGCGGCGTCGACTGGCTGCCCGTCGGCTGGGCGGGCGTCGCCCTGCTGGCCGGCCTCTGCCTGGCCAAGATCATCGCGTCGTCGCTGACGATCGGCTCGGGCGGCAGCGCGGGCGACTTCGCCCCGTCGCTGGTGATCGGCGGCCTGTTCGGGGGCGCGTTCGGCCGGGCCGCCCAGCTGCTGATGCCGCATGCGCAGATCGAGCCGGGCGCCTTCGCGCTGGTCGCGATGGGGACGTTCTACGGCGGCATCTCGCACACCCCGCTGTCGTCGCTGGTGCTGGTATGCGAGCTGGCCGGCAGCTACGACCTCCTGGTCCCGCTGATGCTCGCCGAGGGGATCGCCTTCGTCGCCCTCCGCCGCCGATCGCTCTACCGCGCGCAGCTGCCGACCCAGCGCGATTCACCCGCCCACCAGCGCCAGACCCTGGACGTCCTGCGCGCGACGCGGGTCGTGGCGGTGATGCGGATGGTGTCGGTCAGCGGCGTGCCGATCGCGGCGCCCACCCACAGCGTCCGTTCGGACATCGACCTGCGCACCGCCGCCGAGACGATGCTGAACAACAAGCTGCGCGAGATCCAGGTGGTCGACGCCGACGGCCAGGTCGTCGGCCTGCTCGACGAGGCCGACATCTCGCGCTTCTATTTGAAGGCGGCCGACGAACAGCACGCGCCGCCCAAACCGGCGCCGGACCCGAACCCCTGAAGACGCCGCGCGGCCGCGCTCAGGGCGCGGTCACGGACGTCGTGTTGCCTTCGATGATCAGGACCCAGCCGCCGCCGCAGGCGCCGGACTTCGGCCGCACTTCGAAAACGACGTTGCGATCCTGCGACGAGCCGTCATAGGTGTCCGGCCAGTTGGCGTCGACGATCCCGTTCTGAGCCGCGATCGCGGGCTGCCCGCAGGGGGAGGCGCCGGCCGTGCCGGGCGCATCGGGCGCGACGTAAAGGAAGAGGTCGTAATTGGTCTGGTCGACCGACGCGAGCGTTCCGCGAACGCTGATCGACCGGTTGTCGAACGAGGCCTCCTGGACGAGCGCGGTGATGAACGCAGCCCCGTTGCCGAGCTGCGGAATCGGCACCGCGTTCTCGTCGTCGCCGGTGATCTGGCCGGCGTTTAATGCCGTCTGGCAGGTCTCCGAGGCGGCCGGACAGTTCGCGGCGGCGCCGCCGCCGCTGCTGCCGCAACCAACGGACGCGGTCGCCCCGAACGCGACGGTCACCAGAAGCAACGTTCGCAGTTTCACGATGGCCACGCTCACTGGCTAGGGGTGGGGGGTGATGGCGATGATGCAGAAGTTGTACGAGACCGGAACGGTGTCGCCCGGCACCAGCACCATCACGGATTGCAGCGGCGTCACGCCGTCGTAGCCTGCGCCCGTCCCGTCCCAGCACTTCGTATTGAAGAGCGACCAGTACGGCGTGCCCACGTTGCCATTGACGGTGTAGCACCAGCGCTTCGTCGGATCGGTGTCGCCGCCGGCCGCCTGAAGCTGGATCCGCAGCGGCGAGCCGCCCGGATTGGTGACGCCGTACGAGATGCCGCCGCCGCTCGGGGTCCAGGTCGACGGGGCCGGCGCCGGCGAGCCCGAGGGCTGGTTGATGCTGAAGCCGAGGATGGCGACCGCCGAATAGTCCGCGGTGCCGGCCACCGTGCCGCTCACGCAGAGCTGTCCATCGGCGGCCAGACTGGAGAAGGACGTCGGGTTGATCGTCGTCGACGACACGCCGTCGGTGGCGGTCCAGGCGTAACCCTTCCAGGCGCCCGCCGTCACGTAGCCGCCGGCGGCGACGGTGAAGACGTTGCCCTGGCCGGCGGTGACGTCGCAGGTGTCTTCGCAGTCGACGAACGCGCCGCTGCTCGCCAGGATGGCGCTGCAATTGTAGCTACTGTTGAGGATGCACTTGTTGATGCAGACGGCGTCCAGATCCGTCTCGACGCACGCGCCGTTGCGGGAGGCGCCGCAGGTGGCGAGCTTGGCGTCAGCGGCGGCGCAGGTACCGCTGCCGCCGGTGCCGCCAGCTCCGCCCGTTCCGGTGCCGATGGACCCGCCCGTTCCGGTCGCGATGGACCCGCCCGTCCCGGTCGCGATCGACCCGCCCGTCCCGGTGGTCCCGCCGTGACCCGCGGCTCCCGACGAGCCGGCGCTGCCGCTGGTGGCGGGTGCGCCCGAGCATTCGTTCGGGCATGCGGGCTGGGCGCAGGCCACGTAGTTCGCGGCTGCGTTGATGGCGTTCGAATCGCCCGATGCCGCGGCCGCGCAGCCGGTCTGACACTCGGCGTCGCCCACCTCGCAGGCGAGGCTGCAGGCGCGCAGGGTCTGGCAGCCGCGCGAGGCGTCGCACGCCGTCGCCTGGCTGGGACAGGCCTTCATGGCGCAGGAGAGGCACGCGGACGTCCGGTTGCTGCCCGCGTCGCCCGATCCTTTGCAGGCCCAAGGGCCCACCGCAAGCACCACGACCAGGGTCAACAGCAGACGGGACATACCCCGTACGACGCCGCGGTCGCCTGATTGTCGCGCGCGCGCGACCGGCTATTTGTCTTTTTTCGCCTTGAACTCGGCGATCATCACTTCGCGCGCCTGCTTGGGCACCTCGGCGTACTTCTGGAACTCCATCGTGAACTCGCCCTTGCCCTGGGTCATCGACCGCAGGTCGGTCGAGTAGCCGAACATGTCGTTCAGCGGCACTTCGGCCATCGCCTGGACGAACGACTCCTGCTTCTCCGACGAGACAATGGTGCCGCGGCGCTGGTTGAGGCCGCCCATGACGCCGCCCTGGAACTCCTCGGGAAACTGCACCTCGACGCGCATGATCGGCTCGAGGATCGTCGGCTTGGCGGCCATGTAGGCCTCGCGGAAACCCATCAGCGCCGCGGTCCGGAACGCGATTTCCGACGAATCGACCGGGTGCGACGCACCGTCATTGATGACGCACTTGACGCCGACGATCGGGAAGCCGATCAGCGGCCCCTTCTTCATCGCCTCGCGGAAGCCCTTGTCGCAGGCCGGGATGAACTCGCGCGGGATCGACCCGCCGACGATCTCGTCCTCGAACTCGTAGCCGGTCGGGTGATCCGCGGGCAGCGGCTCGATGAAGCCCGCCACCTTGCCGTACTGGCCCGAACCGCCGGTCTGCTTCTTGTGCGTGTAGCTGAATTCCGATCGCATTCCGATCGCTTCGCGGTACGCGACCTGCGGCTTGCCCGAGATCACCTCGCAGGCGTACTCGCGCTTCATGCGCTCGATGTAGATCTCGAGGTGCAGCTCGCCCATGCCGCTGATGATGGTCTGGGCCGACTCTTCGTCGCGGTGGACGCGGAAGGTCGGGTCCTCCTTCGTGAAGCGGTTGAGCGCCTTCGAAAAGTTCGCGGCGTTGCCCTTGTCCTTGGGCGCCACCGCCAGCGAGATGACGGCGTCGGGGACGTGCATCGACGTCATCGTGTAGTTGATGGATTCGTCCGTGAACGTGTCGCCTGACGAACACTCGACGCCGAACAGCGCGACGATGTCACCCGCGGTGGCGGTCGTGATGTCGTTCATCTCGTCGGCGTGCATGCGCACGAGGCGCGGCACCTTCACGCGCTTGCGGTTGTTCGAGTTGTTGACGATGAAGTCGCCCTTGGCGAGCGACCCCTGATAGATGCGCATGTACGTCAGCTGTCCGTAGCGTCCGTCCTCCAGCTTGAACGCCAGGCCGACGAACGGCTTCTTCGGATCGGATTCGAGGATCACCTTCTCCTCGTTCTTGTCCTGATCGAGGGCGATGTTCGTCACCTCTTTCGGGTTGGGCAGGTACCTGTTCACGCCGTCGAGCATCAGCTGGACGCCCTTGTTCTTGTAGGCGGAGCCGATGAACACGGGCGTCATCTTGAGGCCGACGGTGACGCGGCGGATCGCGGCGTGCAACTCCTCTTCGCTCGGATCCTGCTCGGCCAGGAACTTGTCCGCGATGGCGTCGTCGTGGTCGGCGATCGACGCGATCATGTCGTGGCGGGCGGTCTTGACCTCGGCGAGCCGGTCGGCCGGGATCTCCTCCTGGCGCACGTCCTCGCCATTGTCGCCGTCGAAGTAGTAGGCCTTCTGCTTGATGAGGTCGATGATCCCCTCGAAGTCGGCCTCCGCGCCGATCGGGAGCTGCAGCGTGATGGTGTTGTGGCGCAGCTTTTCCTTGAGCTGGTGGGTGACGCGCGCCGGATCGGCGCCGGCCCGATCCAGCTTGTTGATGAACGCAAGGCGCGGCACGTTGTAGCGGCGCATCTGCCGATCGACGGTGTACGACTGCGACTGCACGCCGGAGGTTCCGCACAGCACCAGCACGGCCCCGTCCAGCACGCGCAGCGCGCGCTCGACCTCGATGGTGAAGTCGACGTGCCCGGGTGTGTCGATGAGGTTGATGACGTGGCCGTCCCATTCGAGGTACGTGGCGGCAGACTGGATGGTGATCCCCTTCTCGCGCTCGAGATCCATCGAGTCCATCTTGGCGCCGACGCCGGACTTGCCGCGGACTTCCTCGATCTTGTGGATCTTGCCCGTGTAGAAAAGGATGCGCTCCGACAGGGTCGTCTTGCCCGAGTCGATGTGCGCGGAGATGCCGATGTTGCGAACTTTTTCGAGTGCGATGGAGGCCATGGCTGCTTGTCGTCCTTCGGGTGTAAAGGCGGCGTAGTTTAATGAAAATTGGGCGTTTAGCCAGTCAAACAGCACCCTGAGATGCTGCCGGTCCGGGGCCCGTTACCGGCCGGGCTACTTGACCGCGACCAGCTCGACGTCGAAGACCAGCGTCGCGTTGGGCGGGATCGGGCCGCCGCCGCGGGCCCCGTAGGCCAGCTCGGGCGGGATCGTCAGCCGCCGCTTCCCGCCCACCCGCATCCCCTCGATGCCGACGTCCCACCCCTTGATCACCTTGCCGGTGCCGAGCTGGAAGTCGATCGGGACGCCCGTGTCGTAAGAACTGTCGAACGTCTTTCCATCCGGGAAACGGCCGGTGTAATGGGCGGAGACCAGCTTCCCCGAGGCCGCGGTCGCGCCGCTGCCGACTTTCAGATCTTCGATCAGGACGCCGCCCACGGTCCGCGCGGGCGACTTCCGGCAGCCCGCGCCCGCAAAACCGATCGCAGCGACGATGGCGCCCGCGGCGAGCAACCTGGTGCGCCGGCCCGACATCGCGGCCACCATAGCACGCCCCTATAGCGAGAGGCCGGGAGCGTCTTCGCGCTCTCGGCCCCTCTTCCCGTGCTTCCCACGGGTCACACCCTCGACCGGCCCGCACGGCGCCGCCGTGATCCTCCGATCCCGTTCCCTCTTTCCAAGGTAGCCACGCCTGCCGCCGCCGCAATCGGGTACTCGAAGCTGCGCACCAGAAGCTCATCGACGGGACCTCGGGCGTGACCGACGGAGTTGATGGCGCGCCGGGCCGGGACGCGCTGGACATCGTCGAACCCCCGATAGAGGTCGCGCGTGATCCGGCAGTCCGAGTTCGACAGCAGCGCGGGCACCTTGCGGGTGCCCAGGTCGTGCAGCGTCCGCGCCAGTCGCTCCTGATCCGCGGCGCCGAAAACGCGGGCCGCGTAAGCGGTGAACGACGACGTCGGCGACAGCGGGACGTAGGGCGGATCCAGGTAGACGAAGTCGCGCCGCCCTACGTGGGCCAGCGTCGCGGCGAAGTCGTCGCACTCGATCGTCACGTCTCTCAGCGCGGCCGCGGCGGCGCGCAGGCGCGGCTCGTCGCAGATCACCGGACGCCGGTAGCTGCCGAACGGGACATTGAACTGTCCCTTGCTGTTGACCCGGTAGAGACCGTTGTAGCCGCAGCGATTGAGGTAGATGAGGCGCGCCGCGCGCGCCGCGGGCGACAGCTTCGCCGGGTCACGCCCCCGGACGCGGTAGTAGAGCGCGCGCTCGTTGCGGTACTTGCGAAGCTCGGCGATCACTCCGTCCACGTCGTCGCGGATCGCCTTGTAACAGTTGACGAGCTCGGGATTGGCGTCCGCGAGCACGGCGCGCCGAAAGCGACCGACCGCGGCGAGCCGAAAGAAGACGGCTGCGCCACCAAGGAACGGCTCGAAGTAGGTGTCGATACGCTCGGGTAAGAGCGCTTCGATGTGCGCGAGAAGCTGACGCTTGCCGCCCGCCCATTTGAGGAACGGTGCCGCCACCATTCGCGAATCCCTCGTACGTGAATCACGTTCGTGAGGCAAGCGGAAAGGGTCCACGGGCCCGTGCGGCATTTTTACCGGTTTTTTATGCTGTTTTTTGTTTCGCGCGACGATCTTTCTCTTTAGAGTCTGCACCGAAATTTGCGGTCGGTGGTTTGCCGGCGCATACGAAGACAGGAAAAAAGGAGACCGACAATGGCGAAGGTTCTGACGAAGTCGCAGATCATCCAGGCTATCGCTGACGCTCACAAGGACAAGCTGGCGCGGAAGGACGTCGCGCGCGTCCTCGAGTCGCTGTCCGCCGTCGGCTACAAGGAGCTGAAGAAGAACGGCCTGTTCGTGCTGCCGGGGTTCGCCAAGTTCGTCGTCATCAAGAAGCCGGCCACGAAGGAGCGCCAGGGGATCAACCCGTTCACCAAGGAGCCGATGACCTTCAAGGCGAAGCCGGCCCGCAAGGTGCTGAAGGCCCGCCCGGTGAAGGCCGCCAAGGACGCGCTGTAAGAGGAACCCCTCTCCTACCTCTCCCCGCTGCGCGGGGAGAGGGTTCATCGATCTTGTAGGTCCGTCAGAAGAATTAGGGTTGGGTGGGAAGATGGTCCGGCTCAATCGCATTTACACGAAGGCCGGGGACGGCGGCGACACGCGCCTGGTCGGCGGCCAGAAGGTGCGCAAGGACGCCCTGCGCATCGAGGCGTACGGCACCGTCGACGAGCTGTCGGCCTGCATCGGCATCGCGCGCACCGCGCTGACCGCGGCGAACGCGCCGGCCGGCGCCGACGAGCTGGCCGGGGTGCTGGCCCGGATTCAGAACGAGCTCTTCAACCTGGGCAGCGACCTGGCGACGCTGCCCGCCGATCGCCGACCGCAACAGCCGGTCATCGAGGCGCGGCACGTGACCGCGCTCGAAGGCGAGATCGACGACTGGAACTCGGCGCTGCCGGAGCTGCGCAGCTTCGTGCTGCCGGGCGGCGGCGTCGTCGCGTCGTACCTTCACCTGGCGCGGACGGTCTGCCGTCGCGCCGAGCGCCACATCGTCCGGCTGCGCGATGCCGAGCCGATCGGCGAGGAGACGCTCCCCTACGTCAACCGCCTGTCGGATGCGCTGTTCGTGATGAGCCGCCACGCGGCCCGGCTGTACGGCGAGCCCGAACCGCTCTGGGAGCCCGAGAAGACCTGATCAGAACTCGAGCGCGACGCCCAGGTTCAGGTCGACGTTGAACGTGAACTTCGTGAACCCGAGGAGCGCGTTCGTCCCCGCCGTCAGCAGGAACGTCGGGCTGAGGTTGTAAGCGACGCCCGCGCCCGCACCGACGAAGAACGGCCCGGACGGGACGGTGTCCACGCAGGTCGTCATCATGTTCGTGCCGCAGAAGGGCTCCGAGTTGAACGTGGCGACGTGCCGGATCGTCCCCAGGCCGACGTTGCCCGCCACGTACGTGCGGAAGTCCCCCTCGCCGAAGAAGTAGGTGGCCCGGGCGAAGCCGGCGAACGCGTACGAGCCCGCCGGACAGACGTTGTCCGAACCGCACCCCATGGTGCTGTGGAGGTCCGTGGCGCCCGTGATCAGCTGCAAGCGAAGCTGCACCGACAGCATGAGATCGGGCATCAGGTAGTAGCCGACCTCGGGGGCGAAATGGAGCAGTCGCGCCATCTCGAACCCGGCCGGATTGACCTTGTCGTTGGCGAAGATCTCGCCGTTGCCGGTCGTCCAGCCGACGCCGCTGCCGACGCCGAGACCGATGAACCAGCTCGGATTCTCGTCGTTCCCGGAGGGCTTCTCCGGCTTCTTCGGTTTTTTGCCCCCCGCCACCAGCGGCTTCCCGTCCGGGCCCAGCATCGAGATCTTGATGGTCTCGTTCTGGGACCCCTTGGTCGCGATCGTCTTGTCATCGGCGTCCAGCGCCTCGATGAAGTAGTCGACGCGGCTGCCCTGAGTCGCGGAGGCGGGAATCTCGGCCGAGTAAAATCCGCTCCCGGGCGGCTCCTCCTTCATCTCCTTGTCGGCGAAGTCCTCGGCGCCGTCCGCGCTGAACGACAAGACGACCTTCTTGGCGCCCATGGAGGGATCGACGGTCGCCTTGATGACGATCGACTTGTTCTGAGGCCACTGGGTGATCGGCGAGTGCTCGATCTCGCCGGACTTCTTCTCGGTCGGCTGGGTCACTTCGGGGGTCTTCTGGGAGGCCGCCTCGTCGTAGACCTCCTGCACCTCCGGGGTGGCCAGGATCTTGTCCAGCTTGATGTCAGGCTGGATTTCGAGGGCCTTGCGGAAGTACTTGATCGCCTCGTCCTTCTGCTTGAAGCCCAGGAACGTGACGATGCCGAGGTGGATGTAGGTGCGCGCGGTGACCGGGTGCTTGTCCAGACCGGCCTGCGTGCACTGGTCGAGGGCCGCCTTCAGGATCTTGCGCGCCTCCTCGAAGTTCAGGTTCTGGTACTCGTCGACCGCTTTCTTGTTGAGCTTGGTGACCTTCTCGACCGCGGCCGGATCTTCCCCGTCAGCGCGGGCCGGAGCCGCGGCGGCCAGCACGCACAGCGCGACCGCCGTCAGACAAGCGAGCAGACGGCTCGCATGACAGCGGGTCGGGAACGGCGGCGTGGCGGAGGAATTTCGCAAGCGCTGAGCGGTCTTGGCGAACGGTCGCGTCAATCTATCATGCCCAGCCGGAAATCTCGCGCCCGGCCGGTGCAGGTTCGTAGGTGGGCCGTATAATGTCGATATGATGTCCAAGTCCAGGCTTGTTCCGTGGCTGGGGTTCGGGGCGGTGCTGGTCGGGGTGGGCGCCCTGTGGCACGGCGGGTCGTCCCGCCTGTCTACCGACAAGGCTTCGCCCGACAAGGCCCCGCCCGCCGACGCCGAGCTGGCCGCTGCGGCCGGTGTCGACCCGACGCACCTGATCGTCGACTTCCGCGACGACGTCTCACCGGAGACCCTGGCCGGGAACGGGTTCACCGAGATCCCGATCAGCGATTACTCGGCGAAGGACAAGCTTTTCCGGATCGACTTCGCGACCGCGGCCGAGGCGGCGGCGGCCAAGGCGAAGCTGGCGCACGATCCGAGCGTCGAGACCGTCGACTACGAATCGTTCGCGAGCATCCCTCCCGGCGAGGAGGAGCAAGAAGCCCTCGCGGCGCCGGCGTCGATGGAGAGTGAATGTCAGTCGGCGGCTCCGGGCAGTGCCTTCCCGAACGACGCCTGCTTCAAGTACCAGTGGCACCTGCGGCAGATCGGCATGCCGGACGCCTGGAAGCGCGGCAACGGCAAGGGGATCGTGGTGGCGGTCATCGACACCGGCGTCACCAAGGTGGCCGACCTGAAGGAGACCAAGTTCGTCCCCGGTTACAACTTCGTCGGGAACAACGACAACGCGGCCGATGACCACGGCCACGGCACGCACGTCGCGGGCACCATCGCCGAGTCGACCAACAACAAGGTCGGCGTCGCCGGCGTCGCCTACGGCGCCACGATCATGCCGATCAAGGTGCTGTCGGCGCGCGGCTCGGGGTCGGTCGCCGGCATCGCGCAGGGGATCCGCTGGGCGGCGGACCACGGCGCCAACGTCATCAACATGAGCCTGGGCGGCCCCACCAAGATGGGGACCATGGGCAACGCCGTGAAGTACGCGCGCGACAAGGGCGTCGTCATCGTCGCGGCGGCTGGCAACGACGGCCACGGGCGCGTCGGCTACCCGGCCGGCTACCCGGGTGTCATCGCGGTCGCGGCCACGCAGTTCGACGAGAGCACGACCTTCTATTCGAACTGGGGCGCGGAGATCGACGTCGCGGCGCCGGGCGGCAATACCCGCGTCGACCAGAACGGCGACGGCCAGCCCGACGGCGTCCTGCAACACACCATCGTGCCGGGGCAGACGTCGAACACCGACTACCTCTGGTTCATGGGGACGTCGATGGCGTCACCGCACGCGGCGGGCGTGGCGGCGTTGATCATGGGCGCCGGCATCAAGAAGCCGGACGCCGTCGAGGAGATCTTGCTCGGCACCGCGCGCAAGCCGAAAGCGAAGACGGGAAGCGCGGGCGGCCGGGTGGACGACCACTACGGCGCCGGCATCATCGACGCCAACGCCGCCCTCAAGAAGACGCAGGACGGGCGCGGCGCCGGCGAGTTCGGCCTGGCGGGCGCGGCCGCGCTGCTGGGCATCATGCTGATGCGGCGGCGCGGGTCAGGGATCGAGCGCCTGGGCCCCGGATTCGTGGCCGCGCTGATCGCCGGTTCATCCGGGCTGTT
>Ga0209465_10000681_pt1 | contig 15616 bp, 14 predicted proteins | sample PanSoiPlot1MoBio_FD_188321 | JGI IMG/M metagenome (GOLD analysis project Ga0209465, IMG submission 188321) | Tropical forest soil microbial communities from Panama analyzed to predict greenhouse gas emissions - Panama Soil Plot 1 MoBio (SPAdes)... | ecosystem: Environmental > Terrestrial > Soil...
TCCCCCATCAACTACGTGTCCGCGACCTCCGCGCCCTTCCTTCTGATCCACGGCGACGTGGACCGCACCGTTCCGTTTCACCAGTCCGAGCTGATGGAGGCGGCGCTCAAGAAGGCGGGCGTGCCCGTGAAGCTCGTGCGCATCCCCGGCGGAGACCACGGCCCCACCTTCCCCGGTGCGACGAATCCGCCAGACTACAAGGGGGAGATGGTGAAGTGGTTCGATCTCTACCTGCGCAAGACGCAGTAGCCGACTAAGCGGAGCGCTTCGGCTCGACGACCTCGAACATCAAAGTGAAGTGGTCGAAGAGCCCGAAGAGATCCGCAAGCTTGGTGGGGTCGCCGTCGACGCGGATCTGACCGGACTGGATCGCCTCGGCAATGGGCAGCTCGCGCAGGACGATCCGGTTCAGGGCGGCGCGATCGAGCGTGATGGTGGCGTCCGCACCGTCGCGCCGGCGGTCCGCGAGGTAGGTAAGGGCGCAGTTCTCCAGATTCAGCACGTAGGATCGATCTGGGAACACCCAGTTGATGACGAGGTGCTTCCCCTCCGCTCGGTTGCCGTTGAGCCGCACGCCGAGGAGATCGAAGAGCTGCTCCACGCTCATGGCGCGCAGCACATCGGGGCTGATGGGGGCGCGCCCCGTGTGCGCCGCCAGACCTTTACGCAGCTCCAGAGCGCCCAGGAGGTAGGCGTTGCGCCACGTGGCGGACTCCGCGGCGTAACCGAGCTGCTCGAGGGCGTCGGCCTTGAGCTGCCGCGCCTCCGCATTCGCGGGATCGGCGAAGACCACGTGGCTCATGACCTCCGCCACGAAGCGATACTCGCCGCGCTCGAAGTCCTGCCGCGCGCGGGCGATGACCGCCGCCGCCCCGCCCATGTACTCCACGTATTTCCGCCCCCGCTCCACGGGCGGGAGCGGATGCAAGTTGGCGGGGTTGGCGTCGTACCAGCCGAGATAGCGCTGGTAGACTGCCTTCGCGTTGTGGCTGAGGGTGCCGTAGTAACCCCGGAGATACCAGGTGCGCGCCAGGCTCGGAGGCAGCGTGAGCTGCTCCGCGATCTCCGTAGACTTATAGCCGTGGTTCATGAGACGCACGGTCTGGTCGTGCAGGTACTTGTAGCAATCGCGCTGTTTGGCGAGGAACTCGAGCACGCGGGCGTTGTCCCACACCGGCCAGTGGTGCTGAGCGAAGACCACGTCGGTGTCGGGGCCGAAGCGATCCAGCGCCTCGTTGAGATAGCCCGCCCACGCGTGGGCATCTCGCACCTGGGCCCCGCGCAACGGATACGTGTTGTGGAGGTTGTGGGTCGCGTTCTCCGCGAGGTTGAGGGCGCGGAGCGCGGGGTAGAACATGTGCATCTCCGCGGGCGCCTCCGTCTCCGGCGCAAGCTGGAACACGATCTCGACACCGTCGATCCGGTGCGTCTCGAAGGCGCCCTCGATGACGCGCGTGGGCGGGATCAAGGTGACCGTGCCCCGGGAGGTGACCTTGCCCAGCCCCGCGTCGACCTGGCCGCGCGGACCCTTGGGCAGGGTCGCCCCGAACTGGAAGTGTGCGCGGCGGATCATGGGCGTGCCGGCCAGCACGTTCTCCGAGACCACTTCCTCCATGAAGCCCGCAGGCGCGATGACCTCGACGTCGCCCGCCTGCACGGCCGCCTCGTCGACCACGCCGCGCACCCCGCCAAAGTGATCCACGTGGCTGTGGGTATAGATCACGGCGGCCACGGGCCGGCGCGGTCGGTGGGTGAAGTAGAGATCGAGGCCGGCCCGAGCCACCTCGGTGGAGATCAAGGGGTCGATGACGATGAGGCCACGCTCGCCCTCGATGATGGTCATGTTCGAGATGTCGAAACCGCGGATCTGGTAGAGACGGTCCGTCACCCGAAACAGGCCGTGGTGCATGTTGAGCCGGGCCTGCCGCCATAAACTCGGATTGACGGTGGGCGGCGCCTCCTCCGCGGCGAGGAAGCTGTACTCCTTGAGGCTCCAGACCACGCGGCCCGTCTCGTTGGAGATCTCCATCTCGGGGAGCGAGCCGATCAAGCCGCGGCGCGCATCCTCGAAGTCTTGCGTGTCGGCGAAGGGCAGGGTGTCCAGCACGGCGCGGTTCAACGCGTGGGTGGCGGCGGTGGCGTTCTTTGGATCCTGAGAGGAGGAGGGCATGGCGGCGAGACTCTGCCAGATCGCCCGCGGCCCGTCAAATGACTGCACGCATCACCTCAGCGGCAGAAGGCGGAGATGACCCCTATGGCGGCGGCGCCGAGCGAGAGGACGAGGATGGAGCCCAGCATGATCCACGCTCGGCGATGGGCAAAGTTGAGCGTGGTGCCGTAGCCGGAGATCTTGGGCACCCAGAGTCGCGGATCGCGAGGATTGCTGTAGATGATGCCGTTCCAGCCCTCCAGCCCACCGAGTCGTCCCGTACGCTCCAGCTCCCCGTGCACCGACTTCAACGAGTAGGCGGCCCACACCGTGGCGAGCACGATGATCCCGATCCCCAAGGCAAGGACCTGACCGGGGCCGAGACCGAAGATCCATGCCGAGGGCGCTACGAGGACGGCCATGAAGACGGCAAGGGCGAGATTGAGCACACGCGTGAGCCCGGCGCTGGCGTCGAGGATTGCTCGCGCCGCTTCGGGAGAGGCATGGTAGCCGGCGCCGAGATGCTGGCGTGTCTCCATCAAGCGCGCCATCACCTCCAGGAACACGGCCAGCGCGAAGCCGGAGCCGAGGACGAAGACGCGCACGCCCAGGAGCGGACCGGCCGCCGACGTCGTGCGCGCGCCCGTCGAGAAGAGGGCGAGGCCGGCGCCGACCAGCACGATGAAAGGCCACCAGCGGAGCCAGACAAGGGATGCGGGAGACGAGCTGGCCATGACTGAAGCTAGCACGCAAGACCGGATTCGGACGAAAGCCCTGCCGTCGAGTAAGATGGCCGGCGACTGAGATCCCAGCAACGGAGGATGTCCATCCATGGCACCACGCCGACCCATTCGTCAACTGACGCTGATCCTGTGCGCCGCCGTGCTCGTGCTCGGCGTCGGCCGGGCGGCGGCCGCGCCCGAGGGCACGCTGACCTTCGCGCTCCACTTCAGCCCGGTCACGCGCTGGCTCGATCCCGCGGAGGGCGAGAGCACCATCACACCCTATCTCCTCCTCTATGCAATACATGACGGGCTACTCAAGCCCATGCCGGGGCAGGGGTCCGCGCCCAGCCTCGCCGAGTCTTGGTCCATGGCCAAGGACGGGCTGAGCGCCGACTTCACCTTGCGGGCGGGGACGCGGTTCCACAATGGCGATCCCGTTACCGCCGAGGACGTGAAGTTCTCCTTCGAGCGCTACCGAGGTGGGGCAGCCAAGATCCTCAAGGACACCGTGAAGGAGATCCAGACGCCCGCGCCGAATCGCGTGCGCTTCGTCTTCAAGGAGCCGTGGCCGGACTTCCCCGCCTTCTACGGCACGTTCGTGGCCAGCGCGGGCTGGGTCGTCCCGAAGAAATTCATCGAGCGCGTGGGTGAGGACGCATATCGCAAGGCGCCCGTGGGCGCGGGCCCCTACAAGGTGGTGAGCTTCAACCCAGGTGTGGAGCTGGTGCTGGAGGCCTTCGACGGTTACTGGCGCAAGACCCCATCCATCAAGCGGCTCGTGTTCCGCAGCATGCCCGACGAGACCACGCGCGCCGCCGCCCTCAAGAGCGGCGAGGTCGACGTGGCCTTCCTCCTGAGCGGGCCCACCGCGGAGGAGATCAAGCGTACGCCCGGCCTCAAGCTGGTGGCGCCGCTCCTCGGCATCTTCTGGCTCGACTTCCCCGATCAGTGGGATCCCAAGTCACCGTGGGCCGACCGGCGCGTGCGTCTCGCGGCCAGCCTGGCCATCGATCGCCAGGCCCTCAACCAGGCGGAGACATTGGGGCTGTCGCGGCCCACGGGCAGCATCGTGCCGCGCGACTTCGAGTTCGCCCTGCCCGTCGATCCGCCACCCCTGGACCCGAAACGCGCGAAGCAGCTCCTCGCGGAGGCGGGCCACCCGAACGGCTTCGACGCGGGAGACCTCACGCCCTTCCCGCCCTACAACTCCATGGGCGAGGCCATCGGCGGCTGGTTGCAGGCCGTGGGCATCCGCACCCGCATGCGCACCATGGAGCGCGGCGCCTTCATGACGGCGTGGCGCGAGAAGAAGCTCCACGGCGTGGTGCTCACCATCAGCGGCGTCTCGGGCAATGCGGCGACGCGTCTCGAGTCGTTCGTCACCAAAAACGGCGCCTTCGCCTTCGGCTCGCTGCCTGAGGTCGACGACATCTTTCGCCGTCAGGCCAAGGAGCTGGACCGGAAGAAGCGGGAGGCGCTCCTCTTCCAGATGCAGCGCATCCTCCAGGAGCAGGTCACGCAGGTGCCCGTGTATCACCTGGGCTTCCCCACCGGCGTGGGGCCGCGCGTGGACGACATCCTCGCCACGGCTATTCCCGGCTTTTACCTCTCGCCCTACGAGGACCTGAAGCTGAGGAAGCAGTAGGAGGCGCCCCCTCACCCTGCCCTCTCCCCTCTAGGGGCGAGGGTTCTCGGGCCCGTCACCCTGGCCTCTCCGCCTTGGGCGACGAGCCGAGGCGCTCGCTTCTAGCGCGGAGGCGAGGGCTGAGACGGTAAGGGATCAGCCGATGATGCGTCCGCCCATCACGCGAATCTCGTCGCCCGTGATGTAGCTGGACGCATCGGAGGCGAGGAAGACGCAGGCATCCGCGATCTCTTCGGGGCGGCCGAGACGGCCGAGCGGGATCTGCTTGAGCTGCTCCGGAGCGCCGGGCGGCGCGTGACGAAACTCCGGATACCACTCTGCGTAGCGCCGCTCCGTGTCCATGGTGCCAGGAATCACCATGTTCGCGCGGATGCCGAAAGGGCCGAGCTCCGCGGCCAGCGCGCGGATGAGGCCGAGCAGCCCGGTCTTCGCCGCCGTCACCGCCGCCGTGTTCGGCCGTCCCGTCAAGCTCGATTGCCCGCCGACCGCGATGATGCTGCCGCGCCGCCGCTCCTTCATGCCGGGGACGACAGCACGCGCGAGATAGAAGGCGGAGTGCAGGTTGACGCCCATCACTCGATGCCAGTCCTCTACGGACGTTTCGGTGACGCCCGTGTGCGGGCGAATGGCCGCGTTGCAGACGAGCACGTCGATGCCGCCCAGCTCCGCCACGCCTCCGTGGACCATCTCCTCGACAGCGCCGGCGTCGGCGATGTCGCCGAGCACGGGCACGACCCGCACCCCGGCTTTCCGGCACTCCGCGGCCACGGCGTCCAGCTCGTCACGGTTGACGCGCGTGTTCAGCACCAGGTCTGCCCCCTCGTTGGCAAAGGCGAGCGCGATGGCGCGGCCGATGTTGCGGCTGGCCCCCGTGATGAACGCGGTCCGGCCCTCGAGTCTCATGCGGGCTACTCCTTGTAGTCGAGGCCGGCGGCGGCCAGCTTCGGCCTGAAGGCGGGGCGAACCAGGAAGGCCACGAAGGCTCGGGCAACCTCGGGGCTCGTGGCCTTGGTCGCCACTGCGCCGGAGTACGTGGTCAGCTTCTGGAGCTCCTTCGGGAGCGGCCCCACCAAGACCACACCCTTCACGGGAATGATCTCGCTGATCTGGTGCACGCAGAGCTCGGCCTTCCCGCTCACGAGCGCCTCTGCGGCGTATCCGCCCTGCCACAGCACCGTCTTGTCCTTCACGGCGTCGGCGATGCCCAGGCGCTGAAGCACACCGGCGAAGTGGATGCCGCTCGTCGCGCCGCGCGACGGATCCTGATAGACGAGCGACTTGGTGGCGAGGAGAGCCTGCTTGAAGGCGTCGGTCGTGGTGATGTCAGGTTTGGGTGCGCCCTCCCGCACGGCGACACCGATGCCCGTGCGGGCAATGTCGGCGCGCGTGTCGGAGACGACGAGCCCCGCCGTCGCGAGCTGCTCGAGCACCGTGTCGGTGACGATCACCACGTCGGCGGAATCACCTGCCGTCACCTTCTGGCGAATCTCTCCCGCGGTGCCGGTCGAGATTGCGATGGTGTGTCCCGTCTCCTGGCGGAACGCTTCGCCCAGCTCGGCGACCATGCTTCTCATGGCCCCGGCGCTCAGCACCTTGATCTCCGCGCCCGCGGACGGCGTGGCCGGCGCCCACAGAACGACGGCCAGCAGGACGACCGCAAGACGGCGGATCCTCAACCTCTCGCAGGGACGGCGTAGCCGTAGTCTCATGATGTGTCTCTCCCGAGGCTGAGGTCGAGCGAACAGTATGGCAGGCTCGGGAGCTTGTCAATTTGCCCCTGAATGAGCCGTCTTGACATGGCGGAGGCCCGTTGCTATCGATGCCGCCATGAAAACACTCATCGAAGGCGGCTGGGTGGTGGCGTACGACGGCAAGACCCACGTGGTGCATGAGCAGGGACACGTAGTGTACGAGAACGACCGCATTGTCCACGCGGGCGGCGCGTATACGGGCACGGTGGACGTGCGTCTGTCGGCGCGAGGCAAGCTCGTCTCGCCCGGCTTCATCAACACGCACGTGCACACCACGGGCAACGGGGGTGACTATCTCCTGCTCGACATGGCGCAGAACGACTACCGCACCTCGAACTACATGAGCTTCGCCGCACCGCTCAAGGGCAAGATGACGCCGCCGCCTCCCGAGACCGTGGCCGCGCTCCGCACCTACGTATTCCTTCACGCGCTCCGTCAGGGCACCACCACCATCATCGACGTGGGGGGCCAGCGCGGCGACTGGGAAGGCTACGTGCGCCTGATCGACGAGCTGGGTGTGCGCGTGTACGGCAGCCCGCCCTTCCGCGACCGGAACACCTTCCACGACGCGCAGGGCCGCCTCTACTACGACGAGGACAGCGCGGTGGGCCAGCAGGGGCTCAAGGACGCCGTGGCCTTCATCCGCTCGTATGACGGCGCGGCGAACGGGCGCCTGCGTGGGATGCTCAACCCGTCACAGGTGGAGACGTGCAGCGAGCCGCTCCTGCGCGCCTGCAAGGACGCCGCTCGGGAGCTGAACGTGCCCGTGCACACGCACGCCGGCGGCAATCTCATCGAGTACCACCGCATCATGGAAGAGTACCGGAAGACACCCATCCAGTTCCTGGCCGACATCGGATTCCTCGACGATCGCGCGCTGATCGGCCACGGCGTCTTCACCACTGCGCACTCGTGGACGCACTATCCCTTCGGCGATGACCTGCGCGTGCTCGCCCAGAGCGGCGCCACCGTGGGCCACTGCCCATACAAGTACGCCAAGATGGCCATGACGCTGAATTCCTTCCAGCGCTACCTGGACGCCGGCGTGAATCTGGCCATCGGCACCGACACGTTCCCCATGGACATGGTGGCGGAGCTCCGCTGGGCGTCCATCCTCGCCAAGATCGCCGACGCGAACTATCAGGCGGGGCAACATCGCGACGTGTTCAACGCCGCCACCCTCGGCGGCTGCAAGTTCCTCCACCGCGACGATCTGGGCCGCCTGGCACCGGGAGCGAAGGCCGACATTCTCCTGATCAACCTCGACCATCTGGGAGCCCCCGTGTACGCGGATCCCATCAAGGCACTGGTGGACGCGGGCTCTGGGCGCGACGTGGACACCGTGATCGTGGATGGCCAGATCCTCGTCCAGGGCGGTCGGCTCACGCACATGGACGAGGAGGCGGTGTACACGAAGGCCCGCCAAGCCACCCAGAATTTCTGGACCCATGTGCCCGAGTGGCGCTGGGACGGCCATGGTGTGAACCAGATCATTCCGCCCGCGTTTCCGATGCGGAAGGCAGCGAGATAACTGACGGGCTCCTTGTTCAAGGTCACGGGGCCGTCTCGCTGGCGGCCTGAGCCCCTCGCCATCGGGGACAAAGGAGACGACTCGAAAAGGTTCTGGCCAACGTACGGAACTCATATCGTGTTACGACCGCGGACTCTTTGTTGCTGATCATAAAATTCGAGAGTACTCGAACGTAGTCTAGACATTGCGATGGTTCCGGACTGGCGTGCGCGAGGGAGACCATGGACGATCTGCTGATCCGCGGCGGTCTCGTCATCGATGGCAGCGGCGCGCCGGGCCGTGAGGCTGACGTCGCCGTACTAGATGGCCGGATCGCCGCCGTGGAGCCGCGCTCGGCTCGTCCGGCGCGCCGCGTGATCGACGCGCGTGGGCACGTCGTGGCGCCGGGGCTCATCGACATCCACACGCACTCCGATTTCACCCTGCCCCTCAATCAGAGGGCAGAGTCGAAGATCCGGCAGGGGGTAACGCTGGAGGTGGTGGGCAACTGCGGCTTCTCGGTGGCGCCGGTGTTACCAGGGCGGGCCCAGATGCAGCGCGAGTACCTGGCTTCCAGCGCGCCGTCGCTGGAGTTTCGCGAGACGACCTTCGCCGCCTACGTGGCGGCCTTTCCGGCGACCTCGGTCAACGTGATCCTCCAGGTCGGGCACAACACGCTGCGGTTGATGACGGCAGGCCTCGAGAACAGACCCGTCACCGCCGCCGAGCTCGGCACTATGGAGCGCATGCTCGAGGAAGCGCTGGCCGCCGGGGCGTGGGGATTGTCCTCCGGACTCTTCACCGCACCGGGCAACTTCGCGGACGCAGCGGAGATCCACGCTCTCGCGCGTGTGCTTCGCCGCCACGGCGCTGCCTACTCGACGCACATGCGGGACGAGAGCGATCACATCTTCGAGGCCGTGCGGGAAGCGATCGCGGTGGCGGAGACGACCGGCGTGCACGTGCAGATCGCGCACCTCAAGCTCTCCGGCGTGAACAACTGGGGAGGAGCGGCCAAGCTCCTCGCCGAGATCGAGGCGGCGCGTCGGCGCGGCCTTCCCGTGGACTGCGACGCCTATCCCTACGACACCGCCACCAATCCACTGCGGAACCTACTGCCGCGCTGGGTGATGGAAGGCGGCATCCCCGCCATGCTCGAGCGGCTGCGCGTGCGTGACGTGCGCACTCGCATCCGCGGCGAGATCGCGCGGAGCGGGCTCACCAACTTCGGGCGCATCCCATCGTGGGACGTAGTGCGCGTGGCCATCTCGCCACAGATGCCGGAGAATGCCGGGCGCACGCTGGGCGACATTGCGCGGAGCCGCAGCGCGGATCCCATCGATGCGGTGGCGGACTACGTGGTGGCCGACCGTGGCGAGACGCGCATTCTCATCACCTCGATGACCGACGCCGACGTGCGCGAGATCACTCGGGCCCCGTGGGTCACCGTGGGCTCCGACGGCAACGCGCTCGCCGTCACCGGCATTACCGGCCAGGGCAAGCCACACCCGCGCTACTACGGCACCCATGCGCATGTGCTCGGGCCCTACGTGCGCGACCTACGGCTGCTCACGCTCGAGACGGCGGTAGCCAAGATGACGGGCGTGGCGGCCCGTGCGCTCGGGTTGCGCGATCGCGGCGTCCTCTATCCCGGCGCGTGGGCCGACGTAGTGATCTTCGACCCCGCGCGCATCGCCGACCGCTCCACCTACGAGGAGCCGCACCGCTACGCGACCGGCGTCTCCACCGTGCTGGTGAACGGCGAGGTGACGATCGACGGCGGCGATCATACGGGCGCGCTGTCTGGTCGTGTGATTCGTCGCGCGGCCTGACAGCGTCCAGCTGTACCGGACGAAAGGAGGTAGGCCATGTTCGACCTGGACGCGTTCAGAAGCGAATGCTCGGCGGCGGCGCGAGGAGGGGGTCAGCCGGCCATCCGGGAAATCGTGGCCCGCGGGGTCGATTCGCCCGGAGACGTTCTGCGGGCCCTTGGCGAGCCGCGGCGTGCCGAGGTCACGACCCTCCATCGGGCCGCGGATCTCACGATCCTCAACGTGGTATGGGGCCCGCGCATGACCGTGATGCCTCACAATCACAACATGTGGGCCGTCATCGGGATCTACACGGGCCGCGAGGACAACATCCTGTGGCGGCGGCTGCCGGACGCTCCGGGCGGTCAGATCGAGGCAGCCGGCGCCAAGGCCATCGGGCAGCGCGACACTCTGCCGCTCGGCCGCGACATTATCCACTCCGTGACCAATCCCATCGGGCGCCTGACGGGCGCCATTCACGTCTACGGGGGCGATTTCTTTAATGTGCCGCGGAGCGAGTGGGATCCTGAGCGACTGCTGGAGCAGCCAGGAGATGTGCAAAATGCCCTGAAATTATTCGAGGAGAGCAATCGCCTGTACGCGGCCGAGCGGCGCGACTGACCGCAGCGTACTGCGTCGAGTCACCTCAGCGCGGAGTGTCCCCCGCCAGCGTCACCCGGTGCATGATGCGCCGGAAGCCCGCGTAGTCGTTCACCGCGTTGTGCTGGGCGCAGCGGTTGTCCCAGAAGGCGAGGGAGCCCGGCTGCCACTGAAAGCGACAGGTGAACTCGAGCCGCACCTGGTGGTGGAACACATAATCGAGGAGCGGGCGGCTTTCCTCCTCCGTCCAGCCCTTGAAGTGCGCGGTGTGGCCGACATTGACATACAGCGCGCGGCGACCTGTCTCAGGATGCGTGCGCACGACGGGGTGCTCGCCCACCAGCACCTTCATCTCCGCGCCGGCGCTCTTGAGGCGCTCCTCGCGCGTCTTGGACGCATCGGCTTTGGCCGAGGTGTTGACGCCGACCAAACCGTCCAGGGTGTGACGTAGCCCGTCGGACAAGGTCTCGTAGGCCAGGTACTGGTTCGCGAAGATCGTGTCGCCGCCGTAAGGGGGCAGCTCCATAGCGTAGAGCATGCTCGCCATGGGCGGCCGCGTCAGATAGGTCGTGTCCGAGTGCCACACCCCGCCGAAGTTGATCTGCTCGTGCTCGAGCTTCACCACCGGCGTGATCATGGGCGCCTCGGGCAGGCCCTTGAGCTGCGGATACTCCATGGGCTCGCCGAAGCGCGAGGCGAACGCGAGCTGCTCCTGCGGCGTCAGCTTCTGGTCCCGGAAGAAGATGGCGAGGTGGTCGAGGAACGCGCGGCGGATCTCAGCGATCACCTCGTCGGGCAGCGCCGCCGATAGGTTGACGCCGCGGATCTCCGCTCCGAGCGCGCCGGCCACCGGCTGCACTTCGATGTGACGATAGGTGCGGGGGGGAGCAGCGGCCATTACGTATCCTTTCTTCGTGAGCCTAGTCTATGTGTTGCCGCGTGTCCACGCGCCGGATCACGGCCCTGTTCCCGCGAACGGATCCGCTTCTACTCATTCAACCCCTTGCCCGGGTAGGGATGCGTGTCGATCCAGTGCCGCGCGATGGCCAGGCGAGGAGCGATCCAGATGCCCTCGTGCTTCATGACGTAGTCGAGCAGCCGCTCGAGGCCGACTGCGCGGGCGGGATGGCCGATCAGACGCATGTGCAGCCCGACCGACATCATCCTCGGCTGTCGTCGTCCCTCTCGGTAGAGCATGTCGAAGCCGTCCTTGATGAAGGCGAACCACGCATCGGACGTCCCGACCCAGCCGGCATACTTGCCGTCGTTGTGGGTCAAGGAGTAGGGCACGACGAGGTGCCCGCGCCCGGCCACCGTCACCCAGTACGGCAGCTCGTCGTTGTAGGCATCCGAGTCGTAGAGGAAGCCGCCTTCCTCCACGAGGAGGGCTCGCGTGTTGACGCTGGGACCATACCGGCAGTACCAGCCGAGCGGGCGGGTGCCGAGCGTCGTCTCGAACGATGCGATGGCCCTCTGGATGTGCGCGCGCTCCGTCTCTCGAGGGAGCTCGGCGTGCTTGATCCACCGCCAGCCGTGACTGCACACGTCGAACCCGGCCTGCCGGATGGCGTCGGCCGCCGGCCGGTTGCGTTCCAGCGCAAGAGCGCACGCGAACACGGTGAGGGGCAGCTGGCGCTCCTGGAACAACCGTAGCAGACGCCAGAAGCCGACCCGGCTCCCGTACTCGAACATGCTCTCGGCGGCGAGGTCGCGCCCGCCGCCACTCTGCCCGAGGCCGTGCGCCTCGGTGAGCCCGACTTCGGAGGCGGGCTCGCCATCGGGCACGGACGGCTCCGAGCCCTCCTCGTAATTCATGACGAAGTTGAGGGCGAGGCGGGCGCCATTTGGCCACCGGGGATCGGGTGGGTTCGCGCCGTAGCCGATGAGGTCCCGCGGGTAGCGCTCGGCCACGATGCCTGGCCGCTTACGCCGTCGCGCGGGTTCGGAGGCGCAGCGCTTCGCACTCCGGGCGCAGGATACGAGACACGACGGTCAGTGGTTGGCCCGTCATGGCCAGCAGTTTCTCGACGGACCACTCTCCATAGCCCACACCCATGTCGGCGAAGCGAGCGCCGATGACGAGGGTAGAGAGCCCGGCGATGCAGATGGCCCACGCGCACATGGGACAGGGCTCGCAGGTGGTATAGAGCGTCGCACGCGCGAGGGGACCAGTCGCCGCGCGGAGGGCTGGATTGACGACGCGCAGACGGGTCGAGACCTGCCGGATCGCCACCGTCTCCGCGTGCGCGGTGACATCGAACGTGGAGGTGGCCTCGTTGCGCCCGCGCGCGACGACCTCACCGTCCTGGACGATGATGCTGCCGACCGCCATGTTGCCGGCGGCTGCCCCGCGTTCCGCCTCCTCGATCGCCACGCGCATCCAGCGCTCGTGCTGGTCCGTCATCGGCCTCGCCTCGCTCTCTTCATGGGTGGTTGGTCCGACGCGAGCCTACTCCTCCAGGATGGCGACAGCGCGGCACCAGCCACCGCTGCCGCGGTGCACCTTGACGGGGAAGCAGGCCACCTTGAATCCGTTCGGTCGTGGGATCGCGCCGAGATTCGCCATCTTCTCGATATGGCAGTACTCGCGATCGCGGCCCGCGTAGTGGGCAGGGAAGAAGGCGGCGGGGTCACCACCGCGCAGCCGTTCGACCATTGTGGGGATGGGAATGTCGAAGCCCCAGCCGTCGGTGCCCATCATGCGGATCCCCTGATCGATGAGGTGCAGCGTGGCCTCGCGCGACATCCCGGGGTGACGCCGGGACCAGTCCGGCTGGTCGAAGAAGCGATCACAGCCGGTGCGGATCAGCACGATGTCGAAGGGCTGGAGCCGGTGGCCGATCCGGCCAAGGGCGGCGTCGACGTCGCCGGGCGAGATCGCCTCGTCCGCGTGCTTGGCCGTGAAATCCAGCACCACACCGTCGCCGTAGCACCACTCGAGCGGGATCTCGTCGATCGTGCGGGCCGGCCGGCCCTCGGAGCGCGGCCCGTAGTGCCAGGGCGCATCGACGTGGGTCCCGGCGTGGGTGGTGAGGGTGACCACCTCGCTGGCCGTGTGCTGGTGGGGCACCGGGAAGCGGTCGGCCGGGATGTCGTACGTCTTCGCGCGCTGGCGGGCGACCTCGGCGTGATCGAGATAGTGGATGGTCTGTTCGTGCGTGTCCATCGAGTAGTTCATCAGGGGCACGCTGAGGTCGATGATGCGAACACGTCCGGCCATGCTGTCCTCCAGCGGTTAAGGGGATGGGGCCGCAGCGCCGAGAGCGGTATCGGCCGGGAAGACCCGCACTGCGTCGAGCGCGACCACGCTCACGGCCACCCGGTCCCCCTTGGACCACACCTGGGTGTTCTCCGCCTGCCGGCGCGGTCGACTGACGCGCAACCGGCAGGCCTCGTTGACGACCACCTCGTACTCCATCACCGACCCGGCGTGCAAGGCGAAGCTCACCACGCCCATCCAGGCTGGGTGATCCGCCGGCGCCATATCCGACAGGGTGAGATTGTCCGGCCGCACCATGGCGAGGGTGACCTCGCCTGGTCGGGCCGAGATCGCGCTCGCGGGGAGGTCCAGCAGCACTCCGGCCACCTCGACGCGCCGCCGGCCGCCGTGACCGTCGGCGATCCGGGCCTCGAGCAGATTCGAGCTGCCGATGAAATCGGCCACGAAGAGGTCGCGCGGATGGTCGTAGATCTCGGCCGGCGTATCGCACTGCACGATGCGCCCGCCGTTCATGACGGCCACGCGGTCGGACATGCGCATCGCTTCTTCCTGGTCATGGGTCACGAAGATCGTCGTCATGCCGAGGAGGGTGACGAGTTGCTTGACTTCGATCTGCATCTCCACGCGTAGCTTCTTGTCGAGGGCGCCGAATGGCTCGTCGAGGAGGAGGAGCACCGGCTCGACGGCAAGGACGCGGGCCAGGGCCACGCGCTGCTGCTGTCCCCCGGAGAGCTGGTGCGGATAGCGGCGGTCGAACCCAGGCAGCCGAACCAGGCGCAGCATCTCCGCCACGCGTCGCGCGATCTCGGCGCGCGGGCGCTTGCGCATGCGCAACCCGAACGCGATGTTGTCGGCCACCGTCATGTGCGGGAAGAGCGCGTAGTGCTGGAAGACGATGCCGATGTTGCGGAGGTGCGGCAGCACGTCGTTCATCACCTCGTCTCGCAGCACCACCTGTCCACCGCTCGGCGCCAGGAAGCCGGCGATGCACTTGAGCAGGGTGGTCTTGCCGCAGCCGGAGGGCCCCAGCAGAGTGACGAACTCGCCGCGCGCGACGTCGAGGCTGACGCGGTCGACCGCCGTCACTGGGCCATAGCGTCGCGTCACCTCGATGAGTCGGAGGTCCGGCCGGGCGCTCGCGGGGCGCGACGCTACGATGTGCTCGTTGATGGTTCCGGTCATGCTCATAGGCGAGCGATGCGGGTGAGGCCGACCGTCCAGTGGCCCAGCAGCACCACCGCGAAGGTGATGAGCACGAGCACGGCGGAGATCGCCGCCGCGGCGGGATCGAGGTCGAAGTTGATCATGGCGAAGAGGCGGATGGGGAGCGTCTCGACGCGGGGGCCGGCCAGGAAGAGCGAGACGGTGAGGTTGTCGAAGGACGAGATGAAGGCAAAGGCGGCACCGGTGGTGATGCCCGGCAGGAGATTGGGCAGGGTCACCCGCAGGAAGGTCTTCCAGGCATTGGCGCCTAGGCTTCGCGCCGCTTCCTCGAGATGCGGATCGAGGAGGGCGAGGCTGGCCACGGTGGTCCGGAGCACATAGGGGACGATGATGGCGACGTGACTCAGGATGAGGACGGGGAGGGAGAGAGGCACGCCGATAGCCGACAGGAACAGCAAGGCGGCGAGGCCATAGACGAGCGAGGGCAGGATCAGCGGCGACATCAGGAAGGCGTTCAGGGCCTCGCGGCCGACGAAGCGGCTGCGGACGAGGGGAAAGGCGGCGGCCACCCCGAGGACGACGGAGCCGGCGGTGGCGGCGATGGCGACGAACAGGGATCGCCAAGCGCTGACGCGAACCTCTTCGAGGGCAAGGAGGCGAACGAACCAGCGCAGGGACAGACCCTGCGGCGGAAAAGTGATGTACTCGCCCGCGGTGAAGGAAGCGAACACGATGATCAAGGTGGGCAGGAGCAGGTACAGGAGCGCAGCGAGGGCTACTGCCCATATCCCGATCCAGAACGCGGCATGCCCCAGCCGACCACCGAGGCGTCGTCCGGGAAGTGCGGCGGTGATGGGCCCGGTGACGGCCGTCGGCTCAGGCATGCTCGACGCCGTACCGGAAGCGACGGGCTAGCATCATGCCGCCCCACACGACGGCGAGCGCCACCACGAGCAGGATGAGGGCCGTGGTCGCGGCCGTCGACCAGTCCAGGGTGACGATAGCAGACTGGTAGATGAGGGTGGGCATCACAATGAAGGA
>Ga0209465_10000682_pt1 | contig 15613 bp, 26 predicted proteins | sample PanSoiPlot1MoBio_FD_188321 | JGI IMG/M metagenome (GOLD analysis project Ga0209465, IMG submission 188321) | Tropical forest soil microbial communities from Panama analyzed to predict greenhouse gas emissions - Panama Soil Plot 1 MoBio (SPAdes)... | ecosystem: Environmental > Terrestrial > Soil...
CGTCGCAGCCACCGCGGCGCTAATGAGGGCACTACTGAGCCCGGCACCTTCGTTGCGAAACAGCGTACAGACCCACGCACCGGCCCATGCATGTTTGACGTACGCGGCGTACGGCCAACTCGTCACCCACAGCGCCCGCGCACAGGGTGTGAGCAGCACGAGACAGCGACCGGGCGGCACGAACTGGGCCGCGCCCCGGTGCTGGCGGCTGTAGTGCCGGTCAGCGAGCCGCCGGGCGCGCGCGTCACCACGCCACGATAGACACCACGCCGCCTCCTCGCTCATCGCCATCGCGCTCCCCCGCTACAACCGCACCAGACGCGCTGTACTGCGATTCTGAGCCCATAAGAGGCCGCAAGAGCGCCCTCTACGTCCACGTCGGTATCACGGACCCCGCTCCGGCATGGGCTCCAGCGTCACCAGCAACCCGTGCATCTGCAACCGGACGGCGCGGTAGCAGCCACACCCCGCCGCAAGCTCGACGCGGCGTAGCTCTGCCCAGACCAGCCGCCGCACCATCTCCGCCGGCCGCTCGCCCCGCGCAAGGTCGCGCCGCGACAGCAACAGCTGCCGCCGCACGTGCTCGCAGCCGACCTCGATGCGCATCACCTCGCCGAACAGGTCGTCCGTCTGCGCAAGCCACGCGGGCACGGCGTTACGCCCCCGGACCCAGCACGCGCGCCGCCGCGTCGAGGTCGCTCGGCCGCCAGACGTACACCTCGGCGCCAAGGCGCGCAAACGCCGCTAACCACGCGTCCTGCTCCGCCGTCAGCTTGCCGCGCGCTGACTTCAGTTCGATCACCACGAAGCGCGGCGGGCGGAGCGCCACGAGGTCGGGAAACCCCGCCACGCTCCGGCGGCTGTCGTGCGTGTGGTAGTAGCGCCAGCCGCACACCCGCAGCAAGCGCTCGACGTGCGCCTGCAAGACGCGCTCGCGCATCATCGCGAGCACCGGGTCAGAGGTGCCCACTCGCCTAGTCGTCGGTCAGCCCGTACTTGGCGAGGTCAGCCGCGATCGCTGCCGCTTCCTCGTCATCGATCACGTGGTCAAGGCCGAGCATCTTGGCGTAGCGTCCGCCCTTGCTCTCGTGCCAGAGCACGGTGCCGTCCGCCTCGGTCAACGTGAAGTAGACGTAGCCGAGCTTTTCCCTGCGCTTGCGGTAGGCCGGGTCCTGCACCTGCTCCAGCGCGCTCCGCACGGCGCGCTTCGTCGGTCGCGACGTTTCCTCGACGTAGTTCGGGTCGACAACGATGTGCGACGGGTGCGGCGTGATGCTGTGCTCGGCCATAATGCCGACCGGCGCAGCGTGCGTGATCTTGCGCACCGGCTTTCTCACGGTGCGGTCTGGCTTGCTGGCGGCAGGCTCCGATGGCCGCGTTCCCCCTGCGGCAGAATCAGGCGGCCGGTCCCCGGTTCGACGTCCCATATCACTCCATCACTTTCCTGAAATTGATGATCATTAATCATGCCCCCTTTGGCCGGGGGCGACGCTTGCTTTGTAGTCCCCGTTGGTTGGTCGGGCTGTGGTGGCGTACCCGCGTCAGTTGGGGACCGCGTCTCGCGCGCGCGGCGCGGATCTCTTCTGTTAGCAAACCGAGATGTTGCGGGTGGTCCCGTGCCAACGGGGTCCCACGACGCAAGCGGTGCAACCGCGCCAACGGGGGCGGGTTTTGAGTGATCAGGTGTAACTGGATCTGGGACTGGATCTGTTAACGCACCTTCAGGTGCGAGCATGGACTGTACTAAAGGACTGTAACTGTAACTGACGGATTGGGTAGGGATGGTTGAGGCAAGGTCGGACCGAGCTTGAGCCGAGCTTGAATCGTGTTCGGCTTGAGCTTGAGGCAAGCTTGAGGCAAGCTCGACAGGCACCTCTATTCTCACCTCTTCTTGTTTGTTATCGCTCGTTGTCGTGCCTGATCGCGCTCGTGCTTGCGCCGTGCTTGGTTCTACCTTGCGCCGTGTTTGCTGCAAGTTCGCGTCATACTCGGGTCGAGTTTGAGGCAAGCTCGCGTCAAGCTTGGCGCGTGCTTGCTGCATGCTTGCGGCAAGGCTGGGCTGAGCAGGGTACGTGCTTGGCACTTCCTTATGGTGTGGATGCTGATGCTTGACGAAGTTCACGACGGCCAGATAGTCGCGTCCGTCGACCGTGTACCGCTCGACGAACCCGGCTTCCTCCAACTGCACGAGCAGCAGGTCGACGTCGGCATCGTCATAGGGCAGCACCTCGGCCTTGATGCGTTTCGGCCGGTCTTCCAACCGCCCCTCGCGGTCGGCCAGACACCAGAGCCCGGCGAATAAGATCCGCGTGATCGGCGGTAGCTCGCCCAGCGCCTCGTTGGTGAAGAATCCCGGCTTCAGGAAGCGAACGCGTCCCATGACCTTCTCTCGTCTCTGTTGCTAGTCGCTGGCGGATGGGGATAGCGCCGCCGCCAGCACGGCGCCCTAGTAACGTGGTGCTCACCGATCCTTTGGCTCGCTTCAGCATCGTGATGCACGCTGGTTCCGTGGCTCGGGGTCGGGTTTGTCGTACACCCGCATCGCGGCCTTGCCTAGTCGGCGAGCGCCTCGACGGGCTCGCCCTCGATGCTCTCGCGTGTCAGCTTCATCACGCGCTCGAACTCGACGCGCAGCAGGCGCTCGACGACGTAAGCTGGCGACGAGTCAAGCAGCGCAGCAACGGTGCGCGCCAGTCGCGGGGTCGCACGCGTCACCCGCATGCTGATGTACTGTTCCGGCTCTCCGCGCGACTGCGCGATCGAAAAATATGTCTCCATACGTCCTCCGAATCACTTCGATTATCTATCGCCAGAGTATCACATTTACGACAGAGCATCAAGCATGCAATATGGTGCAGATGAGGCGAGCGCGGAGCGGCGCGAGCAGCCGCCCGCTCCACATGGTGCGCTCATGGCCGGAGGCTACGCTCCCGTCGCTTGGTGCGCTCGTCGCGAGTGGCTACGCACGTGACGGCAGGCTAGCTCGCGGCTGGTGGCTTGCGCCCGTTGCGTTTGGAGCTCCGAGGCGGCAGGGCTTGGGCATGCGTGCCAGTGGCACGCGTGGGCTCGCCCGCCCTAGGTGGCGCCCGCGACGGGATGGGCTCGCGCTGATGCTCTGGCGCTCACGCTCAGCAGGGCTCGCCCCGTCGAGATGGTGCCGACGGCGTTTGTGGCTCGCCCGCTCTATCTGGTGCGCACGACGTTTGTGGCTCGCCCTCTACCGTTGGCGCTGCCGCCGACATGGGCTCGCCCGCTCTTTCTGGTCCGCGCTGATGGTAGGGCTGCGCGACGCGCGCGCGAAAGGTGCCGCCCACGATCTACGGCTCGCCCTCTGAGCGTGATGCTCACTGCTGTAATGGCTCGCCCCATGCACTTGGCATACACGAGGACATTGGCTCGCTCCCTGAGCCTGATGCGCACTGCTGCTATGGCTCGACCGCTCTTTATGGCACGCACAGGCATGTTGTCGCGACCGTGTTCCGTGGTGCTCGCAGACGGTAGGGCTCGCCGCTCGCTCTTGGTACGCCCTACTGACAGGACTCGCTCACACGCAGTGGCGCTCACTGCTAGCATGACTCGCCCATTTCGCGTGGTACACGCGGCGAGCATGGCTCGCCCTGCTCCTATGGCACGCGCACGCTGGCCGGCTCGCCCTGCATCTAGGGCACTCCCCTACACCCTGACTCGCCTCGACTCCCTGTTACCGCTCCCGAGCCCGGCTCGCCCACGCCACGTGGTTCGCGCGCTACTGACGGCTCGCCCTCTTGTCTTGGTACACGCGGCAACGATGGCTCGCCCGCAGAGGTTGGTGCACGCTTCCCAGATGGCTCGCCCTGCTGGTTTGCTACGCCCAATCCACACGGCTCGCTCCGCGTCTATGGCGCCCTCGCAGGCAGTGGCTCTTGCGCGTCCGGCCGCACTGGTGCTCCCACGGGTGCTGACTCGCCCACTTCTTGTGGCGCCCTTTCGAGCAATGGCTCACTCGTCGAGGAACGTCGCACGCTGCTCGCGTAGCTGCTGGTAGAGCGCCGGGAACGGTTCCTTGATGCCCGGCGGTCCGTAGTAGTCGACGTGTCCCAACTGCTCGATCACGTACGGTCGCGGCGGCAGTTCGCCGTGCTCGATCCAGAACACCACCGTATGCCACGCCGACAGGAACAGCTTCACCGCGTACCGTTTGCTCCGTGCGTGAATGTGCGCGGGCGGCAACCTCCCGTTGAGATAGTGCGCCTTCGCCTGCGTGTCGTCGTGGAAGCGCATCGTCTGCAGCATGTGCGCGGCCTGCTCGGCGAACAGGCCCGCTTCGTTGCGCTCGATCTCAAGGCGCTTGCGCGCCGCGTAGACGTGCCCGTACACGTCGCCCTCGCGATACTGGACTTTCACGAAGCTCTCGCCGATCTTCCAACACAAGGTTTTCAACTGGGCGTTCCACGGTCGCCGCTCGCCTTTCTCCCACGTCACCGTCGGGTCCAACCCCGCGAAGCGCCACAAATGCCCCACCGTGCTCAGGTGCTCGACGTGCGTGTGCGCCAAGAGCCCGGCCGCGAGCACCGGCCCGATGCCGACCACCGAGAGCGCCCAGCGCCCCGCCGCCTGCTTGCGCGCGTACCGCGCCAGCGCCAAGCGGCAGTTCGCCTCCACGATCTCCTGCCCCTCGGCGATGAAGCGGAAGCAGCGGTTCGGCTCGCTGCTCTCGCTCGCCGCGCGCACCCGCCCCTGCAGCGCGATGCGGTTGCGCTGCAGTTGATAGTACGTGTCGACCGTGTAGCGCGCTTCCTGCGCCGTCATCTCCTCGGCCGCCTGCGCGAGGTCGCGGCTCAGCCTCGTGATCAGCGCGAAGTGCTCGCGCGCAAGGGGCTCCGTGTCGTCCGGCTCAAACGCGACGTCGTCCGCCCGCTGGGTGCCCTCTGGGCGCGCCATTCCGGCCTCCGTTCGTCAGCGCCCACGCATGCAGCGCGGCGCGTGTGCCCGCATCAAGCTGCGCCGCCACGGCCTCGGCAATGCGCTCGCGCAGCGCCCAGTCGCCGCCCGGCGCACGCCACACGGGGCGGTACGGCGAGCCTTTGCGCGGGCGCTGCGGCGGCTTTACGGCCACTGCACCCAGCCGTTCTCATACGCCGTGCCGTAGTCGCAGTCTTTGTCGATCGCGGCCTGTTGAAAGGGGTCGTAGAGGTCGCGCCAGTCGGTATACGCCTCCTGCGCATCCCTGACGTTCCGGAAGCGGTCGCCTTCTGCCCTCGGGCCGGTGCGCGAGGTCAGACGCCGAAAGATCGTAACGCCCCCTTCGCCAAGGGGGATAAGCTCGTCCATGATCTCCTCCGGGTCCCGTTTCTGCGCCGCAACGCGACGAATGGCCGTCCGGCCGCGCCGCATCAGGGTCGCGTGCGCTTCACGCGCCCCGTCGTCTGCCCACTCCTCCAGCACCTGCTGCACGGCATCCGGCTGCGTCGCGATTGGCCCGATCTCTGCCTCCGCCGCCTCGATCAGCGCCACGCGCGCGGCCTCCTGACAGACCGCCGCACTGGCGGGCATACCATTCGCCGAGTCGCGCAGCGCCGTCGCGCGGTACGCCTCGCGTGCGATCGTCCGCGTCTCCATTAGCTGTCCTCCCATTCGCTCGCGAATAGCGCCAGCGCCGTCGCGGCATCCGTCAGACGCTGCTTGGTGATGATCACGCCGCGCTGCTGCGCCTCGCCCCGGCTAAAGAGCGCCCGCACCGTCTCCCGCGACGACGCCGTGGAAAAGGCCCCGCTCACCATCTGCACGACGTCGACGACCACCCGTGTCGTCTGCTCACGCTCCTGCCGCTGCTGCTTGACGCGCTCGCGTTGTGCGGCCTCCGCCTCCTCCAACGAGAGCCGCCCATCGAGCACCATGTCGGCCAGTTCGGACGACGTGTCCCGCAGTTGCGTGAGCCGCACCGTCCGCCCGCGCTCCAGATCGGCCTTGTTCTGCTCGGCCTTCTTGCGGCTGACCGCATCGCGATAGGCGGCCTCGATGGTGAGCGTTCCGCCCATGACGCTCGTTCGCAGGTCCGGTGAATAGCGCAGAATAGCGGCCGCCTTCTGCGGCAGGCTGACATCGATATCCAGCGCATCGGCGGCTGCTTGCGTGCCGCGCAAGCGCACCTTGCCACGCGAAAACAGCGATTGATCTGTTTTTAACCACTCGGCGACCGCCCACGTCATCGCACGCTGACCGGCCGTGAGCATGCGACGTTGCACGTTGCGGCTGAGGATGAAGGCCACCGCATCGCGGCCGTTCAGCGGCGTGAAGCTCGGCTCGACGCCCGCGCGCTTGCACGCTTCGAGCCGGTTGCGGCCGTCGATCAGCGTGCCGTCCGCGTCGAGCACGATCGGCTCGATCAGCCCGTGCTCGGCGATATCTTCGGCCATCTCGTCGAGTTCGTCGCTGCTCATCAGCGGGAACAGGTCCGCCGTCGGGTGAACCATGCCGTTCGGGGTTGGGCTCGTCATGCCTATACCTCCTTTTGCCTATGCATCAGGGCACGGGGTCATGCGGCAGTCCGCATGCACGACGTGCTCGTCTTCCGCGCAGCCCTGCCAGTCCGCGTCCCAGACGCCGCCGCCGCAGTGGCCGCAGGCGACTTCAACCACCGCGACCCACGGGTACGGCGGCCCGACCGCGATGTTGTCCTCGAACACCTCGCAGAAGGCCCTGCAGGCGCGTTCGCTCCAGCCACGCAGGTCGCGCACGACGCGCGCCTCAGCAGTCATGGACGTTCCTCCTTTTGCCTGCTCATGCGCTATCTGGCGCCGTGATCTGCACCCGCAGCCCGTTCGGTAGCTCGAAGCTCAGCGCCAGCCGCGACGGCGGCGGCATCTGGTCGAAACGTCGCAGCAGCGCTACGGCACCGTTCTCCTCGGCCATGACCGCCGGGGTCCGCCCGTGCAGATGCTGCTCGAACTGCTCGATAAGCTCACCGAGGAGCGTCTCGGCCTTGTCTCGCATACGCTCGCCCGCGTCGTCTTCCAGCAACGTGAACTCCGCCGCCACCGCCGCCTTCAGCGGCGTCTCCTCGTCCATGTCCAGTTCGTCGAGCAGCGGCGTCATGCGATCGACTTCGGTTACCCATGCCCCGAGTTGCCCGCCGAGGCTGTCGAGCCGTTCGCTCAGCTTCTGCAGCGCGCTCTCCACGTCCTGCAGCCGCCGCGCGACCCCGCTCGTCGTCGTCTGCGCCGCCGCACAGGCACGGCACGTCGTGTCGAAGTACTCCAGCCGCTTGTTGCGGTAGTTCCAGTTCTGGTGCGTACGCGCCTTTTCCTCGCCGCAGACGTCGCAGATCATCACCGTGAGCTTTGCCTGCGCCGCCGCGTCCGCGCGCTGGTTGTCGTCCTTGCGCTCGTTCTCACAGTCCCGGCAGATGTGCATCAGCAGGTTCTTGTCGCGGCTCAGGTAGTTGTAGTACTGGTGCGTCGCCGGTTTCTCCTTGCCGCACGACGAGCAGACCTGCGTCGTCCCTGAGAACCGCCCCAGCGCGTCACGCCCGGCCGCGCGCGGCTCCGTCCCCTTCGGTAGCTGAAACCCCTGCTGCGGCCAGCCGCCCGGTGGCGGCGGTCGCTGCCGGTCGTTCGGGTCGCGCCGATACTCGGGTGGCTGGGTCATCACGGCCTCGCTTTCTCCTGCGCCCGCGCCGCAACGTCCAGTGCGCGGGCGTGCATCTCTAAAACGACCCCGGCCCACGCACGCGCGGGCCAGTCCGGGTTCAGGCGCTCGAAGTCGCCACGGCGCTCGTTCGTCTCCGCCACGTACCATGGCCAATCTCGCCCGATGCTGCGCAGCACGCGGTTCTGGATGGTTGCTTTGACCGGGTCGCCCCATGGCGGCAGCCGCACGCCGAACTGCTTCGCGAACTCCAGCCACCTCGGCTCGTCGGTGAAGTCGCGACGTAGCCGACTGGTCCGGCGCCGTTCGCTGGTAGCTGCGCTCGCAGCGCGTCCTTTGGCCAAATCCTTGGCGGTCAGAGCATGCCTTTTGCCACCAAACGCCGCGATCTGTGTTTTGACCCCTTCGGGCAGATCGGAGCGCTTTTGCGCCTCACTGAGCGCCTGACGGAACAGGGCCTCTTCGTCCGGGTCATTGGGGCTCATTGCCGTCTCCGTGCTCGTCAATCGGGCCAGCCGCGCGTCGGGTCGCGCCGCGATCGCCGCTCCGCCTTTGCCTGCGCGACCAGCAGGCTGTAGCCGACGGCGGGGTCAAGATTCAGCGCCGCGCAGAGCTTCGTCACCGTCTCTGGCCAGCAGAGATGCCCGCTCTCGACGGCACCGATCGTCGACTGCGCCAGCCGCGTCCGCTGCGCCAGTTCCACCTGCGTCCAGCCGCAGCGCAGCCGCCCCATGCGCACGTAGCCCGCCAGCGTGCCCGGCCGGATCACGGCACGACCACCTCGACCTCGCGGTAGCGTCCCCACGGCGCGACCGTCGTCCAGCCCGCCGGGTCGAAGATATCGACGGCCATGCCGCCAAGCGCGCCCCGGTCCTCGCAGGTAACGGTCCTTCCCTCGTCGAGAAACCGCAGCACCGTGCCGAGGTCGAAGTCGTAGCTGCAGGCTGCTGCGCCGTAGTAGGTCCAGCGCCCCGAGGCCATGACACCCTCGAAGGCATAGAACGTCGTCGCCACGGTCAGGCTGCCGTGCGCCGCGCCCGGCACCAGCAGCGACGCGGCCGAGAGCGCCGCCAGCGCCGCGCGCTTCAGCGCCGCCGCCCCGCGCTCGCTCGCGCGTAGCCCGCCTGCGCCGCCGCCGACACTTCCGCCCCGGCGGGCTTCACCACGGCGCGCGGCCCGATGTCCCTGAGCGCCGCGATCGCGTCTGCCCAGTCGTTGCCGCGCTCGCGCCACTCGGCGAAGCTCATCGGGATCTGCAGCGCCTGCGCCACCTCGCGGTCGTTGCGGTAGCCAAGCTCGTGCGCCGCCCGCCAGAAACTGTCCGCGTCCCACGCCGGGTCGTCGTCGGCGATCAGCACATCGTCGTCGCCGGAAAGGCCGTCGGTCTCGACGACGCTCGCGCTGCCGTTCATGCCCGCTGGCGCGGCGCCGCCACCGGGCTCGGGCTCGTGTACCGGCAGCGCCAGCGCACTGTCCGGATCGAGCCCCAGCCGCCTGACGACGCCGACGAGGTGGTCGGCGAACGCCGTCCTGAGCGCCTTCGACTCGGCGCACTTCTCCAGCATCTGGCGCGGCATCTGCCGCCACATCGCGACCGGCTGCCCGTCGCGGTCGCGCTGGTACATCTCGCTCCAGTACACCGTGGCCCAGACCGCATCGGGCACGCCGTCGGCCAGCACGCCGACCTTACAGGCGATCGGCGGCCGGTTATCCCACGGCCACTCGCCGCGCCAGAAGCCCTCGCCCGTCTTCTCGTCGCGCGGCGGCTGCCACCACTCCGGCCCGCGTTTGCCGCCGTGGTAGCGCCCCGTCCTGAGCGCCAGCACGCGGTAGCCGTCGATGCCGATCTGCGGCTTGAAGACCCGCGCCCATTCGCCCGCGTCGTTCTTCTGGCGGCGCGGCACGTAGTGGATGTGGCCGAGGAAGGGGTTCAACTCGATCTGGTGACAGACTTCCTGAAAGTACGCCACCTCGGCGTCGCTGGCGCCGACCGCGTGCTCCTGCTTAAACAGGTCGATCTGGATCCGCGTCCACGGGTTCGTCGCCATGTCGAGCACGCCCGGCACGTTGGTCGGGATGCGCGTGCCCGGCGGCAGCGTCGCAAGTGCGTTCGTCATTTCTCCACCGTCCATTCCTCCTGAATCAGCACGCGCTGGCAGCCCGCGCAGCGCACGCGCGTGCCCTCGGCGTACCACGCGCGGAAGCGCTGCTCGCCCGTGCACCACAGCAACGGATGCAGCGCCGGCCAGCGCTTGCGCTTTGCGGCACGCTGCGCCCGCGTCACGCCGTCCGCGCTTCCCTGCCCGCTTCGAGCACGAGCACCGCGCGCTCCACGCTGGCGCGGCCCTGCTGCACCATCAGCCGCAGCGCGTCCTGCCGCTTCAGCCCCGCCCGCGCTGCGCGGCGCAGAAACAGCACGTCGTCGTCCGTCAGTACGACCCGCATCGACCGCTCACGGCGCCCAATCGCCTCGGCTTGCATTCGCTGTCCTTTCGCGGTACTACCCGGCCACCGCTGGCGCCATTCTGGGTGCTACGGCACACGCGTGTCAACAGCGACGCTATACTGGCCGCAGAGCGCAGCGAGGAGCCGGAATGATGAAACGGAAGCCCGTGATCTTCGCGATCATCGACGACTGGTATCTACTGGTGAACCGCAGGCTGCTGCCGCGCGAAGAAGTGCGCGGGATCGTGCTCGAAGCGCTGGCGTGCGCCCTGCGCTATCCCGAGTACGCCTGTGCGCTCTTGCTCGACGAGGATGCCTGTCTGGCCGAGGATGTCGGCGAGGCACCGTATGCGCTGCCCGCCGTGCTCGACGACTGGGACGCCCACTGGCCGACCGAGTACCCCGTGGCGATCAGGCCGGACGGCAGCGCATGAACCCGCGCAATCAGCGCCAGATGATGACGCCGCGTACGATCCGCCGCATCTGGCGCGAAGGACGCGTCTCGGTGCCGGGCTGGACCTATACCTACGATGACGACGGCAACTGTAGCGCGATCGCCATGCAATGCCGCCACGCCAGCCGCGTACGCCGCTTTCTGCCGCATGAGCGCGAGGCCGCGCGCGGCGACCCGCGTCCCGTCGAGCGCTGGGCGCTGCGCGAGATGCGCGGCATCGCTGCCGAGTTCGGCTGCCACTGCTTTACCTACGACGGGATGCTTGCCGACCACGCGCAGCACGCCGCCATGATGCTGATCAGGCCGTATGACTGGCCGGAAGCTTAGACCGGACCCGGATACGCCCCCGGCGTGAGCCCGTACGCCTCGCGCTGCAGCCAGTCGGCAATCCCCTGCTCGAACGCCAGCCAGATATGCCCCGGCTGCCCCGGACACTGCGGGCGGTTCACGCTGTCGAACTCGTTATGCCCGAGGAGGTGACTTTCATCGGCCGCGATGCCCAGCTGCTCGATCAGCCACGCAAAAAGCTGCGTTCCAGCAGCTATCTGCGCGTCGGTGTAGACATCGCCAGCGTAGCCTTCAAACTCAGCAGCAACGCTCCATGCGTTGGGGTTATCACCCGGATTCTGCGCCATCAGGTCGATAACCGTCTGCCACGGCCGGTTCACGATACCATTGCTCCACTGCATGTAGTCGCCCATCGGGTCGACATACTCGTGGATTTCGCCGTCTTTACCGATACCGTAATGTGTTGAAGCTTGCGCAGCGCTGTTACTAAACCATGAATCGCATCCTTCCAAAGTGCCACTCATTATGTGCAAAACGAGCGCCTGTTTCACCATTCCCGGCATATAAGTGACGTTACGCCCTTTTGTGCCAATCCAGATGATGTTTGGCTGCGGAACGGCCATCATGCGCTCCCCTGCGGCGCGACCTCCGGCGTCAGCCGGACGACGGTAAAGCTGCCCGCCTGCGTCTCCGTGGCCGGATCGCTTGGCGTTCCGACGAACTCGAAATCGTACTGGCCCTCGGCGCGCAGCGCGTCCGACCACTGGTAGACGCCGGTATCGGCGCGCGTTAGCTCCGGGTCCTGCGGATACACGTACTGCCGCGGGAAGTCCGGCGCGATCAGCCGGAACACGACCGTGCCGGGGTCGACCTTCTCGCCGCCCTGCGTGAAGACGGCGCTGATGCGCGGCGCGACGTCGGTGGGGATCACCGGCTGTGGTGGCGTCGGCGGCGGCGGCTCCTGTCCTTCGGGCACGACGACGTCGAACTGGTCGACGACCGCCTGCTCGTGCAGCCCGGTCGCCTCGAAGCGGACCTCGTAGCTGCCGGGATCGTAGACGTAGAACGTGAAGGTATACCAGCCCGGTTCCTGCGGAATCACGCAGGGCTCGATACCGGCCTCGGCGACCAGCACGGCCGCGCCGATGCTGCGCGTGGCGAAGCCCTCCGGCGAGAGCACCGGGGGCTCGTACGGCGCCAGCACGACGCGCAGCGCCGCCGGGTCGTAGCTCTCGACGTCGGGCGAGGCGAAGCGCGCCTCGACGGTCACGAGGTCGCCGGGCGCGAACGGCCCCACCTCAGCGCTTCGGCTTCGGATGCCGTCCGCCGCCCTTGGCGAACGGCTGCGCCGCGCCGGGGAAGCCGGGCTTGCGCGGCGCCGGGGCGCTCATGCTCCCCTTCGGCTTGCCTTTGCCTGCCATCTCTAGCTGCCCTTTGGCTGGCCGGGAGGAGTCGGGCCTTTACGCTGGCCGGGTTGGCCTCCTGCGGGCCACTGATTACCTTTGCCGCCAGCCGGCTGCTCGGCGAATCTGATCATCACGCGCTCCCTGCACTGCCGCTGCTTCGACGCCCCGAGTATAGCCGCTAGTGCCCCGGCGCGGGACCGGGCACGAGCGGCGTTTGCGCCACGTCGAAGCTGTCAGCCACCGCCTGCGCCGGGACGCTGCCGCCGCCCGCGGTGCTCGCGCGCCAGTGGTAGCGCCCCGAACTCGTACCGAGAAGCGTCAGGCTAAATGCGCCCACGCCGCTATGCCCGACCTCCGCGTCGCCCGGCCAGTTGTGCGGCGTCGTCGTGCCGAGCGGGTCGAGCACGCTAAAGCTCGCCGCGCTCGGGTCGATGGGCGCGCCGCTACTGTCGGTCACGCTGAATGTGAGCGTCACCGCGTCGCCCACGTCGTAGCACGGCCCGCGCACGGCCGGCGCGAGTGCGCTCGTGCTGCGGTTGTACTGATCGGCCATCACCATCCCACCTTCCCGAGCACGACGACCGTGTTGCCGACCGTCGCCACGAGTACGCGGTCATTGAGCGCGATCGGCGTGTAGCTCAGCAGCGTCGCCACCTGCCCGGTGCTGACCGACTCGCCGTCGTACTGCACGGCCACGCGCGGCGCTGCGATGCCCGTGATGATCGCGAGCTTCAGCACCGGCTGTGGGCTCAGGCTCGCCTGCCGGATCAGGTCGACGATATCCTCGGCCGTCGCCGGTTTACTGCTGGGCGTCGTTGCCATCGCTATCCTCTAGCTGATCGGGTTCAAGGCGCGCAGAAACAAATGCATAGGAGAACCTGCCTGAAGCGCGATTTGCCACCCCCTGACCTCGAAGTTCGCATTGATACCGAGCCGCGTGTGATTGATGGTCACGACGTCGTGATCTTCATACTGCGGCTGGAGCGCGAGTTCGAGATCGACCGTCTCGAAAACCTGTGATTGGTAGTAGGCCAAGCGCTGGCCCTGCGCCGCCGCCGTCGTGCCATCGGCTGCATCGACGCCTTGAATCTGCGCCAGAATCACGCGCCCCCGCGCCGGCTGTCCGGTCGGGCTCGTCGCGCTCGTGTTGTCGACCACGACCGCCGTCTGCTGCCCCGGCCGGTCGGGCTGCGAGATCGTGACGATCCAGCGGTTGGGCACGCCGAAGAAATCGACCGTGTCGGCGCTGCCCATGCCGATGATGCTGCGACTGTCAGTGGCGATCGTGGCGACCGGTACACCACCGTTGCGGTTCGGCGGTAGGACGAACGGCTGCACCTGCGCCACGCCGGCCCCGTTGAACCACAGGTAGTAGTAATTCACCGCCTGCAAGAGGTCGTTGATGATCGTCTCTTTCGGCGTCGCCGGAGCCCAGTCGCGCCCGACTGGCATCACCCGCGCGTCTGTCGTGACGTTCACCGACGTGATGCCAGCGCCGGAAAGCAGGTTCTGGACGGCGGTAATGTAGTTCGTCGAGCCGCCAAGGTAGTAGCGGGTACTCACCTTGTCGTCTTGTAGCAGCTGCCCCCCGTCGTAGCCCTGAATCTGGCGCACGATGCGCCCGCCCGCCGAAATCACGCGCCCCGGACTGGCGATCCAGAACATCCCCAGCGGGAAGTCGGCCGTGCCGCTCTGCCCCGGAATCGCGACCTGTACGATCGGCTGTACGCGGTCGCTGCCCCAGTTGACGACGTTGCTCGGGTCTTCGCGCATCGTGAACGAGAGCGTGCGCTGCACGGGCTGCTCGGCCGAGAAGGTGACCGAGCCCGCGCTGCAGTAGTTCAGCGTCTGCTTGAACGCGAGCGCGCTGCTGTACAGGTCGTATCTGAACGTGAACGTGCGCCGCCCCGAGACGCCATGCAGGGCGTCGTCGACCTGCTGCGTGCTGAAGCCGCCGCGTTGTAAACTCAGGATAACGTCACCGCCCGGAGTAGCAACGAATGCCTGTAACGCTGACCTGTCTGCACTGCGGCGAAGACTTTACCGAATACCCCGGCCGTGCTGCGCAGCGCGTGTATTGCAGCTATCCCTGCGCACAGGCAGCACAGCGCTGCCCGGCTTTGCGCGACACAGAATGGCTGCGGCAGCGGTACGTCGTCGATCGCTTGAGCGCCAGCACAATTGGTGCGCTCGTGGGCACGTCGTATAGCGCCGTCTTCGCTGCCTTGCGGCGCGCTGGTATTGTCGTGCGCACGAACGCACGTGGCCCTGCGCATCCTGCTTTCAAGGGCAGCATCTTCTCGAATGGCTATCGCCTCGTCTATTGCCCTGAGCATCCCCACGCCCGTCAGGACGGCTACGTTCCTGAGCATCGCCTCGTCCTCGAAAAGACCCTCGGGCGCTACCTACGCGCCGATGAAGTCGGTCACCATCTCAATCACAATTTGGCTGATAATCGACCGGAAAACCTCATCGTGATGACGCGGGCCGCGCATACAAGCCACCACCATCGCGGGGCTGTCCTACCACGTCCACGTGCCGGACGCTGGGCGCTTGCGTATTCTGCCTGCATACGCTGTGGGCGTACGGATCGCGTTCATAACAGCCGTGGCCGGTGCGTTGCCTGTGCAAATCGCGAGCGGGTTCAGCGCTAACACCTGCACTCCGTATCCGGCGGGGAATGACCGCCCATTTCGGTCCGATAAGGGGGGTATTTTCGGGGGTATTCTGTGTCTTGACTCAGGGTCCGCCTTCAGTGTAGTCGACCTCGGCGACGGCGATGTCGAACGTCTCCATGTGCGTCTCGTCGTCGCCGGTGAGGCTCTGGATGACGCCGAACATTTGCCTGCCGCGATGGTCGCGGTAGCAGAGCGTCGCCTGCGTCGCCACGAGGTCGCGGAGCGCGTTCCAGTTGACCGTCGGCCAGTTGTCGAACGCGCCCACGTGCAGCGTGCGCGTGACGTGGCCGTCGTACTCCGCGACCGGCCGCGTGCGCCCGTCGTAGAACGTCATCGCCACGTTGGCCTGATACGTGTCGCCGCGCGGGCCGGGGTCGTTGCTCGTGTGCCAGCGGCTCGTCGTCGGGTTGGCGACGTCATGCAGCCAGACGCCATCGATGGTCAGCGCCGCGCTGACGACGTTGGACTGCGTGATCTCGGTGGCCGGGTTGTTCGGCCCGACCGAGTTGACGTAGTACTCGTACGCTTGGCTGCCGTCGCTCGTGCCCGGACAGGCGTAGTCGATGAAGCTGGTGACCGAGACGTAATACCCCAAGACGCCGTCCCACGTCCACAGCGCCAGCGTGCTGCCGTCGGCGGCGGGCGGCGTCGTCGCGCTCGAATACGCGTTGCACTCGGCCACCGTGCGCAGCACGTTGCTGAGCCGCCAGTGTTCG
>Ga0209465_10000684_pt1 | contig 15602 bp, 11 predicted proteins | sample PanSoiPlot1MoBio_FD_188321 | JGI IMG/M metagenome (GOLD analysis project Ga0209465, IMG submission 188321) | Tropical forest soil microbial communities from Panama analyzed to predict greenhouse gas emissions - Panama Soil Plot 1 MoBio (SPAdes)... | ecosystem: Environmental > Terrestrial > Soil...
TCCTGCGAATCGAGATGCACTTCCTGCCGGACGTCTACATCGTGTGCGAGGCGTGCGGGGGCCGGCGCTACAACCGCGAGACGCTGGAGGTGCGCTATCGCCAGTCGAGCATCGCCGACGTGCTGGACATGACGGTCACGCAGGCCTGCGAGTTCCTCGAGAACATCCCGAAGGTGCGCCAGAAGCTGGAGACGCTGCGCGAGGTGGGCCTGGGCTACATCAAGCTGGGCCAGTCGGCGACGACGTTGTCGGGCGGCGAGGCCCAGCGGATCAAGCTGTCGAAGGAGCTGGCCAAGAAATCGTCGGGACGGACCGTCTACATCCTCGACGAGCCGACGACCGGCTTGCACTTCGCCGACATCGCGCAGCTGCTGTCGGTGCTGAACCGCCTGGTCGACGCCGGCAACACGGTCATCGTCATCGAGCATAACCTGGACGTCATCAAGACCGCCGACTGGGTGATCGATCTCGGCCCCGAGGGCGGCCCCGGCGGCGGCCAGGTGGTGGCGCAGGGGACGCCCGACGACGTCGCGCGCGCCGCCGCCAGCTACACCGGCCAGTTCCTGCGCCAGGTGCTGTGACGGGTGTTCAGCCGCCGATCTTGGTTCGGTGGTGCGTGATCTCGCGGCTCACCTTCAGCATCACGCCCAGCTCGTGAGCGACGCCCGACCACGGCCCCCACGTCGGCCGGTAGTACGGCAACAGATAGACCCACCAGGGGTGGTCGACGAACCCGACCGGGTTGCTGAGGAAATCCGGCGGATAGAACGGGATAGGAAGCGCGAGGAGCAGATGAAATGCGGCGCCGTCCACCACGCCGCCCGGCGCGCTGTAGCCGCCGACACCGCCCCCGGCGCCGAAGCTGACCCCGAGATTGAGGGCGACCTCGCCGTAGGCGTAGACGATCGTTCCGTCCGCTGCGACGGCGCCGCCCGAAATGGATACGGCGGGGAACGCCTGCAAAGTCAGCTCGAAGGGGAAGGCGATGCCGCTCCCCACCGATCGGCTCGCGACCCCGGTGCCGAGCGCGAGGCGAAGCCCCTCGCAACGCGCGCGCGCGGGCGCGGTGAGGACGACCGCGAACACGGCGATCGCACAGGCCGCCCCTAGCCTGTCCACGTCGGCCATCATGCACCGATCAACGGCGTTCGTCTTGCGCGCGGGCTCACGGCGGACCAGATTTGGGCGCGTGATGCGAACCAAGGCGGTGATCGTCATGTCAGTCCTCGGCCTTCTCACCCGTTTCGCCTCCGTCGCTCTCGCAGACGAGGCGCTGCTCCCCGTCGGCTCGGCGGCGCCCGACGTGGTCGGCGCCGACGCCAAGGGGACGACCTTCAGGCTGTCCGCCCAGAAAGGGAAGTTCGCGATCGTCTACTTCTATCCGAAGGACGACACGCCCGGATGCACCAAGGAAGCGTGCGCGTTCCGCGACGCGTTCGACAAGTTCGTCGCCGCGGGCGTCACCATCTTCGGCGTGTCGCGCGATGCCGAGCCGAGCCACAAGGCGTTTCAGCAGAAGTACACGCTGCCGTTCCCGCTGGTGGCCGATACGTCAGGCGCCGTGCAGAAGGCCTATCGCGTGCCGTCGAACTTCTGGGGCGGCACCAAGCGGGTTTCGTTCCTGGTCGGCCCGGACGGCAAGATCGCGAAGGTGTTTCCGGACGTCGATCCGGGCGTTCACGCGAAGGAGCTGCTCGGCGTGATCGGCGCGCTCAAGGGCGCGAAGTAGCGGGGCGCGGGCAACGATTCTCGAACGTCCGGCAATTACAAACGAGCAAACGGGCTTACTGAATTCGACCCGCGGGTTTTTGAATCCGGCCTGTTTCAACCAATCCGCAACGCTGGGGTACTAAGCGTCGCGCGGAAGCGCTGACAAGCAACGTAGCCGAAGTGTCATTGGCGGCTCGCTCAGGGGTGCCTCTCAGGGTTGACGCCCTGAGACGCCCTCGGCGATAACACCTGACCACACCAGCTGGATCGGAAGGAGAGCGCGAGATGGCTTCATTTACGAAACGATTCGCCTTCGTATTGCCGTTGTTGCTCGTGGCCTGCGGGGCCGAGCAATCGCCCCCGTCGAAGACGGAAACGGTGGTCGATACCCTGACCGTCGCCAACGTCACCACCGATGCCGCCAGCTATTCGGTCGGCGCGACGGTCACGGTGACCTTCAGCGGCTTGCCGGGCAACTATCGGGACTGGATCGCGATCGCGCCTTGGGGCTCTGACGACATGACGTACGTGACGTACGTGTACACCAATGGCTATACCAGCGGCACCGCGACCTTCACCGCGCCCGCCAGCGGCAACTACGTTGCGCGCGCCTTCGTAAACGACACCTTCACGTTGCTGGCGGAGAGCGGCCCATTCTCCACCGCCCCGGCTCCAATCTCTACCGACAAATCGACCTATACCAGCGGCTCCACGATCACCGTCACGTACTCGGGGCTGCCCGGCAACGCGCGCGACTGGATCGCGATCGCGCCCGCCGGCGGGGCCAACACAAGCTACACCGCGTTCGTGTACACCAACGGCCAGACCAGCGGCACCGCAACCTTCACCGCGCCCGCCGATGGCACCTACGTTGCCCGCTCGTTCACCAACGACACCTTCAACCTCTTCGCGGAGAGCGCGCCCTTCACGGTCGCCTCGCCGACCGTCTCGACCGACCACGCGAGCTACGCGCCCGGGGCGACGATCACCGTCACCTACTCGGGCTTGCCCGGCAACGCGCGCGACTGGATCGCGATCGCGCCCGCCGGCGGGGCCAACACAAGCTACACCGCGTTCGTCTACACCAACGGCCAGACCAGCGGCACCGCAACCTTCACCGCGCCCGCCGACGGCTCGTACGTTGCGCGCGCGTTCGTGAACGACACCTTCACCCTGCTCGCCGAGAGCGCGGCCTTCACGACCGTCTCGGCAACCATCTCGACCGACAGCGCGAGCTACGCGCCCGGAGCCACGATCACCGTGACGTACTCCGGCCTCCCCGGTAACGCGAAGGATTGGATCGGGATCGCGACCGCCGGCTCGCCCAACACAAGCTTCATCGCGTTCGTGTACACGAACGGCCAGGTGAGTGGCACCGCAACCTTCACCGCGCCCGCTTCCGGCGGCCCGTTCGTCGCGCGCTCGTTCGTGAACGACGGCTTCACCCTGATCTCCGAGAGCGCGCCCTTCACGATCACTGTCGCGCACGCCATCTCGACCGACAGCGCGGCCTACGCGGCCGGGGCCACGATCACCGTGACGTACTCCGGCCTCCCCGGAAACGCGAAGGATTGGATCGGGATCGCGGCCGCCGGCTCGGCCAACACCAGCTTCATCGCGTTCGTGTACACCAACGGCCAGACCAGCGGCACCGCCACTTTCGCGGCGCCGGCTTCTGCCGGGTCGTTCGTCGCGCGATCGTTCGTGAACGATGGCTTCACCCTGGTCGCCGAGAGCGCGCCCTTCACGGTCACCGTCACGCCGACCATCTCGACCGACAGCGCGAGCTACGCGATCGGAGCCACCATCACGGTGAGCTACGCCGGCCTGCCGGGCAACATGCGAGATTGGATCGCGATCGCGCCCGCCGACTCGGCCAACACCAGCTACCTCTCGTTCGTGTACACCAACGGTCAGGCCAGCGGCACGGCGACGTTCACGGTGAGCACACCGGGCGTGTACGTTGCCCGCTCCTTCACGAACGACACCTTCAACCTGGCGGCGGAGTCGTCGGCGTTCACGGTCTGCAGCGACGCGGGCGGGTTGCTCTGCTTCGTCGCCTCGCTGAGCGGCGCCGAGGAAGTGCCGTCGCACGCCACCAGCGCGACCGGGTCGGGGACGGTCGTCTTCAATCCGAACACCCTGGGGATCACCTATCAGGTGCACCACACGGTCTCGGGAGCCACCGCCTCGCACATTCACGAGGCGCCCGCGGGCGTGAACGGCCCCGTGATCGTCCCGTTCACGCTGGTCGGGCAAGGCGCGAGCGGATCGGCCGTCCTGACCCAGGCCCAGGCAAACGACCTGCTGGCGGGGAACCTGTACATGAACGTGCATTCGCCGACCTTCCCGGGCGGCGAGATTCGCGGTCAGATCATGAAGCCTGGGCAGATCCTGTTCGTGGCCAGCCTGGCCGGCACGAACGAGGTGCCTCCCAACGCGTCGACGGCGATCGGCACCGGCAGCGTCATCTTCGATCCGGGGACCCTGGTCATCATGTACCAGCTGCAGCACACCGTGGTGGGCGCGACGGCGGCTCACATCCACCAGGCCGCCATCGGCGTCAGCGGGCCCGTCATCGTCCCGTTCACGCTGGTGGGCCAGGGCGCGAGCGGCACCGCGACGTTGACCTTCGCCCAGAGCGTCGCCCTGCAGAACGCCGGCCTTTACATGAACGTCCACTCTCCGACGTTCCCGGCCGGCGAGATCCGCGGGCAGCTGCTGCGTCCCGGGATGTGATCCGGTTTCAGCGTGAGGGCCGCGCCGGCGCCGACAAGACCATATAAGTGTCGTCGCGGTAGCGGGTGACCCAGCCGTCGCGGCCAAGCGCCGCGACGGTCGTCGTCGACGTCAGCGGCAGGAACGCGCAGCGGATCCCCCATCGCTCGAACAGGGGGCGGTACGACGCGGCCCCCCACTGGACGTCGAGCTGCGCGCGGATGTGCTCGATCGGATAGGGATCCTGCCGGTTGTCGACGAACACGGGCTTCTCCGGCACGAACCAGATCAGATACCCGCCTTCGTCGTACTGGTTGTAGAGCGGGCCGTCGCAGGCGCGCAGGGCCTGGATCGCGCGCGCGTCGATCGGCTGCCAGCCGAGCATCGGCGCGCGGCTTCGGTAGCTCCAGCCGACGAAGGCGAGCGCACCCAGCGCCGCGACTCCGAGCACGATCAGATTGGCGACGGGCCGGTCGCCGTCGGGACCCGGCTCGCGCGCCTTCCGCCACGGCAGGCGAACGGCGACATCGGGACCGAGCAGGCGGCTGGCGGCGGGGATCGCCACCAGCGCGAACACGCCGACGTTGCGCACGGCGGTCATCGCCAGCGGAACGAGCGCGACCGCGCCCGCGACCATCGCCCAGTCGGTCCATGACGACGCATGACCGCCCGCGCGCAGCGCGCGGCGGCGAACGACGAGCAGGACCGCCAGGCCAAGCACGACGATGAAGAAGATGGCGCCGTACGGATCTTTCGGCGACGGCCGCTGCCACTCGCCGATGCCGACCGCGTGGATGCGGACCATCGAATCGGCGAGGAAATGAAACATGCCCGCACCCTGCGGCGTCGCCAGGCAAGCGAGCGCCGACGCCGGCAATACGACCGCGAGCGCAAGGGCCCGGCGCCGATCGCCAGGCGTGCGGCGGACGCGCCAGCGCAGCAGCGCCGCCGCGGTCGCCGCGCCGAGCACGATCCCGCCCAGCGCGACCGCGCCGTGCATGTTGGCCCAGACCACGAACAGCGCCGGGATCGGCCAGAAGCGCTCCCGCGCCAGCAACGTCATCAAGAGCGGGACGGCCAGGAACGTGAAGAGCTGCGGCCGCAGCACCCAGAGCGGCCCCACGAACACCAGCAACAGCATCAGCAGCGGCATGCGAATCCAGGCCGGACCGATCATCAGCCGGTGGATCAGAACCAGCGTGGCGACGGCCAGGGCCGCGCCGAACAGCGTCAGCAGCGGCATGCCGCCCAGCCGGTAGAGGGTGTACGAGATCGGATCCCACAGCCACTCGTGCTCGCGCCAGGGGTGCCCCGCCGCCGTGAACGAATACGTCTCGACGTGTGGCACCGCGCCCGTGCGCACGATGTCGGCGCCCGCGCGCAGGTGCCAGTAGGTGTCGCCCGACGCCGGCATCAACATCGCGCGCGCCGCGAACAGGACGAACAGCAACCCCAGCGCCATGCTGGCGAACGGGACCCCGCGCCAGCGCCCGCCGATCATCGCGGCGGCGCCTCGAGGACCGCCCACTGCCTGTCGCGGAAGCGCGTGCGCCATCCATCCGCCGCCAGCTGGTCGACCGTGCTCGCGTCGGCGGGCAGGAACGCGCAGCGGACGCCGAAGCGATCGAACAGCGGGCGATACGGCTTGCGCCCGGCCTCGACGTCGACGACCTCCAGCAGGAACGGCAGCGGATAGGGATCCTGGCGGCCGTCGACGAAGACCGGCTTGTCGGGCACGAACCAGATCAGCGTCCCGCCCTCGCCGTACTGGTTGTAGAGCGGGCCGTCACAGGCGCGCGTCGCGGCCAGCGCGGCGGCGCTGATCGGCTGCCAGCCCAGGCGCTCGGGGCGCGAGGCGAGCGCGACGCCCGCGAACACGGCGGCCAGCGTCGCCATGAAGCCGAGGATCGCGAGGTTGAGGAGCGGCTTGTCGGGCGTGGGCGGGCGCGGCTGCTTCCGCCGAAACAGACGGGCGATGGCGGCCGGCATCCGGAAGTCCGCCCTCAGGAGGCGGCTGGCGGCGGGCGTCGCCAGCAAGATGAACGGCGCCGTGTTGCGAAGCGAACGCGCGCCGAGCGGCAGCATCGCGACCGCGGCGGCGACGATCGCCCAGTCCGCCCAGGGTGCAACGTCCGCGACGGTAGCGCTGATGAACATCCGGCGCGCGCGCGTGATCAGTAGGGCGGCGAAGCCGGCGGTGGCGGCCCAGAACAGGACGCCGAACGCGTCGACGGGCTTGACCGGAAACCACTCGATGATCTTCACCTGCATCGAGCGCGCGGTCGATTCGATGACGAAGCGATAGATCCCGAAGCCGAGCGGCGCGGCGGCGCAGGCGAGGCCCGACAGCGCGACCACGATCGACAGCGTGATGGCGCGCCTGCGATCGTCGGCGCCGCGCACGCGCGCCCAGCGCAGCAGCGCCGCCGCCCACGCCGCCGCCAGCACCAGGCCCCCCAGCACCACGCCGCCGTGCGCGTTCGCCCAGAAGAGAAAAAGCAGCGGCAGCCAGCGATACCGCTCGCGCGCAAGCAGCGTCAGCAACACCGCCAGCAGGAACAGCGTCAGCACGTGCGGACGCAGCACCCAGACGCACGACGACAGCGTCAGGCCGAGCGCCATCAGCGTCGCGCGCGCCGCCAGCGTGCCGATCATCAAGCGCCAGGTCAGCGCGGCAGCGGAGATCACCAGCGCCGCGGCGCCGAGCTCCAGCCCCGGCATCCCGCCGACGCGGTAGACCGCGTAGATCATCGCCTGCGCGAGCCACTCGTGATCCGGCCAGGGCGCGCCCGCGAACGTGTGCGAGTAGTGATCGACGCGCGGGATCGAATGCGTCCGCCAGATCTCCTGGCCGGCGCGCAGATGCCAGAACGTGTCGTTCTGGGCGGGCATCAGGACGGCGGCCAGCGCGAACGCGACGAACAGCATGCCGACCGCCAGCGTCCCGAACGAGATGCCGCGTCGAAGGTCGCGAAGGTTCATGCCTTGGGGCGCATCATTATATCCCCGCGTGGACTGGCGCCTTTTTCGACCACCCGGGCGCCCACGAACCGACACCGGCCGTTGGGCTCCTACTGTTCATCACACTAATCAGCGTAAATTAGATGACACTTCCTGAGCACAAAGCTGAAGCAGGGGGATATACTCCGAGGCGTGCGTCCCTCACCTACGACGCGCTCGCGACAACGTTGCCAGCGCGGATCGTTCACGATCGAGTTTGCGGCCGTGGTGCCGATCCTCGTCGCGATCCTGTTCGGCGTGATCGACGCGGGTCGCTTCGTGGCGACGCGTACGATGTTGTCGCAGGCGGCGGCGGCCGCCGCGCGCGCCGCTTGCCTCGGGTCGACGGCCAGCTCGGCGGATGTCAACCAGGCGGCGATCGACGCCGCACCGGCGCTGGGAGGCATCTCTGCGACGGCGGATTGTGGAGGCGCGTGCACGTTTCCGGTCGCCAGCGGCTCGTCCGTGGACGTCACGGTCACCTACAGCTTCGTCGCGTCGTTTTTCAAGTCCTTCCAGAGAACCATGACGAACTCGAGCCTGATCACTTGCAGCTGAGTGTCCGGGCCAAGAAGCCGAGCAGCGTTCGCAACATCGACAATCGCTAACTCAAATGGTGGTCCAATGAAGAACAAGCCCATGCTCCTCAACCTGCGGGATCACGAGCGCGGCGCGGTGGCCATCGTCGTCGCGTTCACGTGGACGGCGCTGTTCGGCATGGCCGTGCTGGCCATCGACTTCGGATATCTGTACGCCAAGCGGCGCGGCCTCCAGGCCGCCGCCGACGGGCTGCTGAAAGTATCGATGCCGGACTGGGTTCGGCTCTACCCGAGCGGCTGGTCGACAGCCAACAACGATGCCACTACCAACGCGGCCTCTTTCTACGTCACCAGCAGCGAGGTGTCGACGACCGAGAACCCAGGAGCGAAGACCTTCACGGTCACGGTCAGCCGGACGTACCCGACGTTCATCGGCGGCATCTTCGGGATGAACGGCAAGACCGTGACCGCGTCGGCGACGGGGCAGATGACCGGGTCGCCCAGCACCGCCCCGGCGATTCTCGCCCTCGGCGGCGTCGCCAGCGTCGGCGTCAAGATTTCGGGAAACACGACGTTCACGATCAACGGAGACGTCCAGAGCAACGGACCGCTGGATATGTGCGGTGGGCCCTCGCTGCCCTACACGACGAACGGAAACGTCCAGGCAGTCTCGACCACGCCGCTTGCTCCTTCGGTCTGTTCGGCGGCGGCCCCGCCCATTCCCGGATGGGCGACCTGGGACATCGTGACCGGCACCATCGGCACGGTCGGCAGCACGTTCGCGGATCCGTTCGGGGGCGCGCCGCCGCCCTGCACGGGCGGCACCAGCTTGGCGTCGCCTTTGGTCATGCCCCCGGGGGGCCCCGGCCCGGCCTGCCCGGCCGGAACCTGCTACATCCCGGCGGGCGTCTACTGCTCCAACGGCGCTATCTCCATCACCCCGGCGGATCCCTGCAATTGCATCGAGACAGATCCGGCCGGCGGCGGGGTGACGTTCGTATCGTCGGGTCCGATCACGATCGGCGGCAGCGGGGGCGTGTACCTCAAGGCGTGGAATAACCTGGCGCAGAATCCGAACAAGATCATCTTCTGGACCACGTCCAATGCTTCGCCTGCCTTCCAGTTCGGCGGCTGCGCCCCTCCGTCACCCTGCAGTGGCATCCAGTTCGACGGCGCGATCTACGCGCCCGCCGGGCAGATCAACATGGGCTCGCAGGATCCGATGACGATCAACGGGTCGCTCGTCGGGTTGGAGGTCATGCTCGGTCTCGGTACGTTGGGGCCCTTCATCATCACCGGCAACGGCGGTGGCGGCGGCGGCACCAGCTGGAACATGTGGAAGTAAGGAGACGGCGGTGCCGACGAAGCGCACCGCGCGGTCCCGCGAACGATCGAAGGGGGTCGCCGTCATCGAGCTGGCCCTCTCGATGCTGTTCCTGATCCCGCTGCTCTGCGCCGCCGTCGACTTCGGGTACTACTTCTATATCGGCTCCAACGTCGAGGAGGCCGCCCGGCAGGGCGCCGTCCAGGGAGTCAGGATGCGGACGCGGCTGGCTCTTCCCTGCAACGGCCTCAACGAGGTCCCGGTCGCCGCCGTCATTCAGAACGTCCACCCGGTAGGGTCGGGGGTCAACTGCCTGAACGGCGGCACCGCCACGCCGGACGTGGTCAGCGCCGTCTACTGCTACATGAACGAGCCGCCGCTCGGGATGGGGCCCACCTCCGGCCCCACGTCGGTCAGCAACGCCAGCTGCGACGGCCTCCCCGTGGCCAACAGCTGGCACGTCACGGTCGACGTCAGCTTCCCGCTGCTGCTCGGCTTCTATAAGCCGCTCTTCCCCGCAGGCGCAACCAGCGGGACCGTCAAATACAGCGCCCGGGCCACGGCGCCTGGCCCGTGACAGGCGCGCTCGCGGCGGGCGAGCGATAATCTGAGCGAGATGCCCGCCCCGACCTCGGCCGCACCCGAGGAACCGCCACGGCGACACGACAACGCCGAGCCGCAGCCCGCGGCCCTCGCCGTCACGGTCTGGACGCTGATCATCGTCGCCGGGTTCGCGCTGTCGTTGCTGCGCGTGATGGCGGTGAACCTGCCGTGGCACCTGGCGACGGCGCGGCTCGCGCAGCAGACGGGACACTGGCTGGCGACCAACACCTTCAGCTACACGTTCCCCGACTACCCGGTCTACCAGCAGTACCCGGCGTTTCAGGCGACGATGTGGGCGATCTTCCGGCTCGCGGGCTGGAGCGGCCTGTCCGTCGCGACGGCGGTCGGCTGGATGCTGGCGTTCGTGCTGGTGGTGCGCTGGGCCGGCACGTTCCGGGAGGGCGCGCGCTTCCACGTGCTGTGGATGCTGGCGCTCTGGGCGCTGCAGCGGCGGATGATCATGCGCCCCGACATGTTCAGCATGATCGCCTTCGGCGTCGAGCTGGTGGCGCTGGACGCGTTCGCGCGCGGCAAGACGCGCGCGCTGGCGGCGGTGCCGCTGGCGCATCTACTTTGGGTCAACAGCCACCAGCTCTGGCCGCTGTCGCTGATGATCCAGGCGCTGGCGGTCGCGGATCTGGCCTTGCGGCGCGACGGGCGGCGCGCGCGCCTCCTGGCGCTGGCGCTGGGCGTGTCGGTGCTGCTGACGTTCGCGACGCCGCTCGGCTTCGCGATCCTGCGCGCGCCGCTGCGCACGGCCCAGTCGCTGTCGCTGTTCCGCGACCAGGTCGACGAGTTCCACCGCGTCTGGACGATGTCGCACGAATCGTCGCTGGCGCTGGCGACCGGGCTGCCCGCGGTCTGGATGCTCTGGCGGACGCGCCGCCGCCCGTCGCTGTTCGATCTGGGGCTGTGGTTCCTGTCGCTGGCGCTGCTGATCTCGGCGGTGCGCGGCCTGATGTTCTTCGGCGTGGTCAGCGTCGCGGTTTTCCAGCGGGGCGCGCTGCGGACGCAGGCGGCCGGGGAGCGCCTGCTGCCGCCGCTCAGCCCGATCACGCGCCGGATCCTGCGCCTCGCCGGCCTGACGATCACGGCCTTCACCGCGTGGCGCGCCGTCTACTTCCGCTGGATCGCGCCGCCGTTCACGCTGGGCGGGACGCAGGCCGGCCTCGGGCGCGCCTGGGGCGGCTGGGCCGAAGCGGCAACTGACTTCATCCGCCGCGCCCCGCCGCCCGGCCGCATGCTGAACCTCGGGATGGGCCTGGGCGACGACGTCATCTTCTGGGTCCCCGGGATCCCGGTGTTCGTCGATTCGCGCCTCGAGTCCTACCCGCCCGAATTCCTGCGGACCGTCATGGACGCGCAGGGGAACGACGCCGAGCTCGCCAAGCTGCTCGATCGTTACAGCGTGCAGTGGGTGTTCGCGGCGCACACCCGCCCCGCCCAGCGGGATCGGATCCTGTTTCTCCTGCGCGCCGGCTGGCAACCGGTCTACGTCGACAGCGGGCACCTGATCCTGGTGCGCCCGTCGCCCGAGACGGCCGCGTATCTGCGCGACCACGAGATCGACCTGCGCCACGCGCAGCCAGACGACATCGTGTCGCAGCCGGCCGCGATCCGGAAGGAGCAGCAGGACAACTTCGCGGCGCTGATGGCGGCGCTGGACCGGGAGCCTGTCCGCTGACGCGATCTGCCCCGACCTCCACGCGGCGCCTCTGGGCGCTCGCCGCCTGCGGGCTCTGCCTGGGCGTCATGGTCGTCGGCTTCAATCTGCTTTACCTGTTCGTCCCCGCCGGCTGGCAGCCGTTCCACGGCTTCGCGTCCAACATCGCCGCCGCCTACGCCGGCTGGCTGCCGCTTCCGAACGTCGCGATGACGCCCGGCCAGTTCGCGCGCACCTCCGTCGCGATGCAGGTCGGGATGTGGGGGGCGTTCCTCGCGGCGTTTGCGCTGGCCCGAAAGATCAGCGACGGCCCCCAGAGCGCGGCGGCGTTCCGGCTGGTCGCGATCGGCGCGGCGGCGATCTGCGCCGCGCTGATCCTGACGCCGCCCGCGCTGTCACCCGACCTCTACCAGTTCGCGTTGTTCGGCCGGATGGTGATCGCCCGCGGCCTCAATCCCTACGTCACGCCGGGCGACGCCATGGCGGGCGATCCGCTGTTCCCGCTGGCGGCCTGGCACCAGATCTCGAACCACTACGGGCCGGTGCTGGTCGACCTTTGCGTCGCGACGGCGTGGTTCGGCGCCGGCAAGCCGATCGCGACCGCGGTGGCGTTCAAGGCGCTCGCGGCCGCCAGCGTCGCCCTGACGGGCTGGGCGGCCGCGTCCCTCGCCCGCCAGGAAAACCGCGACGGGCTGCTGCCGCTGATGCTCGTCACCTGGAACCCGCTCGCGCTGCTCGAGACCGCCGGCAGCGCCCACAACGAGCTGATCATGATCGGCCTCGCGCTGTGCGGCGTCCTGCAGTGGCGCCGCGGGCGGACGACGCTCGGGCTCATGCTGCTGGTCGTGTCCATTCACGTCAAATGGATCACCGCCGCGCTCGCCGGCCTGGTCGTCATCGCGCACGTGCGCGACATCGCCGGCGCGCGGGCGCGCGGGCTGGCGCTGGCGAAGTTCGCCGCCATCGCCGTCGCCGTGACGGCGGCAGTCTACCTGCCGTTCTGGACGGGATGGCGCAGCCTCAGCGCCACCTGGGGGATCCTCTCCGCGTCGCATCCCGAAATTTCGAAGGCGGGTGCGGTATCGGTCGTCAACGTGATCCTGTTCGCCGCCACCGCGGTCATCGCCGCCGCCGTCGTCGCGCGCCGCGGGCGGCCGGTCGTGCTCGAGATGGCGGCGGTTGTCAGCCTCGCTTTCGTCACGTTCATCTTTCCCTGGATCTTCCCGTGGTACCTGCTGCCAGCCGCCGGGCTGCTGGCGGTCGGTCCGATCCGGCGCCTCAACGGCAGCCTCCTCGTCATCACGACGGCGGCGTCCATGTTTCTCATGGCGTTCTGGGCGGTGTTGGTGCCACGATAATCAATCGCATGACGGTGAACCGTTGAGGGCGCCGTGGACCTCGGCCCCGATCGGCGAAGCCCGACCGTGGGATCGGTGGGACCGCAAGGCGCTGATCGCGGCGACCGCGATCGCCGTGTGGGTGTTCGCCGTCAAGCTCAAGGCGTTCCTCGACCTCTGCTACACCTCCGACCTCTTCACCCAGACGCAGGAGGCGCGCAGCTGGCTCGAGGGGCGCTTCCTGTACGACAACTACTACGGGCGGCAGCTCGGCATTCACACCTATCTCCTGCTGTCCGCGCTCGGCGTGCTCGTGAAGCCGTTCGGCGCGCCGGGTCTGTTCGTCGCGGCGGCCGCGTCGGCCGGCGCGTCGACGTTCCTGGCGCACCGGATCCTGCGTCTGCTCGGCGTCGACGGCCGCGTCGCCTTCGGCGCCGGGATCGCGCTGGTGGCCATGCCGATCTCGCTGTGGGTGTTCGGCGACGGCATGGGCTTCCACACCGACCTCCTGGTTCCGCCCCTGGGCCTCGCCCTGTTCTACGCGTTGCTGCGCCGGCGCATCGTCGGCGGGCTGGTGTTCACGTTGCTGGTCTGCAGCGTCAAGGAAGACGCCCCGGTCGTCGCAGCGGTGATCGCCGCGATGGTGTTGATCGAAACATGGTTCGCGGAGCGGCGCTGGCACCGACCGGCCCTGGCCAGCATCGCCGTCGCGGTGGCGGCGTTTCCCCTGCTGGCCTGGATCAAGCACATCCAGCCCCACGCGACTTACGAGCTGGACCACTACGCGATGTTGACGGGCGCGACGGGAACGACCGTCAACGGCTTCGGCTCGCTGATCGCGTTCCTCCTCGGGCGCGTCCTGGACTGGGTCACTTTTTCGCTGCGGCAGCACTGGCCGCTCTGGTTTCTCGCCTCGACGGTTGGCCTGCTGATCGTGCGCCCGTGGTTCGCGCCGCTCGGCTTCCTGACCACCGGGGTCGCCTGGATCATGGCCGGCGTCTTCAAGCACACGAACGAAGGCCTGGTCTGGAGCATGCGCGCCATCGACGCGGTGCTGTTCTGCTGGTGCGTGATCCTGCTCGGAATCCCGTCGCTTCTGCGCTGGGCCGCCACCCTCGACCCGCCTCGCCGGCAACGCCTCAAGATCGCCGCGGCCGGCGTGCTGGTCGCCTCGCTGGCCGGCCAGCTCTATTTCGCGGCGACCGGCTGGGACCCGATCGATCTCGGCCTGTTCCGCGCCAGCCCCTACACCGCCGCCGAGCGCAAGCAGGCGAACGAGCTGTTCGCGATCTATCGGCGCGAAGGCCGCCCCGAGGAGCCAGTCGGGAGCTCGCCCTCTCTGTTTCGTTACGCCCACGATCGCAACCTGCTCTGGCTCGACCACCTGAAGGGGCGGCCGCGACCGATCTGGATCCTGCAAGACGGCGAATGGCCGTTCACCGACTTCGGCCTGCGCGCCGAGGACTACGCGCTCGTGGGCGCGAACGGCAGGTTCAAGCTCTTCAAACGAATCGGCAGCTAGTTGGGTTGCGCCGCCGACGGCTCGTCGTGGCGGCAGAAGCCGAGCGGTCGGCGCCCGTAGCGCGCGAGGTTGACGTCCATCGTCTCCGGGAACGAGTGCAGATAGAACCGCTGGTAGACCTGGCCCGCCCAGGGGACGCGCCCGATCGGCCCGAACGCGATCGATAGGTTCGCCGCCAGCGTCAGCCCGTACAGCGCCTTGACGATGTTGGCCCGCGCCCGGTCCGCCGTGTCGAGGCGTCCGATCACGCGCGCGCAGTAAACGATCATCGGGACGCCGATCGGCTGGTAGATGCGGGGAATCCACTCGCCGCGCATGTCGACCGTGTCGGGATAGGGCGGCGCGAGGTTGTTGAACGCGAACACCAATCCGATCGTGATCGCCAGCGCCCCCTCGACGGCGCTCAGCCGCGCGCGCACGACGACAAGGAGGAGCAGGAACAGCACGGGCAAGAAGACGATGTTGCTGAACAGGTAGACCTTCGCGAGCACGACCGGGAAGTCCGCCACGCCCCTCAGCCAGACGCCCAGAGCCGGCGGGTGCAGATATGCCCGCACCATCCACCCGTAGTGATCGGTGTTGTAGTTCGACCAGGGGACGCGCGCGATCTTGAGGATCACGAGCATGGCGATGGTCGGACCGGCCAGCATGCACGCGGTGGCGACCGGGATCGCGCGCCAGCGCCTCCGCCGGACCAGCAGGATCACGGCCGCGCCGGTGAAGTACGGCCAGGGGTCGTACGCCGTGAGCAGAACGCCCATCCCGAGGGCGTTGAGCGCGACGGCGCGAAGATCGGTCTCTTCGTCGAGCCGCGTGAGCAGCATGAAGAGACCGCACGACGCGGGAAAGATCATCGCGTTCGCGTAGGGCAGCGCGCCCCAGTACGTCACGCCCGGATAGCAGGCGAGCAGCCACGCGCCGACGATCGCGGCGCGCTCACCCCACCTCTTCCGCAGGAACAGCGCCAGAAGAATCAGCGCCGCCAGGTTGATCGCCGCGCTGGCGATGAATCCGCCGACGACGAAGCCCGCCGCCTTCATGAACGGATACGAGACGAGCGGATAGAGAAGCCGCCGCAGAACGACGCTCCACTCCCAGGTCGTGCGAGGCCCGCCGTCCAGCATGTCGAACACCGCGCGATAGTCCGGGTGATCGATGTTGAACAGATAGGTGCATCGTTTGGAAA
>Ga0209465_10000685_pt1 | contig 15601 bp, 19 predicted proteins | sample PanSoiPlot1MoBio_FD_188321 | JGI IMG/M metagenome (GOLD analysis project Ga0209465, IMG submission 188321) | Tropical forest soil microbial communities from Panama analyzed to predict greenhouse gas emissions - Panama Soil Plot 1 MoBio (SPAdes)... | ecosystem: Environmental > Terrestrial > Soil...
GTACCCCTTGCCGCCTTCCATGGGCTTGCCCACGGGAATGGCGGGGATGGTGACGCCCTCGCGCATCTCCCACCACTTGGGCATCTCGAAGGCGTAGGGTGTCTCGGGATTGCCCTCGGTGATCTTCACCGGCCGGCTGCTCAGGCGCTCGAAGGCTTTGCGCGCGGACGAGGCCTTGAGCTCCGAACCCCACTCCGCTTCCTGGATGGCCTGGCAGACCGCATCGAGGGAAAGGAAGCTCGGCTGGATCTTGGCCAGCGCCCCCAGGATGCGCGCCTCCGTGTGGTCCTCCTTGTACACCCAGAGCCCGGAGAAGGAAGCTTTGGCGGAGATGAGAGCCAGGTTGTAGGGAGCGTCCTTCTTGTGGATGTCTTTGAGGAGATGCTCGGGAGTCTGCAGCGAGGTCATGAGCAGCGTGCCGTTGGGAACAGTCAACCGGTTGATGGGCTGAAGCCCGTACCACGCCCAGGACTCCACGCCCTTGGCGAGCGTGTCGTCGACGCAGATGGTGACGTCGACCTCCTTGGGCTCGTAGCGCGCCATGTTCTGCTCGAGCTCCTCGACGGTGTCTGCCACGATCGCGAAGTCCTTGGCGGGGATGCCGTTGCGCTGCGGGCTGTCGCCGTAGCGACCGAAGGCGATGCCCCACCGGCCGGCCTTGCGGGCGGAGAGGACGATGCCTCGACAGATCCGAGCGGCGAGATTCTTCTGGAAGATACCGCGGTAGACGACCTCGCAGGTGAAATGCGCCATCGCTCCTCCTCGAGTTTCGGGCCGGCTGGGCTTCGTTGGCTGCCCGGCCCCGATCGTGCCCGTACTGGACCTAATGGTCAGGTGGTCAGACCAGACTATGCCGCCTGCTCTGGAGCGTGTCAATCACGAAATACGACAAGCAGAACGGGAAGATGCTACCCGGCGGCCTGCTCGACCATGGTCGCGAAGAAGCGATGCACGGTGGGATCGTCGGTCAGTTCGGGGTGAAAGGCGGCCACGACGACCGTGCCCTGCCGGGCCATCACGATCTCGCCCTCGTGCCGGGCCAGCGCGGCGACGCCGGAGCCGACCCGGCTGATGCGCGGAGCTCGAATGAAGACCATCTTGATGGACCTCGGTCCTTCCCCGAGATCGGCCTCGCCTTCCGTCTCGAAGCTTTCCTTCTGACGGCCGTAGGCGTTGCGCACAGCCGTGATGTCGATCATGCCCAGCGAGGGCTGCGTCGGGCTTTCCACGTCGCGGGCGAGGAGGATGAGCCCCGCGCACGTACCCATGATGGGCTTGCCCGCTGCGTGGAACTTCTCCAGGGCCGGAACGAACTCCCATTCGTCGAGGAGCTTGAGCAGCGTCGTGCTCTCCCCGCCGGGCATGATGAGGCCTCCGACCTGATCGAGCTGCCGGGGCAGCCGCACTTCGACCGACTCGATACCGAGCCGGTCGAGGGCCTTGCGGTGAAGGTCGAAGTCGCCCTGCAGGGCGAGCACGCCGATGCTCATGGATCGGCTCCCGAGGCCGCTCCCTACCAGCCGCGGGTCTGGAGCAGGTCGGACTCCTTGAGCTTGGAGGTCTCGATCCCGTGCATGGCATCGCCCAGGTCCTCCGAGACCTTGGCCAGGATGTCGGCGTCCTTGTAGTGCGTGGTCGCCTGCACGATGGCTTTGGCGCGCGTCGCGGGATCGGAGGACTTGAAGATGCCCGAGCCCACGAACACCGCCTCGGCGCCCAGCTGCATCATGAGAGCGGCATCGGCCGGCGTAGCGATGCCGCCCGCCGAGAAGTTGGGTACGGGCAGCTTGCCGTTCTCGGCGACCCAGCGCAGAAGCTCATAGGGCGCGCCGAGATTCTTTGCCTCGGTCATCAGCTCCTCGGGCCCGAGGGCCTTGAGCCGCTTGATCCCCGAGACGACGGAGCGCATGTGGCGGACGGCCTCCACGATGTTGCCCGAGCCGGCCTCGCCCTTGGTGCGAATCATGGCCGCCCCCTCCCCGATGCGACGCAGCGCCTCGCCGAGGTCTCGGCAGCCGCACACGAAGGGCACCTTGAAGGCGAACTTGTCCACATGGAAGTGCTCGTCGGCCGGCGTCAGCACCTCGGACTCGTCGATGAAGTCCACGCCCAGCGACTCGAGGATCTGCGCCTCCACGAAGTGGCCGATGCGGCACTTGGCCATAACGGGGATGGACACCGTCTGCTGGATCTCCTTGATCTTGCGCACGGGCGACATGCGCGCCACGCCGCCTTCCTTCCGGATATCCGAGGGAACGCGCTCGAGGGCCATCACGGCGGCCGCCCCTGCATCCTCGGCGATCTTGGCCTGCTCGGCGTTGGTCACGTCCATGATCACGCCGCCCTTCAGCATCTCCGCCAGTCCTACCTTCAGTCTCAGCGTGCCGATCTCCATCGTCCTGCCTCCTTTATTGGTCGAGTCGTGACTGCAGCTGCCGCTTCACCGTCGGCCATTCCTCCTCGAGGATCGAATAGGCGGCCGTATCCCTGATCGTCCCGTCCACCGCGGGCCGTTGCGCCCGGATCACCCCGTCGAATCGCGCGCCCAGCCTCAGGATGGCCCGGCGGGAGCGCTCGTTGCGCGCATCGGTCATCAGACTCACCCGGTGCACACCCCACGTCTCGAACGCGTGGGTGAGCATGAGGAGCTTGGCCTCGGTGTTGATCGCCGTGCGCTGCGCGAGAGCGGCGAGCCAGGTCGCGCCGATCTCCACCACATCCGGCAAGTCCTCGCCGCGCTGGAGCGGATGTCCGGGCGGCCACGACCAGAATTCGATGTTGAGGAAGCGCGTAGAGCCGACCACGCGCCCGGTCGCTGAGGCCACCGTGGCGAAGGGCAGCGAGCGGGCCGCCGCCTGATCGCGGAGCGCGGTCTCGATGTAGGCAAGGGCCTCCCCTTCGCCCTCGGGCACCGTGGTGAGCCCGTACGTCTCCCGTGAGCCGCTCGCCGCGGTGGCGAGGGCGCCCGCGTGGCCTCGGGTGAGCGGCTCGAGCCGCACATGCCGTCCGCCGAGGAAGATGGGCACCAGCTTGGGTGGCGCGGAAATGACCACGCTCATGTCAGGGCACCTTCGAGCTCGGCGATGAGATCCTCCACCTTCTCGAGGCCCACCGAGAGACGGACAAGACCGGCCCCGATGCCCATTTCCGCCTTCACCTCGTCGGAGACGCGCCGATGCGAGGTGCGTGCGGGATAGGTCCAGGTCGTCGCGACGTCGCCAAAGCTCGGCGCGAACTCCATGAGCCGGGCCTTCGCCATGAAGCGCTCGACGGCGAGAGTGCCGCCGCTCAGGTCAAAGGAGAGCATGGGCCCGAACAGTCCCGGCATGAGGCGCTTGGCGAGCCCGTGCTGGGGGTGAGAGGAGAGCCCGGGGTAGTAGACGCGAGCGACGGCGGCATGCTTCTCGAGGTGCTCCGCGAGCGCGAGCGCATTGGCCGACTGGCGCTCGATCCGGACGCAGAGCGTCCGCGCCCCGCGCGCGGCGAGCCAGGCATCGAAGGGACCGAGATTGGTGCCGGCGCGGATCATGGCCGCGCGCACGCGGGCCATGGGCTCCGCCTTGCCCAGGACGATCCCGCCGGTGACGTCACCGTGGCCGGAGATGAACTTGGTCAGGCTATGCATGACCATGGTCGCGCCGTGCTCGATGGGCCTGAGGACGGCCGGCGAAGCCATGGACGAGTCGACGATGAGGTCGATGCCCCGCGCGGTCAGGGCTGGCGCGAGGACATCGAGGTCGGCCAGGCGGAGGAGCGGGTTGGAGAGCGACTCTACGAACACGGCGCGTGTATTGGGGCGCACCGCTCCCAGCACCGCGGCGGTGTCGGTGGCGTCCACGAAGATCGTGTCGATGCCGAGGCGCCGCCCCTCATCCGCGAGCAAGGCCGCGGTGGAGCCGTACAGATCGCGGGCGGCGACCAGATGATCGCCGGACTTGAAGAGCCCGAGGAGGAGCGCGGTGGTCGCTCCCATGCCGGAGGCGCACGCCACCGCAGCCTCCGCGCCCTCGAGCGCGGCGACCAGATCCTCGAGCATGGCGTGATTGCCGGTACCGTAGCGCCCGTACACGAAGCCAGGTTTCTTCGCCTCCCACACCGTCTCCACCGTGTCCATGTCCTCGAACACATAGACATTGGTCTGATAGATGGGTGGCGTCAGGGGACGGCTCGCCGAGGCCACGTCGCGGCCGCCGCGGGCGACGAGAGTCTCGAAGTTCACGCGCGCCTTGTCCGTCACACCAGCGGCACCGCGGGGCCACGCTCGCGCACTCCGGCCGCGGGAAGGCGTCGGCTCTCCCGGATGACGTCGGCGAGACGACGCACCCCGTCCTCGATCTGCGAGAACGGCACGGCGGAGAATGAAAGTCGCAGGGCCCGCTCGCCCCCGCCCTCGGCAAAGAAGGCGGCGCCCGGAGTGAAGGCGACGCCGCGTTCGATGGCACGCGGCAAGAGGGCGGCCGCCTCCATGCCCTCGGGCAGCTCGAGGAGGAGCGAGAAGCCGCCCTGCGTCTCCGTCCATGTCACGCCCTCGGGCATGCGGCGGCCGAGAGCAGCCAGCAGGGAGTTGCGGCGCCGCGCATACTCGCGAAGCGCGCGGGACTGGTGGCGATCGAGGAGGCGCTGGCGGCAGAAGTGATAGACGGCGGCCTGAATCAGCGGGCTCGTGTGGATGTCCGCGAGCTGCTTCGCCATCTCGAGCCGCTCGATCAGATCGGGAGAGGCGACGATCCAGCCGAGGCGCAGGCCCGGGAAGAGCACCTTCGAGAAGGTGCCGAGATAGATCACCTGCCCCGAGGCGTCCGCCGCCTTGAGCGGCACGGGCGGCCGTTCACCGTAGAAGAGCGTGCCGTCGAAGCCGTCCTCGACGATGGGCAGCCGGTGGCGCGCGGCCACCTCGAGGAGACGGCGGCGCGCCGCCGCCGGCATGTGCAGTCCGGTGGGATTGTGCGCGCTCGGCTGGCAGTAGAGGAGCTTCGGCGCCTGTCGCTCGAGCAGCCGCTCCAGGTGCTCGACGGAGAGTCCACCACCGGCCAGCGGCACCGGCAGGAGCTGTGCCCCGAAAGCGCGGAAGACCTGCATGGCCCGCGGGTAGGACGGCTGCTCGATGGCCACGAAGTCGCCTGGATCGAGGAGGGTGCGCGCAACCAGGTCGAACCCCTGCTGCGTCCCGTTCACGATCAGGATGTCCTCGGGGCGCGCCTCGAGACCGAAGCGGAGGAGATAGCCCGAGAGGTATTGGCGAAGCGGAGCATAGCCGCTCGATGGGTAGTACTGGAGGAGCTCTCGCCCCTCCTCACGGATCACGCGATTGAGCACCCGACGGAAAGCGTCGGTGGGGAAGAGCGCGCTGTCCGGCATGCCTCCCGCGAAGGAAATGACCCCGGAAGCGGTGCGCGTCATCTGGCTGTAGGCGCCGCGCCGTCGGGCATCGGCCGCCACGATTTGCGCCGACTTGGAGAGATGGCCGGTCCACTCGAAGCGAGGGGTGGGCGCGGCCGGCGGTGCGGCGGGCGCCTGCTCGGCCACGAAGGTGCCCTGCCCCACGTGCGCGCGCGCCCAGCCGCCCGCAATGAGATCCTCGTAGGCCTGGGCGACAGTGGTGCGGTTCACTCCGAGATCTCGAGCGAGGTCGCGGGTGGCGGGCAGCTTCACGCCCGGGGCGAGCAGCCGCTGGCTGATGAGACGCTCGAGATGGAGCTGGATCTGACGCGCCAGCGGCAGGCGACGCTTGCTGTCCTTCGACCGATCGAGCGGTATCCTCATGGCTGTCTCGTGCCAGCCATTATGCAGGCCAATGCCGCTCTGTAAAGTGCCAATTGGATGGCTGGGGAATCATCCAATTGTTGGCCACTTCCCGCGTGGTATGATTCGCGGCCGAGAGCATGGCACGCCTCGTTGTTCTCGAATCGATGTGGAACCCCAAGGGCAAGCTCCTCAACGAGGAGCCTTCCGTCCTGCCCTATCTCAAGGCCATCCGCCAATCCCTCGCCTGGGAGGGCATCCGCATCAATCTCGTGTATCGCCGCTTCTACTCGAACTACGACCTCGGCCTCCTCCTCCAGGAGACCCGGCGGCATCGGAAGCTGCAGGTCTGCTACATCTCCTCGCACGGCGAGCGGCGCAAGCTCATGGGGCTGGGCGACAAGGTCATCCGCCTGGAGAACCTCATCGAGTACTGCCGGCCGAGTCCCACCACCGGCTACATCTTCGGCGCTTGTGATTTCGTCACGCCGGACACGGCGAAGAAGTTCCTCGAAGCGACGGCGGCGCGCTTCGTGGCCGGCTATCAGAAGGAGATTCCTTGGACGGAGTCCATGCTCGTAGACAGCCTGTTCCTCTCCTACCTCGTGGGGGGGACCATGAAGTGGGTGCGGACCAAGCACGGCGAGCGCGTGCCACCGCTGAGACAGACGGGCACCTTCGAGATCACCCACTCGGAGAATCCTCAGCGCGTGGCCGGCATGCTCTATCGCGACTTCCCTCTTGCTCATGACATCACCTTCTCCGCCTTCACCCTGGATCGCCAGCGAGGGCGCAGGCCAAGGCTCGTGAGCTCCTTCGACACCTATCGGCGCAGCGTCGATCGCGCGCGTCGCCTGGTGCGCGATCTGTGAGTCGCCGGACACGGGAGGTCTAGCGTATGGCCATGGGAGAGGCGCGGATCAAGCAGGCGGTGAAGTGGATCGACGAGAAGCTCGCGGAGCAGCCGGACCGCGATCGCACGAAGCTCCTCGACGAGGCGGGACGCCGCTTCGACCTCACCCCGGTGGAGGCTGATTTCCTCTTCCGTCACCTTGCCGAGCGACGGGCGGGCGGGGCATGAGCGAGGCGCATCAGGCGCGGGTGCAGGCGCAGTTCGGAGCGAGCGCGCAGGAGTACGTGACGAGCGCAGGACACGCGGGCGGCGTCGATCTCGATCGCCTCGTGGCCTGGGGACGCAAGCGCGCCGCGCTCCGCGTTCTTGACGTCGCCACGGGCGGCGGGCACACCGCGCTGGCCTTCGCCGGCTTCACGCCGACGCTGGTCTCCGTCGATCTCACCCTGCCCATGCTCGAAGCCGCGCGCGGCTTCCTCCGTAGCAAGGGCGCGGAGCGGGTACGATTCCTCGCCTCCGACGTCGTCGCGCTCCCCTTCCGCGATGCTAGCTTCGGCGTGGTGACCTGTCGGCTCGCCGCCCATCATTTCCCTGCCTTGCTGCCGGCCCTGAAAGAAGTGGCGCGCGTGCTTCGCCCCGGCGGCTCGTTCCTCGTGCAGGACATCCTCGGACACGACGACCCCGAGCTGGCCGCGTTCATCCTCGAGGTGGAGAAGCGGCGTGATCCTTCGCACGTGCGCGCCTTCACGCGGCGGGAGTGGGAGGCCTTCCTCAAGGCGGCGGGCATGACGGTGATCGACGAGGAGATCCTCGCCAAGTCCCGCCCCTGGGACGACTGGACGGAGCGCCAGCGGATGACGGCGGAGGCCAAGGCCGATCTGGAGCGCTTCATCCTGACCGCACCCTCCCGCTGCCGCGAAGCTTTCGAGTTCACGGTCGACAACGGCGGGATCCAGACCTTCTCCGACCGACTCATCCTCCTCCGGGCGGACCGAGACTAGACGCGCAGCACCACAACCGTGGCGCCCCACCCGCCTCGCTCGGGCGGTGCGTCGAAAAAGCGCAGCACCAGGGGATGCCCCACGAGGAGCGCCTGCACGCTCGCCCGCTGCACCCCAATCCCGCGACCGTGAATGAGACGCACCTCGCGAAAGCCCCGCGCTGCCGCTTCCTTCAGATATTCCTCGACGACCGGCCGCACGTCCTTCGGGGCGAAGGCGTGGAGATCGAGCGCGTCCTCGATGGGAAGATGGACAGGCTCCGGATCGTCCACGATGCGCTCGCTTCAGCGCGGGAGCGGATTCACGACGGGGGCCGGCACCACGAGGTCAGGCTTGCTCCTCTGTTGCTCCCGCGCCTCCGTGGCCATGCACTCGAGGAATCGCCCCTGCTCCGTCTCGCCTCCCGTCACGATCACCCGCCCGTCCAGGTCGATGCGCTGGAGGGTAATGGTGGCGAAGGTATTGCAGCGTCGCCAGCGCTGAAAGGCGAGAGCCTGCTCCATATTCTGCGCGCCCATGGTGCACCCCGCGGCCACCAGGGCCGCGGCGGCCCCCACCATCGCCGCCGTCGTCAACTGCCGAGCGGAGCTCGACGTGTGTGCCAGTCCGTGAGGCGCTGATAGGCGTCGGCGACCCGCAGCACCGTGGCCTCGTCGAAGGGGCGCCCGACGATCTGGAGGCCGATAGGCAGGCCGTCCGTGGTGAAACCGCACGGAACCGACGCTGCGGGATGACCCGTGAGATTGAAGGGCCGCGTGTAGCGGATCAGGCTCGGGCGCACGGGGAAGGTGCCGTCGCCGATGCGGACCTCGCTCTGCCCCACCGCCGTCGCCTCCACCGGCGTGGTAGGGGCGAGCAGGACGTCGAGCTTGGCGAAGACCTGATCCACCTCGTCACGGAGCAGGGCGCGCAAGCGCTGGCCCTTCAGGTACTCGGCTCCGGTGACGAAGGCTCCGAGCCGGAGCCTCTCGCGAACATCGGGGCCGTACTCCGGCGCGCGCGTCTTGAGCCACTCTTCGTGATAGGCGTAGGCCTCGGGAGCGAGCACGGCGTGCGAGACGGCAGGACCGAGATCGACCTTCTTGAGATCCACGGACTCGACGGAGGCGCCCTGGCCCTCGAGGAGCTTGGCGGCCGCCTCGACGGCAGCACGCTGCGGCGCGCCCGCGCTCTCGAGGAAGAAGGAGCGGAGGAGACCGATGCGAAGTCCCTTGACCTGTCCGGTGAGGGCGGCGGCGTAGTCCGGCACGGGCAGCACGCTCGTCGTCGGATCGCGCGGGTCGTAGCCGGCCAGGGGCGCCAGCATCAGCGCGCAGTCGGCGGCGCTCCGGCACATGGGGCCGACGTGATCCATGGACCATGCGAGCGGCAACACGCCGGCGCGGCTCACCCGTCCGTAGGTGGGCTTGATGCCGGAGAGGCCGCAGAGCGACGAGGGAATGCGGATCGATCCTCCAGTGTCCGAGCCGAGGGCGCCGGCACAGATGCCCGCGGCCACCGACGCGCCCGAGCCGGACGACGAGCCGCCGCAGATCCGGTGGGTCGTCACGTCCCACGGATTCCAGGGCGTGCCATAGTGCGGGTTGAGGCCCTCGGGCCCGTAGGCGAACTCGTGCATGTTGAGCTTGCCCAGGCAGATGGCGCCCGCCCCCGCGAGCCGCGCGGTGACGGTGGCGTCCTCGCCGGGGATCCAATCCCCGAGGAGCTTCGAGCCGCCCGTAGTCTTGACACCCTTGGTGCAGTAGAGATCCTTGAGCCCCACGGGCACGCCGTGGAGCGGCCCGAGGGTAGCCCCGGACTGCACGGCCGCCTCCGCGGCGCGCGCGGCGGCGAGGGCGGATTCGCCCATCACCGTGATGTACGCCTTCACCTTGCCGTCGATGGCCGCGATGCGATCGAGGTGGGCCTGCACCACTTCCACGGGCGAGACCTTCTTGCCGGCGATCATGCGCGCCAGCTCCGTCATCGATGTCCAGCAGAGTTCGCTCACGACATGCCCTCGCTCACAGAATCCGGAACTGCGACGCGGGCTCGCACTCGACGGGCAGGTCACGAATGGCGGCCAGGCTCTGACGGCCTCCCTCCACCAGCGGGAGGAGCGCAGTCAGCTCCGCATCGGTGAGCTCGAGTCCCTGAGCCTTCGCGAGAGTACGAAGCGCGTCGACGGTGAGCTTTTCCATGCCGGGAGAATAGCGCATAATTCCCCCCATGCCCACACCCGATCAGGAAGCCTTGCAGTGGCTGCGCGAGTTCGAGACGGCGTGCCGGGGACGCGACTTCGACGCGGGCCGGCGCATGTTCGCCAACGACGCAGTGGCCTTCGGCACATGGGCCATGGCCGTGCACGGCCTCGACAGCATCGTGCGCGAGCAGTGGCGCAACGTGTGGCCGCGCATCCGTAACTTCACCATCGACGCGAAACCGGTGGTCCGCGCGGACGGCGACACCGCGTGGATTGCCGCGGGCTGGTCGTCGGAGGCTACCGGGCCCGACGGGAAGCCCTTCAAGCGACCCGGCCGCGCCACCTTCATCCTCGCTCGGCGCGAAGGGCGGTGGGCCTGCGTGCACAGTCACGTCTCCCTCCAGCCCACGCAGTCCGAAGCGGCCCACGGCACCCTCGCCCGCTGATGCTGCCCATCCAGCGGTGGAAGGGATCGGCGTCCGGCCGCAGCCGAACCGTCGCCTACCAGGATCTGGTATGGACGGTCGCTACCTCGGACGACGAGACGGGCGACGTGCAGGCGCAGGCGCGCCGCTGTCTGCAGCTGCTCGACGAGAGCCTGACCGCCGCGGGCACGGACAAAACGCGCCTGCTCTCCGCGCAGGTCTTCCTCGCCGACATGAGTACCAAGCAGGCCTTCGACGCCGTGTGGAATCCGTGGATCGGGCCCGATGCTTCCACCTGGCCGCAGCGGGCCTGCGTGGGCGCCACCCTCGCCGGCCGCTGCCTCGTCGAGATCATCCTGCTCGCCGCCAGCAGGCGCTAGGCAGCCGCTTCGACCTCGCACCGATCAGGGAGGACGAGCCATGAACGCACGCGCGGCAGTGCTCTACGAAGTGCGCAAGCCGGTGGTGGTGGAGGACGTGGAGCTCCTCGAGCCCGGCTCCCAGGAGGTCCAGGTGCGGTGGGTCGCCAACGGCGTGTGCCACAGCGACCTCCACGTGATCACGGGCGACTATCCGCATCCCCTACCCGTGATCCTCGGTCACGAGGCGGCGGGGGTGGTCGAGAAGGTCGGCGCGGGCGTGGAGACGGTCAAGCCCGGCGATCATGTCTGCTCGAGCTACATCCCCTCCTGCGGACGCTGCGGATACTGCATCGGGGGCCAGCCGACCATGTGCGCGCTCCGTGACAAGCCACGCTGGTTCATGCTCGACGGCACGCCGCGCTTCCGGAAGGGCGGACACGCCTTGCATCATTTCCTCCAGGTCTCCGGCTATGCCACCCACGCCGTGCTGCCCGAGCAGAGCGTGATCCCCATCCGCAAGGACGTGCCCCTCGACCTCGCGTGCCTGGTGAGCTGCGGCGTGCTCGCCGGCGCGGGACCGGTGTTCAACCGGGCCAAGGTGCCGCCGGGAGCGAGCGTGGCGGTGTTCGGCTGCGGCGGAGTCGGGCTCAATACCATTCAGGCCGCGCGCATGGTGGGCGCGGGCAAGATCATCGCCGTCGACGTCCATCCGCAGAAGCTCGCATGGGCCGAGGAGTTCGGGGCGACCCATATCGTCGACGCCGCGAAGGAGGATCCGGTGGCCCGGGTTCAGGCTCTCAGCGGCATGGGCGGCGTCGATTTCGCCTTCGAGGTGGTGGGCACGCAGAAAACGATCGAGCAGGCGCTCGCCTCGACCCACCGAGGTGGGACGTGCGTGGTGGTCGGGGTGAGCCCCGCGGGTACGCGGCTCTCCATCGATCCCGGCATGCTCCTGCAACAGCGCGTGCTCACGGGCAGCTCGTTCGGGGGCGGCCATCAGCGGACGGACGTGCCCATGCTCCTCGATCTCTTCATGGACGGGAAATACCAACTCAAGGAGATGGTCAGCCGGCGCCTGCCCCTTTGGGAGTTGAACCATGCCTTCGAGCTGATGCAGCAGGGCGAGGTGAAGCGCAGCGTGATCGTCTACGATTGAACTCGGAGAGGGCTCAGCCCCCTCCCGAATCTCCCTCGGGAAAGCGGATTGCACGGGCGAAGCTCACTCTCGAAGTGGAACACCAGAAGGCCCCGCTGTGGAGCTCGATGGGCTGCGTGGAGCAAGCTCTTGAGTGCTGTCTCGTATCGACCGTTGCGATGAAGTGGCGCGCCCCGGTCGGCACGCGCCGGAACTTGAGCGGGGTCAGGTCCTGTCATGCGACACGACCTGACCCCGCGTGACGCCTAGCCCTTCTCGGTGATGTACAGGTGCTGCAACATGTCGAGGTAGATGTTGCCCTCGACAACGAATTCGCCCCGCTTGTTCTTCTCGACGCCCTTCACCCAGGGCTTGGCCGCCCCGTAGCGGACCACCCAGGCGACGGGCACGTAGCCGCCGTCGGTCTGCATGATCTCCTCGGCCTTGGCGTAGTGCGCCATGCGCTTGGCCGCATCACGCGTGTCCCGCCCGGCTTCCAGCTCCTTGTCGAAGGCGTCGTTGACCCAGGCCTGACGCCTGCCGGTCGTCTTCTTGCCGTAGAAGGTGTCGAAGTACTCGTTGTGCGGGTCGGGATAGTCCATGAACCAGCGGATCCAGACGAACTGGAGGTCCTGCTTCCAGAGGCGCTCGCGGAAGACCCGCGGCTCGAGCACCTCGAGCTCCGTCTTCATGTTGAGGTTCTCGAGGAGGACCGCCTGGACGGCCTCGGCGAGCGGTTTGGCGCCGAGCGCTTCGTCGCGCATCGACAGTGTGATCTTCGGCCAATTCTTGCCGCCCTCGAAGGGCGTGCCCTTGAGCATGTCCAGCGCCGCCTTTTTGTCGAAGCGCTGAATGGCCTTGATCGCCGGGGTGTCGATCGCCCCGGGGAAGCCGGGCGGGATCATGGACCAGGCCGGTGTAGCCAGACCCTGCGCCACCTTCACGACGTTGTCTCGGTCGATGGCGTGTCCGACGGCACGGCGCACCTTGACGTTGTCGAAGGGCGGCTTCGTCACCTGGGGCAGGAGGTACCACGTCCCGGGAAACGGGTAGCGGAACACATCCTTGGACGCGCGGGGGTCGGACTGGAAGCGCTTGAGGTCGCCGGCCTGGAGCGAAGTCATGTCAAGCTCGTTGTTTTCGTACGGCAGCGCGCCGGATGCGACCGGAATGATCGGGATAACCACCTTCGTCAGGTAGACGTCTTTCGCGCCGAAGTAGTACGGATTCTTCCGGAGCGTCATCTGCTTGTTGTGCTCCCAGGTGTCGAGCACGAAAGGGCCATTTGTGACGATGTTGGCCGGCTCCGTCCATTTGTCGCCGAACTTTTCCACCGCGCGCTGGTAGGCCGGCAGGGCGGCAAGATAGGCGGTCAACACCGGAAAGTAGCCCCGTGGGCCTTCGAGCGTTACCTCGAGCGTCCAGTCGTCCTTGGCGCGGACTCCGACCTGGCCAGGATCGGTGATCTTCTTCTTGTTGAACGCCTCGCCGTTCTTGATGTCGTAGAGGAACGAGGCGTAGGGGGCCGCGGTCGCGGGGTCGAGCTGGCGCTTCCAGGAGTACTCGAAGTCGCGCGCCGAGACCGGCGCGTTGTCCGACCAGCGCGAGTCCTTGCGAATCGTGAACGTCCACACCGAACCGTCGTTGTTGCTGTCGACCTTGGTTGCCAGATAGGGCACGGCAATGAAGTCGGCGTTGAAGACCATCAGGCCGGCGAAAAGCGACACAACGCCATTACAGTAGAGATCTTTGTTGAAATCGTGGCTTGCCGGCTCGTACTGGTACCACCCACCCCCGCCGTAACGGAAGATCTGCTCCTTGGCGAGCTTTTCCCCGGGAGCGGGCCCTGAGGGTTTGGCCGCCTCGGCCGTCGTCACGAAGCCGAGGCCGCCGAGCGCGGCCATGGCGCCCACGGCCTTGAGAAAATCGCGCCGTCCAAGACCGATGGCCTGGAGGCGCTGCTCGAACAAAACCAACTGCTCGTCGGGAATACGCATGTGGTTCCTCCTCGAAAGTTATTTCATCTTCGGGTCGAGGGCGTCTCGGACGCCGTCGCCGAAGAAGGTGAACGACAGCATCGTGACCGCGATAGCGATGGACGGGAACACGCACAGGTACCAGTAGGAGCGCAGGAACTGCTGGTTCTCGCCGACCATCTGCCCCCAGGACGGTGTGGGCGGGTTGATGCCCACGCCGATGAAGGACAGAGCGGCCTCGGTGAAGATCGCCTCGGGGATGCCGAAGGTGATGGACACCACGATGGGCGTCAGCGCGCTCGGCAGGACGTGGCGCGTCAGCACGCGCCAGCCGCGGGCGCCGAGGGCGCGGGCGCCCTCGACGAACTCCTTTTCCTTCAGCGCCAATACCTGCGCGCGCGTCTGGCGCGCAATCCCCACCCAGCCGGTGAGCCCGAGAGCGATGAAGATATTGATCAAGCCGGCGCCCAGCATGGACATGATGAGGATGACGAAGAGCAGGCGCGGAAACGCGTACATCACGTCGATGAAGCGCGTAATCAGGATGTCAGTCCGGCCGCCGATGTAACCAGCCAGCGCACCCAGCGGCACGCCGAGGAGCACGACGATGACCTGCGAACCCAGCCCCACCAGCATGGACACGCGCGCCCCGTAAATCATGCGGGAGAGCACGTCGCGGCCGAGCTGATCCGTGCCCAACGGAAACTCCCGCGAGGGGAACTGGTAAATGCTGCCGAAATTGGCCTTCGCGTACGATTGGGGAGCGAGCACATCGGCGAAGATCGCCACGAGGCACAGGAGCACCACCGTCACGCCGCCAACGACCGCGAGCTTGTTCCGCAGCAGCCGGCGCCAGGCGTCGCGCCAGAGGCTCGACGTCACCGCCGAGGGCGCAGCCGCAACGATCTCGCCGACGTCGAGGCTAGTACCGGATGCGGGGGTCGATAAAGCCATAGAGAAGATCCACGACGAGGTTCATGAGCGCAAGGAACGCGCCGTAGAGCAGGATCACGGCCATGATCATCGGGTAGTCACGTCCCGTCATGGACTCCACGAAGAAGCGCCCCATCCCCGGCACCCGGAAAATGGCCTCGACGAAGAAGGACCCGGTGCCGACCGCTGCGAAGAGCGGGCCCAGGAGCGTGACCACCGGAATGCAGGCGTTCTTGAGCACGTGCTTCAGGATGACCGGCCGTTCGGCGAGTCCCTTGGCCCGCGCCGTCCGGATGTAGTCGGAGCGGATGACCTCGACCATGCTCGAGCGAGTGAAGCGCGCGATGATGCCCATGGGGCCCAGTGCCAGCGTGATCGCGGGCAACACCCATTGCCTCGGCTCGCCCCACCCGCCCGTGGGAAAGATCGGGAGCACGAAGGAGAACAGGATGATCAGGAACACCGCGAGCACGAAGTTCGGCACGCTGACGCCGAGCGTCGCGACGGTGACCGACGCGTAGTCCCACGAGCGATTCTGGTACACGGCGGCGAGCACGCCCAGCGTGACGCCGCCCGCGACCGCCAGGACGAGCGCCATGCTACCGAGGAGCAGGGAGACCGGGAAAGCGCTAACCAGGATCTCGGTCACCGTACGTGTCTTGTAGACGAAGGACTGGCCGAAGTCGCCGTGGACCGCCTTGCTGACGAAGATGGCGAATTGCTTCCAGAGCGGCTTGTCGAGCCCGTAGGCCTCCGCGAGGTTCTTCTGCGACTCCGGCGAGAGCGGGTTGGCGCCCTCGGCCACGGGATCGAGCGGGCTGCCCGGCGTGGCGTGCATCACGATAAACGTGACGAGCGCCATCGCGAGAAGGGTCGGAATCAGCCAGAGAAGCCGCTGGAGAGTGAACTGGAGCACCGGGCCTCCCTGATCACCTGCGGGCCGGTCGCGCCCAAGGGTTCATGGGGTGCGGCCACTATCGGCAAAGCGCTCG
>Ga0209465_10000686_pt1 | contig 15587 bp, 7 predicted proteins | sample PanSoiPlot1MoBio_FD_188321 | JGI IMG/M metagenome (GOLD analysis project Ga0209465, IMG submission 188321) | Tropical forest soil microbial communities from Panama analyzed to predict greenhouse gas emissions - Panama Soil Plot 1 MoBio (SPAdes)... | ecosystem: Environmental > Terrestrial > Soil...
ACGTATCTGGTCAAGTGCGGCGACGGCGTGCTGGGCGGCATCGAGCAGTGCGATCCACCCAGCGTCGGACACGGCTGCGCGGCCGACTGCCGGCTCGAGCCGGGGTGGGTCTGCGATGCGCCGCCCACGCCGCCGAACCCGAGCCAGCCGGCCGTCTGTCACAAGACGGTCTGCGGCGACGGAAACCGGGAAGGCACGGAGGCCTGCGACGATCACAACATGATCGACGGCGACGGCTGCTCGTCGAGCTGCACGCTGGAGCCCGACTGCAGCTCCGGCACCTGCGCCAGCAAATGCGGCGACGGCGTGAAGCTGCCGCCGGAGGCCTGCGACGACGGCAACACAACCGACGGCGACGGGTGCTCGGGGGCCTGCGCGATCGAGGCCGGCTTCTCCTGCACCGATTCGACCATGAGCCCACCGGCGCAACTCAACCTGGCGGCGACCTTTCGCGACGTCATCAGCTTCCCGCTCGGGACAGCGGTGCGCCACCCCGACTTCGAGATCTTCGCGGGCGAGGACGTCACCCCGTACCTCGTGAAGACGATGCTGGACGCGAACGGGAAACCGGTGATCGACGGGCGCTGCACGCAGGGCAACGTCATGGCGGCCCAGTGTCCCTACGGCCAGCAGCTGACAAACGCAGCGAACTTCGGGCAGTGGTACCAGAACGTCTCGGGCGTGAACCTGGTCGTCTCGGGGACGCTGCTGCTCGCGCAGCAGGGCGGCGGCTCGTACGTATACGACTCGGGGACGCGCGGCTTCTATCCGGTCGACGGCAAGGGATGGACGGTCAGCAATCCGGCGCGGGAGGACGTCGCGATCGCCGATCCGACCGTCAACGACGGGCGCAGCCACGACTTCGGCTTCACGACCGAGGTCCGCTACTTCTTTCAGTACCGCGGCGGCGAGATCCTCGTGTTCAGCGGCGACGACGACGTCTGGATCTTCGTGAACCGCAGGCTGGCGCTCGATCTCGGGGGGTTGCACCACCGGATCGAGAAGTCGCTCGCCGTCGATCAGAGCGCCGCCGCGCTGGGCCTGACGGTCGGCGGCCTGTACGAGATCGCGCTCTTCCACGCCGAACGTCACAGCGACGCCTCGAACTTCAAGCTGACGCTGACGGGCTTCGCGCCGACCACCAGCTCGTGCCGGTCGGCGTGCGGCGACGGCGTCAAGGCCGCGAACGAGCAGTGCGACGACGGCAACAACCTGGACGGCGACGGCTGCTCGCACGACTGCCACATCGAGATCATCGTCAACTGACCCTCCTCTCCCTCGCCCCGCGAAGCGGGGAGAGGGTCGGGGAGAGGGAGCAACTAGGGCGGACACGCCGGCACCTGAGAGAGCGCGCCGCTGGCCGCCGTCGACTGGCAGCTCGACGGGTCGTCGTCGTAGCACTCGCACGAGGTCGCTCCCGCCAGGCAGCACGTCCAGCTGGACGAGCACGCAGACGCGCCTCCGCCATCGCTCCGGTCGCAGAAGCACAGCGCCCCCGGGTACTCGGCGCAGGACCAGGCCGCGCCCGTGCCCGCATCCGTCGCCGGCGTGGACCCGCCTCGCCCGGCCGCGCCGCCCACCCCCGCCGAACCGCCCGCTCCCGTCGCGCCGCCTGCGCCCGCCGCCCCGCCGCGGCCACCCGCGCCGCCGAGCGGCGCGCCGCCGCGGCCGCCCACCGCGCCGCTGGCGCCGGCAAGCGCCCCCGTCCCTCCAGATGAGGCACCGCCGGCGCCCGCGGACGCACCGCCCTGCCCGCCCGTGACCGTTTCGCTGCGCGCGCACGCGATCAGCGAGGCGATGCCGAGCAGCGCACAGGCCGCCGCGGCGCCGCCCGGGATCGAGCGCGCGGCGCGACCGCGCCCTCGCCGGCGCGCGCGCATCAGGACCAGCGACGCCAGGATCAGGCCCGCCCCCGACGGCCACCGCCCGTTGGGACGCGCGACGCCGCAGCCGCATCCGCCGCCTCCGCTCGCCTCCGCGCCGCCCGCGTCCGCCGATCCGGTGGCCGCGTCCGGTGCGTCGGCTCCCGCCGCGCCCGCGAGGCCCGGCGTGCCCGCGACGCCCGCCGTGCCCGCGGCCCCGCCGGCGCCCGTCGCACCGGCGGGGCCCGGTCCTCCCGCTCCTCCTCCAGAGCCGGTTGATCCGACGGCGCCGCCGCTCCCGCCCGCGCCCGTTCCCGCGCAGGTGGGTGGCCCGGGCGGCGCGACGGTCGTCCCGTCGAGGCAGGTCGGATCACCCGCGCCGCCCTCGATCGTCACTGCGACGGTCGCGGACGAAGCCGTGACGGCGGTGGCGGTGATGCCGACGCCGCCCGCCGGATCGGTGAAGGTCTGACCGACCGCCAGCGCCGCGTCGCTGAACGTCGACGTACCCGGGTTCATGTCGAGCAGCCAGGTATGCAGCCCGTTCTCGGATGGCCCCCGATAATCGCCGCCGATCCGGATCTGGACCTGCGGCGCCAGCCCCTGATCGAACCCGGCCGCCTCCGACCGCATCTCGACGTAGTAGTAGGTCAGCTCGTCGGTGGTCGTCCCCGGGGTCAGCCCGCCCGTGTACGAAAACGTCCGCGGGTGCGGCATCGGGATCTGCAGCACCTGGATGCCGTTGCACGCGGTCTCCAGCGGAAACAGCGTGAATGTCCCGCTCGCCGACAGGCGCACGCTGTTGCAGCCGCCCAGCCATCCCTGATAGCGCTTCTGCCAGGCGTTCGGGTGGCGGCAGCCGCCCCCCATCGGATCGAACGGATCGCCGTATTCGACGTGCGTGCAGGTGCCGTCGGGCATGTCGACGAACGTCCGGCCCGTGCACTTCATCGACGACGAGTGCTGCATGCCGAAGTTGTGCCCCGGCTCCTGCGCCAGCACGACGCAGCCGTTCGATGCGTTGTACCAGGTGTCGCGCGTCGGGTGCGCCGGCGAGCCGAGCGTCGCCAGCCCCTCCCACGCGCAACCCGACTGACGACTGCCGAAGTACCAGAGGTAGTTCGTCACCGGCGCGGGCAGCATGGCGTCGACCTGGGCGCGCAGCGCGAGCGCGCCCATTGGATCACACGACGACGCGGGCGAGAACGGCAGCGGTCCGACGACGCTGCCGGTGATGTCCTGCAGGCCGTAGGAGGCCTCCTGATAGAAGCGGCGGATCGAGCCGCGGTTCGCGGCGAAGTAGCTGGCGTCGAACAGCTGCTGGGCGGCCTGCGCGGTGCTGAGGTTCACGCCGCCGCCGGTGTCGAGCAGGATGAACGCGAACGACCGCGCCGGCTGCGCCGTTCCCGCGAGCAGCGCGCCGCTGCGCTCGACCGCCGCCGGATTCCCCGACGGTGGCATCAGGACGTACGAGGTCTCCGACCGACCGTCGATGCCGTCGGCGATCAGCACGGTCCGCTCACCGTCGATCGCGGCGCAGGCGACGACCAGCAACGCCACGCCGGCGCCGAGCCAGAGCGGCGTTCGCGAAACGCATTTTTCGGCCACGGGCGGACGCTAGCAACGTCAGGTGCGGCCGCTCTCGGGGAGATCGGAACAGGATCGTTCGGGAAGATCGAACAAGCCGGGCGCGTCGCTGGCGATCAAGGTCAGGTCGCGCACGAAGGCGCGCACGACGGCTTCCCGCGTGTCCCAGGCGCACATCAGGCGCGCCCCGCCCGCCCCGATGAACGTGTAGAAGGACCAGCCGCGCGCCCGGAGCGCCCGCTCGATGCGCGCGGGAAGCTCGAGGAACACCACGTTCGCCTCGGTCGGGAAGAGCCGCCGCACGCCGGGCACCTCCGCCAGCAGGTCCGAAAGCAGGCGGGCCATCCGGTTGGCGTGGTGCGCGTTGCGCAGCCAGGCGCCCGTCTCGAGCAGGCTGGCCCAGGGCGCGGCGACGAAGCGCATCTTCGAGGCGAGCTGCCCCGCCTGCTTGCACCGGTATTCGAAGTCGCGCGCCAGGGCGCGATCGAAGAAGACCACCGCCTCGCCGGCCGGCAGGCCGTTCTTCGTCCCGCCGAAGCAGAGGACGTCGACCCCGGCCTGCCAGGTGAGCTGCCGGGGCGCGACGCCGAGGCTGGCCACGGCGTTGGCGAAGCGCGCGCCGTCGACGTGCACGCGCAGCCCGTGCCGGCGCGCCGCCGCCGCGATCGCGCCGAGCTCGTCGGGATCGTAGACGGTGCCGACCTCGGTCGCCTGGGTCAGGCTGACCACCCCGGGCTTCGGGTAATGCAGATCGCGGCGGCGCGTCGCGACGTCGACGACGCTGGCCGGCGTCAGCTTGCCGTCGGCGCCGCGGCCGAGTAGCAGCTTGGATCCGTTCGAGAAGAACTCGGGCGCCCCGCATTCGTCCGTCTCGACGTGCGCGAGCGGGTGGCAGATCACCGCGTGATACGACTGGCAGAGCGAGGCGAGCGCCAGCGCGTTCGCGGCGGTTCCGCCGAAGACGAAGAAGACGTCGCAGTCGGTCTCGAACAGATCACGAACGCGATCGGCGGCGCGCGCGGTCCAGGCGTCGTCGCCGTAGGCGGGAGCGTGACCCCGGTTCGCCTCGGCGAGCGCGGCGAACGCCTCCGGGCAGATGCCGGCCTGGTTGTCGCTCGCGAGCTGCTGCAGCGGGGCCCCGGACGTGTCGGGCGTGTTCACGCCGGCGATCCTCGCACCGCCGATCCGATCGATCGTTCGAGAGTTCGGTACGCCGCCGTTCGGCGGAACGATTGTTCGCCGATTCCGAACCGGCTCGTGCGCGCCGTTCCGATTGTGGCGCGCGGGACGCGCGTGACAACGTCGATCCGCTTTGAACAGCGTCCCGCCTCTTTCATGGACGGTCATGCTTCGATTGATCGCGCTCGCCCCGATCGGGATCGGCTGCGGCGGATCCGGGCACGGCGCCGCGCCCGGCGGCAACAGCGGCGGCACCGGCGGCGGCATCAGCGGAACGACGGGCGGCGTGGTCGACGCCGCCGCGGAGACCGTCCCCGATCGCCCGGCCGAACCGCAGATGATCACGATCGTCGCGCTCGACCACGTCGGGATCGGCAGCGCCGGCAGCACCGGGTGGGCGAACGTCGGCTCCGCGCGCGCCGACGTCGACTGGGGGCCGGGCCCGTTCGCGCAGGTCAACCTGATCGTCGATCTGGAGAGCGCCTGCTATCCGTTCAGCAAGTGGTCGGCCGATCCGCCGCCCAGTGGCCAGAGCTGGCCGGCCGACTGCGACGCTTTCGACCGCAACTTCAACGTCTTCGTCGCCGACGCCGGCCAGACGCCGTTCGAGGTGATCCACGCGATCACGCCGTTCGGCGGCCCGGAACATCTGGAGGCCGACCTGACCGACCTGGCGAACGGCCTCCCCGGCCCGCACGGGCTGCGCGTCGACATCCCGAGCTTTGCCGACCCGCAGGGCGCGGTCACCGGTTCGAACGGCGGCTGGACCGTCAGCGCACGCCTCGAACTGACCACCGGACCTGCGCCCCGCCCTGTCCTCGCCGCCGTCCCGCTCTACGTCGGTACCGTCGGCGCCGGCGATCCGCCGCCCGTCGTTGCCTGGGAGGTGCCGGCGGGTGCGACCGGCGGGCGGCTCGAGTACCGCACCAGCGGGCACGGGCAAGGTGCGGTGGCGCCCCGATGCGTGGGACCGGCCGAAGAGTTCTGCGATCGCCGGCACCTGATCGCGATCGACGGCGTCGAGGTCGACAACATCGAGCCGTACCGCCAGGACTGCCAGTCGCTCTGCACGGTGACGCACGCAGGCCCGGTCGACGGCGGCCTCGACTATTGCCTGGAGAATCCGTGCGGCGCGATCGCCAGCGTGCAATCGCCGCGCGCCAACTGGTGCCCCGGGAGCATGACGCCGCCGTTCGTCTGGGACGCGCTGGCGGCGCTCGCCGCCCCCGGATCGCACACCTTCTCGTTCCAGATCCTGAACATCGCGGACGGCGGGTCGTGGATGGCGTCCGCGATCTATTTCGCGTACGGCCCCTGAGTCAGGAAGCTGCGCAGATCTTCGGCGCGGACGACCGGCTCGCCGGCGGCGACGTTGTCCAGGCGGCCGAACGCGATCGCCTCTTCCAGCTCGCGCACCAGACCGTAGAGGTGATCGAACGATTCGATCACGAACAGGATCGGCTGGTAGCGATCGATCTCGAACAGCTGATTGACGACCCATTCGATCTGGAACGGGAACCGCTGGACCTCGGGCGCCTCCACCGCGTGAACGAGCTCGCCCGGCGACGACAGCAGCCCGCTGCCGTACGCCTTCAGCGCGCCCGCCTCGCGGACCAGGCCGAACTCGATGCTGAACCAGAAGAAGCGCGACAGCGCGCGGACGTTGCTGGTCAAGCGCCGGAGCCGCTCGCGCTCGTCCGCGATCTGGGCGGCGCGGCGGGCCGCGGTGGCCGCGCATTCGCCGAGGCGCACCAGCGTGCTGGCGAAGGCGACGTCGGTGTGCATCGGCACATGCCCCGCCACGTCGTGAAAGATGTCGGGCTCGGGGAGGTAGTCCAGCGTGGCGCCGTCCCGGATCGTCACGGTCGTCGGGAATTCGCGGCGCCGCAGGCAATCGAAGAACAGGTAGGACGGGAGGTACCCGCTGACCGCGTGGGCCCGAAAGCCCGTGAGCGGCTCGAGGAAGCGGTTGACCTCCTCGAGGCGCGGGATCCGCGCGGGGGAGAGGCGAAGCCGCTCGATGCCGTCGAGGAACGGCGCGCTGGCGTGCTGGCGCCAGCGCCCCTCCATCCGCTCGAGCAGTTGCCCCCAGGTGGCGTGATTGTCCGGCGAGTAGAGCTCGTACGGTTGGTGAATGAACGCGAGCCGGGCCGCGCGCGCCTCCTCGATGAACGGCGTCTTCGTGGTGGTGAGCCCGCTGCCCGCCGCGGGCCGCGCGCTGACCGTCGGGCCCAGCCTCACGGCGACGGCGACGGCTTCGGTCCGCCCGGGGTGAAGCGGCGCTTGACCGCGTCGAGGTTGGCGGTGACGGACAGGAAGAACCGGGCTGACGGGCTCCAGAGCGGATCGCGCCGGGTGCCGTCGGGGCCGATCTGATTCGCGAGGTTGTAGTAGCCGGCGCTGACCGCCAGCTCGTCGGTGACGTCGTAGGTCAGCGTCGCGGTCAGCCAGGTGTTGACCCGGTAGGTGGTCGGGTCGCCGTTGGTCATCGGCGTCACGCAGCCGGTGGCCGGCGCGCAGTTCTGGTAGGTCGGCACGGCGTAGAGCCAGTAGTTGATGACGATGTAGGAGAGCGCGAGGTCGAGCCGCCGGAGAAGGTGCACCTCGCCGAGCAGCGACACGCTGAGTGAGTCGCTGGCCATCATCGCGCCGCTCAGCACGTCGGACGCGACCGAGAGGCCGTTCAGATCTTCGCGCAGGCGATGCAGGCCGTCGTCGACGGGCGAAGTGGAGCGGTCGAGGAAGTGGCTGTAAGTCGTCGCGAAGCCGAGCCGGGCGTCGGTGAAGGCCCGGGCCCGCGCGCCCCGGAGCGGGAACGTCTGCGCGGCGCCGCCGATCGCGCCGAGCCCGAGGATCTGCCCGGCGTCGAACGCCGCCTTGTCGGTCGGCAGCGTCACCCGCGGGCCGAGGCTGGCCGACGTCTTGTAGCCGCGCGCCTCGCGAAACACGCGCGCGTAGCTGGCCCACAGGTACGTCGGGCCGAGCAACAGCTCGTGCTCGCGCGTCGTGGTGTCGCTGTTGGTCAGCTCGAGGTAGGCGTTCATCCAGAGGTTGACGGTCAGCGCGTCGCGACCGTGATCGAAGATCGCGAAGCGCGGTTTGAACGCCAGCCACCATTCGTAGGTCGGGTCGTAACTCTGGTAGTCGCCGCCCACGCCGAGGGTCTGCGTCGTCATCGACTGCTCGAGGAGCAAGATGCTGCCGCGCCAGCGACTCGGGGCGGCGGCGTTCGCGGCGCTTTCGCCGCCGGGTGCCGCCACGACCGATGACGACTCGGAGCCGTTCGGGGTGTCGTGCGCCTCCGCCCGCAGGCCGGCAAGCGCCACGACCGCGGGCAGAACGAAGGCGCGGACCTTCATGGCTAGAAGACCCCGCGCTCGCCGGCCGCGTTGATCCAGCCGTAGACGGCCTCCGTCGCCCAGAGAAAGTCCGGGACGGATTTGTACGCCTGCAGCTCCACCGCGTAGTGGTTCTGGTCGACGGTCAGAGGCGTGCAGGTCGGGGTGACGTTTTGATTGCAGTCGGTGATCGTTGCAAGCCCGCCCGTCGGCGTGATGGCGCGGATCGCCGGATCGGCCTTCACGACCGGCGTCCCGTCGAGCTGGCGCAGGATCATCGCCCGCCCGAAGGCGTTGAACCCGGCCGCGCGCCCGCCCGCCGCCGGATAGTTCGTGACGTCCAGCGCGTAGCCGCCGGCGGTCAGCTGATTCGCGTACTCGAGCACGCGCGCTGCGATCCCCTTCTGCACGATCTTGCCGCCGGCGCAGCCGTTGCCCGCGTCGCCGTACAAGCACTCGGTGCCGATGGTCCGCGCGTAGTAGGTCTCGCCCGAGGTCGGGTCCTGCCATTCGATCCGCGGCGTCAGATCGGGCGACGCGTCCTGGCCCAGCCGCCAGATCCGCATCATGTCCGTCCAGTTCGTCTTGTCGTTCGCCTTGATGAACGCGACCGTCCAGGCGATCAGGAACTTCTGCACCTCCCAGCCGATCTGCGGATCGACGGCGACCGTGTTGGCGGGCGCGGCCGGCGCGAAGCCGCCGTCGCCCGCGAAGTTCGTGCAGGCGTTCCGCCCGTCGGTCGGAAAGCAGATCTCCGGGCCCGTGGTCGGCCAGAAGCTGGTCCAGCCGATGGGAACCTTGGGGTACAGGCCGGCCATCGGATCGACCGCGTCGTTCGTCGCCGCCAGCAGTGGCGCGCCGGTCGCGTCGGCGACCAGGTGCGGCGCCAGCAGCGATCGATCGCCCGTCAGCGCGTTGGCGATGACGCGCCGGAAACCTTCCGGGACGACGTCGGCCATTCCGACCGAACGGAAGCGCGCGTCGTAGAAGTCCCGCCGGCTCTGGCTGACGAAGCGATCCTCCGATTCGGCGAGCAGGATCGCGGTGTTGATCTTGTCGTAGTACGACCCGGCGTTCTCGACGTACTCGACGTTGTAGTCGCCGTTGGTCGTCGACAGCGCGTTCTCCAGCGGGTGGCCGCCGAACCCGACGTCGCGCAGGTAGCCGGTCGTTCCGTTCGGGATCACGATCTGCGTCTGCCCGAGCATGCTGTTGACCGGACCGAAGTCATCGGCGTCGGTCGCCGAATGCAGGACCGGATCGGCGAAGGTTCCGGCGCGCTTGTAATGGCGTCCCGGCTCGGGGCGGCCGAGCTCGCGCGTGAAGTGGTCGAAGGCGACCGTCGCGGCGATCGCGTTGTCGTGCATCTGCAGGCTCGCCACGTACGGCCACAACGTGCCGAACGCGTAGCCCTGGTTCGTGCCGATGTCGCGGTAGATCGACGCGAGGAAGCCGACGCCGCTGGAGATCCCCTGCAGCTTGGAGTTGTACCGATCGAACGAGCGCTGGGCCGCGGACAGCAGGCTGAACGTCGACCGGTTGCGCCGGTAGTTGTCGAAGATGTGCCGGTTCTCCTGGGTCGTGATCAGGAACTCGACCTGCTCGTAGGGATCGGCGCCGTTGTCGTGGCGGAACACCGACACGTTTCCGATGTCGGCCCAGTTGTCGCTGGCGAAGGCGTACGGGACGCGCAGCCGCCGGGTGGCGGGATCGACGCTGGGGCCGCCCGCGTAGTACCCGCCGTTGATCTCGGTGGTGGTGGGCTGCCGCAAATCGGCGTAACCGATGTAATCGACTGGCTGCTGGCGGCACTTGGTCGGCTGCCCGTCGATCGAGACGACGTGGCCGTCCAGCACCTGATCCCAGACGCCGTCCACGGCGGGATCCCAGCTGGCCGGCGGCTGCGGTTCGGCCGCGTAGCAGTCGGAGATCACCTGGTAGCTCTGCTGCAGCTGCGCGTAGTGAAAGTCGTCGGCGCCGGTGCCGGTCACCGACCGCACGCCGTAGCGGATGCCCAGGAGGCCGCCGAACGTGTCGGTCGCCAGCGAGATCCCCGTCCCGATGCTGGTGCCCGCCTGGTAGCTCGCGTTCGTGTAGACGGAGACATTGTCGCCGTAGAAGAAGCGCGCGGCGGCGAAGTCGGTGACGCCGAGGCCCAGCATGTCCTGCGAGACGTCGCCCGGGTAGTCCATCACCGACGACTGCATCCACATCCAGATCAGGTTCGACTGTTCCTCCGCCGTCAGCGGATCCCAGTAGCGCGGGCCGACGCAGGCCGACCCGTCGTCGACCGCGTCGGTGCAGGCGGTCTTGACGGCGCCGTTCTTGGTGCGCAGCTGCCAGTACTGCGGTCGGTAGAACAGCGGCGCCGAGCTGGAGACGAAGTTGTGGCGCAGGCCGACCGAGTGGCCCATCTCGTGGGCGATCACCGCGTAGTGGTAGCGGCGCTGGATGTAGTGAAACATGTCGTCGTAGCGCTGCTGCTGCTGGGACGGCGTCTCGTTCGCGACGGGCGGGAACTTCTTGGCCAGGATGTCGGCCAGCCCCGTCAGCGACGACGGCTCGGGGGCGGCGTCGATCAGGCAGGCGCCGCGCGCCGCCAGCGCGTTGTCACGCAGCTGGTTGACCCGCCGGGTGACGAGCGGGTTGTTGAACGCCAGCGGCGAGACCGCGTCGGCGATCGGCCCCGACACGGACGTGCCCGGCGGCACGCCCGCCAGCTGGAGGATGGCCGGGTTGACCAGCTGCCCCTCGACGTCGCTGCCGCGCGCGCTCGCGAGCGTCGAGGCGACCTGCGCCTGCGCGGGCGAGGCGACGTCGTTGCGGCACTCGACGTCGAGGGCGGCGGACTTGCCGGCCGCGAGCACCGACTGCACCTCCGGCCCGGGCGGCGCCGCGGTCAGCGTGTCGAAGCCGCGGCGATCCAGATTCGCGATCCCGGCCAGCCGCCGGGAGATCTCGTCCTTAGACAGCTGCGGCAGCCCGCCGCCCGCGCCCAGCCGCGCGGCCGCCGCCCACCCCTCGATGTAGCTGCCGTTCGTGATCTGGTCGGTTCCGATCTCGCCGTTCATGTAGCGGACGATGTCGACCAGCTGCTGCGCCGCCAGATCCGTCGTCGCCGTCCAGATGTTGATCGACGCCGCGACCTTCTCGCCGGTCAGCGGATCGTCGGCGTCGGTCATGATCCCCCAGTAGCTCGGCAGCTCGGGATCGGGGATGCCGAGCACGGTGTTGTAGCGGATGTCGCCGGTGCGCGGGGCGAGCCCGGCGCCTCCGCACGCCTCGTGGTCGCTGGCGTCCACGGGGTTGTGGCAGAGGACGATCACCGGCGGCATGGCGGCGATCGCGGCGATCGCCAGCGTGCTGGGATCCCCCTCGCCCCGCCGCTCGTTGTCGACAGAGGCGCCCTCGCTGGCGGCGAGGTCGACGCACGCTTTCGCGTCCCAGCCGTTTGCGCGGCGGCAGGCATCGACGTCGCGCGCGATGCGCACCGCCTCTTCGTTGTCGTCCTGCTGTCCCTTCCACATCGGGAACTTCGCGTCGCAATCGCCGGCGTTGGTCTTGCGGCATTCGACCAGCCGCGCCACCTGGACCGCGGTCTTGAGCGCCAGGTCCCACTCGATGGTGGCCCAGTTGGTCGGCTCGAAGAGGCTCGTGTCGCCGGCGACGTACCAGGGGATGGTGCGGACCGGCCGCTGCGCGTACGGCAGCGTGCACTTCTGCGTGAAGACGTCGCAGCGCGATCCCGGCCCCGCCCCCTCGCACTCGTCCGCGGTGCCGTTGCCGTCCTCGTCGCGGTTCGGATCGGCATTCGGATCGCCGGTCGGCTCCTCGGTCGTCGCCTCCGTCGCGCACGCGATCGGTCCGCGCTTCGACGGATCGGCGTTCGCGGGATCGGCGTAGTAGTGGCTCTGCCCCCAGATGTTGTAGCGGGAGATGAACCGGCTCCACTCCTGATCGATGAGGCCGTAGTTCCGCGCGTAGCCGCGCCGGTAGTCGAAGTTGAAGGCGCCGATCGCCTGAAAGCGAACGCCGTCGAAGTTCTCCGGCTCGTAGTCGGTGTCGGTCACCTTCCGGAACGACTCGCGGATCGTCAACTCGACCGGGTTGCAGTCGGCCGCCGGGTAGCTGCCGCCGTGGACGTAGGCGCTGTTGAGGTAGCAGGCGGGGATCGTCCCGGTGCCCGCGCCCAGCGTCGCCAGATCGACCTGCTGCGGCTTTGCGTAGACCTTGTTCGTGACGTCGAAATATCCGGCGCCGGGATCGAAGTGGGGGGCGTCGGGATCCGACGGATCGAGCACGGTGTAGGCGAACGGCTCGTAGGTGACGCCGCCGACGACGCCGATCATCGACAGCGTGTCGTAGTCGTACGCGTCGCTGACCAGGTTCTGCGACCAGTCGACGCGGAAGAACTGGCGCTGGTACCAGACCCGATCGGTCGTGTTCTCGACGACGACGTTCAACGTCTCGCCCGTCTGCGGGTTGTAGTCATTCTTGATGTCGAAGTGGCTGACGATCTTGTAGCTGGCGACGATCTGACCGTCGTTGCTCGCCTTCAGCTGGACGCCGTTGTACTGGTCGCCCCGGCCGTCGGTTCCGGTGATCCGTTCGTACGACAGCCGCGCGTTCAGGGTCTGCTCGGTGATCTCCCAGCGGATGCGCGACAGCGGCTCGCCGTAGCTGGACGTGAAGAGGCCGTCCTGCGCGGCGCCGTAGGCGACGCCGACGACGGTGCCGCGCTTGTAAAACTCCGGATCGTCGGCGGTGCTCTGGAGATCCGCCCCGACGAAGAACGACTTGTCGAGGGCGTCGGCCTGAACGCGGTTGATGGGCGGCCGCTCGGAGGCGCAGCCAACCAGCGCCGCCGCGATCGCCGCGACGCCGAGACATCTCGATGCGGACATGGCTGCGACTCTCAGTTCCAGCTACAGAGTCCGTGCCCGATGGTCGACATCAGCGAGGTGTCACAACTGACGCCGGGATCGGTCTTGTCGCTGCAGTCGGTAGCGGTGTCGCACTCCTGCGTGCAGAAGCCGATGTCGCCGACCATCGCGTTGCCGCTCGCGAGGGCGCAGACGCCGTGTGTCCCGCCCGACGTCAGCGACGAACCGGATCCGACCCAGTTGCACGAGTTGAGGTTGCCGACCACGCAATAGTTCGTGCAGAAGGTAGCGGCGATCGCCGTCCCGCCCGCCGCGGATCCGATCGGCAGGCAGCCGCCGGCGCAGCTGGACGTGCCGGCGTCGGGATCGATCGTGCAATGCGAGCCGACCGGATCCCCGGTTGACGCTGCGTCTGTGCAGAGCGCGGACGCGAGATCGCACTTTCGTCCCGGGCAGTCGCTGTCCTGCGAGCAGACGGGGTAGCAGATGTCGATCTGCGGCGTCGCGGGCGTCGTCGTCGCGTCGGCGGCCTGGATCGTCAGGCAGCCGACGTCCATGCGGCCGTGGCACTTCGACGAGCCGGCTGCGCCGCCGAAGGTGCAGGTCTGGAAGCAGTATCCGAGCGGGGTTGTTGCGCCCGCGGCCGAGACGTCGAGGCAGACGCCGCCGTCGGAGCAGTCGGCGTTCTGCGTGCAGGTCTTGCTGCAGTAGCCGTTGGCCGGCCCCTCGGTGCCGTTGATGATCTTCGCGCTCGCGGTGAGGCAGGTCGTGCCGCCGGTGCACTCGGCGTTCGAGGTGCACGCCTTGCCGAGATCCGGAAGAGCGGCGGTGCCTCCTGCGGCGCCGCCGGTGCCGGTCGCACCGGCGGATCCCGTCGTTCCGCCGTGCCCGGCGACGGACGAAGAACCGCCCGTCCCGCCGGCGCCCGTCGTCCCGCCGGCGCCCGTCGTCCCGCCGTGCCCCGTCGCCGACGCGCCGGCCGAACCGGTCGTGCCGGCCGCCGCGCCGGCGTGACCGCCGGTCCCGGCCGACCCGCCGTTCGAGCTCGAACACCCACCCGCCATCGTCAAGAGCGCGACGAACACGACGACGGTTGAATTCTTCTTTCCTGCGCTTGCCCGCATGAACGTCCTCCGCAGCGTTGAAAACCGAATCGAAACTGCGGGCTCACGCTAACAAAGCGATCTCGACGCACTCGCGGGATTATCCGAACGACGCCGTTCGAACCATTCGTACAAACGCTTCGATCGCGCGTGCCACGCTGACGCCATGGAAGCGCGGAGAGAAGATCCGGGATTCGTGGGGCTGGCGATGGCGGCGCTGTTCGTGCCGCTGCTCGGTTGCGCGAAGGTCGTGCCCGTCGGACCCGCGGTGACGACGGGCGGTGGCGGCGCCGGCGCGATCGACGCCGCCACGCGGGACGCGGGCGCCGACGCGGCAACATCCGACCGACCGATCGGGGCCGGGTCGGACGGCAGTCTCGGGCCCGAGATCCGGGTCGCGCCCGACGCGGCGACGGGCGGACAAGATGACGCCGCCTGCGCGACCCAGTCGGCGACCGCCCATACGCGGCCGCTCGATCTCTACATGATGATCGACAGCTCGGGATCGATGACCGAGCTGACCGCCGCGGGTCCGACGAAGTGGATGGCGGTGCAGACCGCGATGAACGCGTTCTTCAACGATCCGATGTCAGCGGGCATCAGCGTCGGGCTGCAGTACTTTCCGCTCATTCAACCCAACGTCGCCACGACCTGCTCGACCAACGGCAACTGCGGCAACTTCGGCCCCTGCGATCTGTATCGAACCTGCTTCGGACCGACGACGACGCAGATCGTCCTCTGCACGGCGAACAGCGACTGCCGCGCAGGCGAGAGCTGCGTGCAGCTGGGACAATGTCCGGTGTCGGGCGGCTCCTGCGCCCCGATCGGGACGATCTGTCCGTACGGCGACGCCTGCGTGCCGTACGACGGCTATTGCACCGGCCGCGATCGCTGCGACATCGCCGGCTACGCGACGCCGGCCGCCCCGTTCGCGACGCTGCCGGGCGCGGCGGCGGCGCTGACCGCGTCGCTCGGCGGTCACCAGCCTGACGGACGGACGCCGACGGGTCCGGCGCTGTCCGGCGCCGTGCAGGCGGCCGCGGCGCGCGCGGCGGCGGCGCCCGATCACGAAGTCGCGGTCGTGCTCGTCACCGACGGCCTGCCGACCGAGTGCACGCCCCTCGACATCCCGGCCATCGCGTCGGTGGCGGCGGGTGGCGCGGCGGCCACGCCCGCGATCCCGACCTTCGTGATCGGCGTCTTCGGCCCGGACGAGGCGGCCACCGCCCAGCCGAACCTCGACGCGCTCGCGGCGGGCGGCGGCACCGGCGCCGCCGTCGTCATCGACACCAGCCAGGACGTCACGAAGGCGCTTCAGGCGGCGCTGAACCGGATCCGCACGATGGCGGTCGCGTGCAGCTACCAGATCCCGCCCGCGACCATGGGCGCGATCGACTTCCAGAAGGTCAACGTTCAGGTGACGGGCCCGGGCGGCGCGGTCAGCACGGTCGGGCACGTGAACGGAAAGGCGAGCTGCGACCCGACGCGCGGCGGCTGGTACTACGACGTCGACCCCGCGACCGGTGGAACGCCGTCGCTGATCGTCGCCTGCGACGCGACCTGTGCCCAGCTGGCAAGCACCGCGACCGTGCGGGTCGACATCGTGCTCGGCTGCCAGACGATCGTGATCACCCT
>Ga0209465_10000691_pt1 | contig 15501 bp, 15 predicted proteins | sample PanSoiPlot1MoBio_FD_188321 | JGI IMG/M metagenome (GOLD analysis project Ga0209465, IMG submission 188321) | Tropical forest soil microbial communities from Panama analyzed to predict greenhouse gas emissions - Panama Soil Plot 1 MoBio (SPAdes)... | ecosystem: Environmental > Terrestrial > Soil...
GCCGGCGCTCCCCCCTACACGGAGCTGTCGATCTTCACCGCAGCCCCCGTCGAGCTGGTGGGGGGGCCCGGGGGAGGAGCGGCAGCCGGCGCTCCCCCCCGGAACTGAATGGTCATCGAGCGGCGCTGGAAGAAGTGGGTGTACTTCTACATCCCGCTGACCATCTTCGTGATCGGGACCCTGTTCCCCTTCTACTGGATGTTCATCACCTCGATCCGTCCCGACTCCGAGCTCTACCGCTCCTGGCGCGCTGCCAACAACGCGCCGTTCTGGACGCTCAATCCCACCCTCGAGCACTTCGTCGATCTCTTCCGGAAGACGACATTCCCGCACTGGCTGTGGAACACCTTCTTCATTGCGTGTCTCTCCACCGCCATCTCGCTCTTCTGCGGGCTCCTCGCCGGCTACGCCCTCGGGCGGCTCCGCTTCCCCATGGCGGGCACCATCGGCACCTCGATCTTCGTCACATATCTCGTGCCTCCCACCCTGCTCTTCATCCCGCTCGCCAACATCATCCGGGCCTTCCAGCTCGGCGACACGCCGTGGGCCCTCGTCCTCACCTATCCGACCTTCCTCATCCCCTTCTGCACGTGGCTCCTCATGGGCTACTTCAAGACCATTCCCAAGGAGCTCGAGGAGTGCGCGCGCATCGACGGCGCCACGCGCTTCGGGGCCATGATCCGCATCATCTTTCCCATCGCCATACCTGGCATCCTCTCCGCGGGGATCTTCGCCTTCACTCTGTCCTGGAACGAGTTCATCTACGCCCTGGTCTTTCTCTCCTCGCCGGAGAAGAAGACGGTGCCCGTGGGAGTGGTCTCCGAGCTGATTCGCGGCGACATCTACTTCTGGGGACAGCTCATGGCGGGCGCCCTGCTCGGCTCCATCCCCGTGGCCATCGTCTACTCGTTCTTCGTCGAGTACTACGTGACGGGACTCACCGGCTCCGTCAAGGGCTGAGGCGGGAGGCGAACGAACGAAGGGCCCGGAGGCGAACGCCCCCGGGCCCTCGGTCTGTCCGGCGGTGCGGATCCTACGCGAACTTCGCGTGGATGCCCTTGATCTTCTCCTCACCCCATTTGACGGTCTGCTCCAAATCCATCTTGTCCGTGCAGAACTGGGCGAGGGCGTCCACCATGACGAACTGCTGGTAGACCTCGTCGGCCGCTGGGGTGAGCGGCCCCGGATAACCGGTGGTGAAGTGATACTCGGCGTCCTGCTCGAGCGGCTTGAGCTTGGGATCGTCGCTGATGACGGGGAACGGCGGCTTGGCGTAGGCCTTGAGGAAGGGCATGTTGTAGCCCGTGCTCGCCTTGGCGCCGTCGCGGTAGTTGTCGACGAGAGCCTCCAGGAAGGCCTTGGACGCGTCCGCGTTCTTGGAGAACTTCGTCACTCCATAGGAGCGGCAGTTGGCGAAGGAGCGCCGGGTCACCGGTCCCTTGGGCGAGAGCTGCACCCAGATCTTGTCGGCCAGCTCCTTGTTCTGCCCCTCGATGCTCCGGTAGGCGCTGATGGGATTGTGAATCCATGAGCCACGCCCCGAGGCGAGGAAGCGGTTGTTGGAGGAGTCGTCCCAGGCGAGCACCTCGGGGGTCATGCACTCCTTGTAGAGCGCCTTGTTGAACTTGAGGGCTTCGCGCACTTCCTTGGAGTTGTAGGTGATGGTCTTGCCGTCCTTGGCCACCTCGGAGCCGCCGTACGACCACATGATGGCACGCCAGGAGGCGCGGGCGTCGTCGTGGTGGGCGAGCCCAATGCCGAGAGGAAAGCCCTTGGCCTTGAGCTTGGCTCCGCCCACCCGCAGATCTTCCCAGGTGTCCGGGCCGTTGGGCATCCCCACCTCCGTCCAGAGGTCCTTCCGATAGAGACCCGGGAAGTCGATGAAGAAGTCGGGCATCGAGTGGAACGTGCCATTGGCCTTGGCGTAGTTCTCGGCGAGCGGCGTCCATCCCCCATGCTTCTTTCCCGCTCGGTCCGCGGAATCCTGGATGTCGAGGAGCGCGTTGGCCCACTTCTCGGTGCCGGAGCCCACGAGCTGGACGATGTCGTGGCCGGACTGGGTGGCGATCTCCGCGGCGATCTTGGCGGGGATCTGCAGATGCGGCACGTGGTCGATGGTGACTTTTACGTTGTTCTTGGTGCTCCACTGCTCGGCGAAGGCATCGTACCACTTGTCGTACGAGGGGACGAAGTGCGTCCAGGCGAGGACGCGCACTTCCTTCGTCTGCTGGGCCCACGCCGGGCGTCTCCACACATGGGGAAACGCGCCGACCGCGGCCCCGCCGGCCGCCGTGCCGAGAAACTTGCGTCGGGTGATGCGATTCATGATGCCGATCCTCCTTGGTTGGTGTGGCGTCTCACTTCAAGGCCCCTGCGGTAAGTCCGTGAATGAAATGGTCGAGGCTGAACGCGTAGATCACGGCGACGGGGACGGCGCCGATGAGGGCGCCCGACATGAGGGAGCCCCAGTAGAACACGTCACCACGGATGAGATCGCTGGTGACGCCGTAGGAGATGGTCTTGTTGGCGGAGGCGGAGATGAAGGTCAGCGCGTAGATGTACTCCTGGTAGGTCAACGTGAAGGCGAAGATGCCCGCGGTGATGATGCCGGGCACGATGACGGGCAGGATGATCATCCGGAAGGCCTGGAGCCGGCTGCACCCGTCGATCTGGGCGCTCTCCTCGATCTCGCGCGGGACCGTGCGCACGAAGCCCATGAGGAGCCAGGTGCAGAAGGGCAAGGTGAAGGACGGGTACACCAGCACGAGAGCCCAGATGGAATCGATGAATCCGAGCCCGCGCACGAGCTGCGACAGGGGCAGGAAGAGCAGGGTGGGCGGAATCAGGTACGAGAGGAACATGGCGGTAGACAGCGGCTGGGCCATGGGGAAGCGCATGCGGGCGAGGGCGTAGGCGGCGGGGAGGGCGAGGGCCAGGGTCACCAGCACCACCAGGGCGCCGATGAGCAGACTGTTCTGGAGCCACTGGAGGAAGAGCGTGCCCTTGATGAGCAGCTTCAGGTGATCGAGGGTGGGCGGTTCCTTGAACCAGAAGGGCGAGGTGGTGAGGTTGTAGAGATCGTTGTCGCGCTTGAAGGCGGTGATGATCATCCAGTAGAAGGGAAAGAGCACCACGAAGAGGTAAGGCGACAGGGGCAGGTACGGCCCGTAGTCGCGCCGGATGCGTCGCCAGGTCTGGCTCCCCATGGCCGTCACTCCCTCCGGAGCACGCGGAGCATCAGGATGACGATGACGGCGAGGAAGGGGAAGATGAACAGCGTGATGGCTGCCCCCATGCCGATGTCGCCCGCGTTGATGCCGATGTTGTAGGCGTAGGTCCCGAAGACGTGCGTGGTGTTGTAGGGCCCGCCCTGGGTGAGGAGCCACACGGCGGAGAAATCCGTGAAGGAGAACACGATCGAATAGAGCAGACCCACGAAGAGGATGGGGCGGATGATGGGCACCACCACGTAGTGGAAGCGGCGCAGCGGCCCTGCGCCGTCGATCTTGGCCGCCTCGATGACCTCCTGGGGCACCGCGGTGAGGGCGGCCAAGAGGATGACCGCGGAGAAGGGGAACCCACGCCAGACGTTCAGGATGATAACCGACCACATGGCCAGCCCCGGCTCCCCCAGCCACTGCCACGGATACTCGATCAGGTGCGCCCGCATGAGCATCCAGTTGATCACGCTGTAGAGGGAGTCGAACATCCACTTCCAGGCCAGCGAGGAGAGCGCGATGGGGATGACGAAGGGAATGAGGATCAGCCCCTGGACCAGGCGCTTGCCCTTGAAGGTCCGGTTGAGGGCGAAGGCCAGGGGCAAGCCGATAAGGAGGCGGATGGCCTCGGAGCCGAAGGTGAACACGAAGGAGTTGCGCACGGTCTGCCAGAACACCGGGTCGGCGAAGAGGCGCGTGTAGTTGGTGAGACCGACGAAGTGATACTCGGTCGATCCAACGCGGGCATTCGAAACCGACAGGTACATCGACATGAAGAACGGATAGGCAATGAAGAAGGCGAGGTAGAGGAAGGCGGGGGCAATCCAGAAGAAGCTCTGCACGGCCTCCCGCTGCCGCCAGCTGCCGCGGATGACCACGGGTGCGGCGGCGACGGCCCGGGCTCCGATGGCCTCTTCGCCGTTGGCCATGTCAGACCCCGCGGGCGAAGGCCCGCCGGGGGCTCATGTGAGCGTCATTGCCCGTACCCATGCTGCCCCTCTCCTCGTCGAGATCGGCGTACGAATCCCGCTCCAAAGCGAGGCACACGCTTCGAGCCGGCCGAGCGGGGGTGCTACCGAACAGTGCCCAAGGGAGAGGCTGTCGCGGAGCCTTGCGTCAAGGGGTCGGCTCCCTCCGTTCACCGAGGGTCCATATTTAATACACTGGCTCACGAGGGGTGTCAATGAACGCCTCGGCGAATCGCCCTCCCGAACGCTCCCTTCCTGGAGCTCCGGTTGGTCCCTCGTAGAGGGCTCCGATGTGGTAGTATCCGGCGCCGAGGGTACGCGTACCCCGGCATCACCCAGCGAGCCATCTTCGAATCTACGGGACAGCGAGGTCGCCCATGGCACAGGTGGTTCTCAAGGATCTGAACAAGAAGTACGACGAAGTCCACGCGGTCAAGGACGTCAACCTGACGATCCGCGACAAGGAGTTCATGGTCCTCGTCGGACCATCGGGCTGCGGCAAGACCACGACCCTCCGCATGGTCGCCGGACTCGAGGAAATCACCGCCGGCGAGATCGCGATCGGCGATCGCGTGGTGAACGATCTCCCCCCCAAGGACCGCGACATCGCCATGGTGTTCCAGAACTACGCGCTCTACCCGCACATGAGCGTGTACGACAACATGGCCTTCGGCCTCAAGATGCGGAAGTTTCCGAAGGCGGAGATCGCCAAGCGCGTGCAGGACGCCGCGGAGATCCTCGGCATCCAGGATCTTCTCAAGCGCAAGCCGCGCCAGCTCTCGGGCGGTCAGCGCCAACGCGTGGCCGTAGGCCGGGCCATCGTCCGTCACCCCCAGGTCTTCCTCTTCGACGAGCCGCTCTCCAACCTCGACGCCAAGCTGCGCGTGCAGATGCGCGTGGAGCTGAAGCGGCTCCACGAGCGCCTGGAGACCACCGCCATCTACGTCACGCATGACCAGGTCGAGGCCATGACGCTGGGGAGCCGTGTCGTGGTGATGAAAGACGGCTGGGTGCAGCAGGTGGGCGAGCCGCTCGAGATCTACTCGAAGCCCGCCAACAAGTTCGTGGCCGGCTTCATCGGCTCACCGTCCATGAACTTCGTCTCCGTCACGCTCACGGACGGCGCCGGCACCCTCTTCGCCGAGGCGAGCGGCATCAAGATCAAGGTGCCGCAGGAGAGGGCGTCGACACTCATGCCCTACAAGGGACAGACGGTGACGCTGGGTGTCCGCCCCGAAGATCTCCGCGTGGGGACGAGCACGGACTCCCCGGACCTTTCGTTCGAGGCAGTGGTGGAGGTCGTCGAGCCGCTGGGCGCGGAAATCCTGCTCGACACCAGGGCCGCCGGCCAGCAGATCGTGGCCCGGGTCGAGCCAACGGTGAAGACGAAATCGCACGAGAAGATTCGCCTGGCCTTCATCCCCGACCGGGTCCATTTCTTCGACGCCAAGACCGAGCAGGTGATCAAGTAGACGATCGTCCCCTCGGGACAAGCGGTTGCGCGCGCGCCCTTCGGGGCGCGCTCGTGTTTTGCGGCACTCTCCCATCCGCTTCCCGCCGGGTACGGGTATGCTCCGGGTGACATGAGGCGGGCTCAGCGCCGTCGCGATGTCCTGAGGGCGTACCTGCTGCTATCGCCCTCGCTGCTTCTGCTCCTGGCCGTGCTCGCCTATCCCGTGGCCTGGGAAGTCTGGACGAGCTTCACTTCGTACTCGTCGCTCCAGGAGGGCGGCGCGACGTTCGTTGGCCTGCAGAACTACCGCCTGCAGATCGAGGACCCCCAGTTTTGGCGGACGGTGGCGGTGACCGTCGCGTACACCGCCCTCACGATCGCGGGGAAGCTCGCGTTGGGCCTCAGCTTTGCCCTGCTTTTGTCCCGGCCATTTCGAGGCCGGGCCCTCGTCTTCCTGGCCGTCTTCCTGCCCTGGGCGTATCCGGGGAGCGTCAGCGTGATGGGCTGGTACTGGACGCTGAGCCCGCCGATCACCACGGCCTATTCCGCCCTCATGGGCAACCTCAAGCAGAGCGTGGACAGTATCCTCGGTGGGGGCGCGTGGCTGTTCCTCACCGTCACCCTGTTCAACATCTGGCGGGGCAGCTCCTTCATCGGGGTGCTCTTGCTGGCGGGCATCAACGCCATCCCGCCGGAGCTGTTCGAGTACGCGCTGCTCGAGTCGAAAAGCCCCTGGCAGCGCTTCCGGTCGGTGACGGTGCCGCTTCTCAGGCCTTTTCTCGCCCTCGGCGCCTTCCTGTCCCTGACGAGCGCGTTCACCGACATTGCCAATATCTGGATGCTCACGGCGGGTCGCATCGTCTTTCCCGTGCTGGGTACCCAGGCGTACTGGCTCGCCATTCACGGAGGGGAGTTCGGCCAAGCGTCGGCCTTGTCACTGCTGCTGGTCCCCTTCCTGCTGGGCGTCCTTCTGGTGCTGTTCCGGCTGTTCGACGCCCCGGAGCCTGCGTGAGTCCCCGGCCCTGGTGGGTGACCTTCGGCTACTCGACCCTCGTGGTCCTCGTCACGATCTACTGCCTCTTTCCGATCTACTTCGTGCTGGTGCAGTCACTCAAGACGGCCCAGGAGGATGTCTTCGGCAACCCTCTCATCGTCCTCCACCCGAGCTTCGAGAACTTCGAGGACCTGTTCGAGGCACGGGAAGGGAGCCGTGGCTTCGTGGGCTCGGTGCTCCGCCGCTCGTATCCGTTCCTCGATTGGCTCGCCAACACTCTCGTGGTCTTTGCCGGCACGCTGGCCCTGACGCTCTCCTTGAGCCTCGCCGCCGCCTATGCGCTGGGGCGGCTTCAGCCCCCAGGCTTCCGGTGGTGGCGGCGCGCGATCTTCGCCACCTACGTCATCCCGCAGACCATTCTCTTCGTGCCGCTCTACCGCGTGGTGCTCGGGCTCGGCCTGGACGACAATCTCCTCGCGCTCCTCCTCGTCTATCCGGCCATGGCCCTTCCCTTCTGCATCTGGATCCTCTCCGCCTATTTCCAGCGCCTGCCGCGGGAGATCGAGGAGGCGGCCTTCATCGAGGGGGCAAGCCGCGCCACGGCCTTCTTCCGGATCGTCCTGCCCATGAGCCGTCCGGTCCTCGTGGCCGCCGGGATCTTCACCCTCGGCTTGGCCGCGAGCGACTTCATGTTCGCTTCCCTGTTCCTGCTGAGCGGCCACAACCAAACCATCCCGGCCGGGCTCGGCACCATGGAAGTGGCCCTCGACGAGCTGGCGGCGGTGGCGGGGATCAACCTGATGGCCATCCCCGTCGTCCTGATTTCCTCACTCTTCGCCCGCAGCTACGTGCGGGGTCTCACGGCCGCCATGGTCGAAGGAAGCTGATCAGGGGGCGGGGACGATGCGGATAACGCGGTGCAGGGCGGTCTCGGCGACGTAGAGCGCGTCCCCGTCGACGACGATGCCCCCAGGATCGCCGAGCTCGCTCGCCACGATGCGCACCTCGCCGGTCGGTCGGATCCGATAGATCTGGCGGATGTGAAACCCGCCGCAGACGTAGATGCTCCCGTCACGGCCGGAGGTCAGGTTCGTCCGATGGTAGTGGCCCGAGGGCAGCCTCGCCACGAGGCGAAGCTCGCCGTCGGAGCCGAGACGTAGCACCTCTCCGACTGCGCTCAGGAACGCCAGATCGTCCCCCACTGCTGTCACGCCGATGAGGCGCCAGGGGGCCTCCGCGGGTTTGCTTTCCCCGTGCGGCAGAATCGGCACGAGCAGATCGGCGCGCCGCGGGAGCGCCCGCTCCTCGTGGACTCCGATCCGGAAGACCACGGGTCCCCGGTATCCTTCCTCGGTGAGCCAGCTGAGCGAGGGCGGCAACGGCGCTTCGGACCGGAGATGCATCTCCGGGCTCGCGTAGTCGACGAAGACGAGGCGTCCCCGCGGGTCGAGAGCGATGGCACTTCCCCCCAAGAGGTGATTCAGGCCCACCACCATTGGCTGCAATCGCGGGCCTGCCCCCAGCCGATAGATGCGATTGCCGTTCTCCTCTCCGAGAAAGAGATCGCCGGTCCCCGATTCCACGGCGAGGCTGCCGAGCGTGGTCTTTCGCGGCTCGTCGGGAAACGGAATCACGAGCCGAGATGCTCGCGTGGCATCCACGGGGAGAGATGAGCGCAGGTCGACGCGATAGATCTCCCCTGCGGCGTCGCCGCGCCACCCTTGGCTCAGCACGACGAGCGCTCCCCGCTCATCGAGGGCAAGCTGGAGGGGCCGGGGAATGTCCGTGACCACGACCTCGACCCGGAAGCCCGCCGGCACGTCGGCGCCTCTGGCGGGGAGCGCGCTCACCGGGAGGATCACGGCGGCAACCCCGAGCGCGAGCCGAGCGCACCAATCGCGCCTCTGCCTTGACACGAGCGAAGCGGCTCTGCTAGCCTCCGCGTGTTCCAAGGACCTAGCCGGCGTCAGTACCTTGCAGTTCACAGTTCTCCTGGGGAGGGCACCGATGATCATGAGGATATCCATCGCTGCCGCAGCCAGTCTGCTCGTCATCGCCCTCGCCACCCCGCCCGCGAGCGCGCAAGCTCAGAAGCCTCCGGAGCCCAAGGGTGTCAAAGTCACCGGGCTGGTGACCTCGCTCGGGGGATTCTCGGCCACCGTGAACACGCCGCTCCTCGTCACGGGATCCACCGTGGAGCTGGAGCCTGGTGGGCAGACGGGCAAACAGCAGTTCCGCGTGCCGACCTTCATCTACGTGCTCGAGGGTGTGCTGACCACGAACTACGAGGCGGGGCCGGTCGGGATCATGGGAGCCCAGTATCACGCCGCGGGTCAGTCCTTCATGGACAATGGCGGCTGGTGGCACAATCACCTGAACTCCTCCAACAAGCCGGTCAAGTACTTGATGCTCCACCTTGGCTACCCCGGTCGGCCCGATCCGATACAGAGGCCGGAGAAGGACGAGTAGTATCCTCGGAGGGGGGCCGCAGTTCGAGTTGAGCGGCGGTCCGCCGTGAGACGAGAGCTGAGTTGATCCCCCTTCCGAACCTCCCCCCATCGATGGTGCGGGCCAAACCCGCGCTCGAAGCGAATCGCCAAACGGTGAGTGAATTCACTTGCCGACGCCGCCCGTGATGCCCTGGATGAACCGGTCGAGGAAGAAGTTGTAGAGAATCGCCACGGGCAGTCCCACCAGCAGCACCGCCGCCATGATCGAGCCCCAGAAGAAGACGTCGCCGCGGATCAGCTCCGTCGGCACGCCCACCGGCACCGGCTTCTGGTCGCCGGGGGCGACGAACGCGAGCCCGTAGAGAAAGTCCTGCATCGAGAGCGTGAACGCGAAGATGACCGACGTCAGGACGCCGGGCAGGCTCACGGGAAGGACGATGCGCAGGAGCGCCCCGAACTGGCCACAGCCGTCGACGCGCGCGGCCTCCTCCATCTCCATGGGCACGGTCTTGAAAAAGCCCATCATGAGCCACGTGCAGAACGGGATGGTGAAGGTCGGGTAGACGACGACGAGCGCCCACCATGAGTCCTGCAGCCCGAGTGAGGCCACCACCCGCGAGAGTGGCAGGAACAGGATGATTCCCGGCACCAGATAGGTCATGAAGATGGCAATCCCGAGGTTCTCGGCCCCGGGCAGTCTGAGCCGCGCCAGCGCATATCCGGCCGGCACCGCGGTCAGGAGGGTAATGAGGGCAACCCAGGCGGAGATCGTCATGGTGTTGATGATCCAGCTGCCGTAGTTCGTCTGGAAGAAGAGGATCTCGAAGTTCTTGAGGGTGGGAGGGAGGTTGAACCAGAAGGGAATGTTGTTGATCCGGTAGAGGTCGGGCTCCTGCTTCAACGCGGTGATCACCATCCAGTAGACGGGAAAGACCGCGATGACGAGAAACGGCGCCACGCCCGCATAGAGCAGGAGATGACGGCGAATCTCCTTCTGACGACGGGTGCGCGGTGCCGCCGCCGCCCTCACCAGTCCCTCCGCTTGATGTTGCGAAGCATCAGGAAGAGCGCGGGAAAGAGGAGCGGAACCAACGTGAGAGCGATGGCCGCGCCCCGCCCCAGGCTCCCCGCCTGGATCCCGATCTGGTAGGCGAGCACGGGCAGGATCTGGGTGGCGTTGCCCGGGCCCCCCGCGGTCAGGAGGTAGACCACGCTCAAGTCGGACAGCGTGAACACCGTGTCGAAGAGGAACCCGATGATGAGGATGGGGAAGATCATCGGGGTGACCACGTGGCGAAACCGCTGGAAGAATGTGCAGCCGTCTACCCGGGCGGCGTCCAGGACCTCCAGGGGCACCGAAGTGAAGCCCGCGAGGAGCACGATGGCCGAGAAGGGGAAGGACCGCCAGACGTTGACCCCGATGCAGGCGAAGAGGGCCAGGTGCGGCTGGCCGAGCCAGATGGGCCAACTCTCCGAGCCGTAACCGCCGATGAGCCCGGCGCGGCTCAAAGCCCAATTGATGACGCTGAACTGCGAGTCGTACATCCACTTCCAGGACAGCACGCTGACGGCTACGGGCAGGGTGAAGGGGATGACGACGAGCGCCCGCACGAGCTTCTTCCCCCGGAAGTTTTGCAGGAGGAGGAAGGCCAGGCTCGTGCCCAGCACGCTCTTGAAGATCGCCGCGACGACCAGGAACACCACGCTGTTCCTGAGGGCGATCCAGAAGGTCTCCATTTCCCACGCGGCCTGGAAGTTCGCCAAGCCAATGAAGGCGGCGGTCTGATCGCCGACATTCGCGTCGCTCACCGCCAGGTAGAGCGAGAACAGGAAGGGAAGGCCGACCAGGAGGAGGACATAGAGACCCGCGGGCGCGAGCAGTGCGTAGCCGAAGGCCAGCCGCCGCGAGGACTGGCTCTGGAACCACCCCCGGGAACGGGTTCCGACCGCTACAGACACAGCGGCGGCCCGGGCGCTCGTCGCGTCCGGACCGCCGCTGGGCAGGCTTGCTGTCATGCGCGCTTGTGCTTGGCGAAGATCCGGCGATATTCGCCGACCCCCCACTTCAGGGATTCATCGATGGACGTGCCGCGGGCGACCTTGGTGAAGATGTCGGGAAGCACGAACAGGTTGGCCACTTCCTGGATCTGCGGCGTGTATGGACCAGGGTAGCCGAAGAAGGCCACGATCTTCGGAAAGTCCTGGAGGACTTGCAACTTCGGATCCGCGCCGATGACCGGCATGGGCTTCTTGGCGTTGTCGTTGAGGAAGGGCATGTTGTAGCCGGTGCTCGCGACCATGCCTTCCTTGTCGTTGTCCACCAGCGCGGTGAGGTACTCCTTGGCCCCCTGGGGGTTCTTCGAGAACTTCCACGTCAGGAACACGTTGGGCGCCGAGACACTGACCCGCTTGCCGCCTGGTCCCGCCGGCTCCATCCCGACGTACGTGTTCTTGAACACGTCGGGATTGGTCGACTCGGTCGTGCGGTAGGCCGAGATGGCGTCGTGGATCCAGCCGGCGATGCCCGAGGCGAGGAAGCGGTTGTCGGAAGCGTCGTCCCAGGAGAACACCTCGGGCGTCATGCCCTCGTCGAAGAGGGCCTTGGCGAACGCGAGTGCCTCGCGCATCTCCTTCGAGTCGATGGTGGGGTTCTCGCCCGAGGGATCGGTCTCCGTCGCCCCGAAGCTGAACATCACCGACCGCCAGTTGAGGTTCGCGTCGTTGCAGTGAGAGAAGGCGATGCCCGTCGGGTTGCCCTTTGACTTGAGCGTCCGCGCCGCCACACGCGCCAGCTCCCATGTGTCGGGCGCCTTCAGGTTGTTTGCGTCGAACAGGTCCTTGCGCCAGAGCATGGGCAACAGGATGTAGTACAAGGGGATCCCGTAGAAGCGGCCCTCCACCTCGATAGGCGACCTCGCGGCCGGGATCCACCCGCCGTGCTTCTTGCCGAGCGCGTCGTAGACGTCCGTCACGTCGATCAGCGACTTGTAGTAGAGGCGAGCCAGGATGGTCGAGCCGTTGAAGATGATGTCGTGCCCGGCCCCTGCCGCGAACTCGGCGGCCATCCGCGCGGGGATTTCCAGGTGCGGGATGTGGTCCACCTTCACCTTGACGCCGTTCTGCTCGCCCCACTGGGCGGACCACTTGTCGAACCAGACGTCGTAGGCGGGAATGAAATGGCTCCAGGTGAGAATGCGCAGCGTGGTGCCCTTGATCTGGGCCGGAGCCTGGCGCGCATTCAGCATGGTCAGGAGCGAGCTTCCTGCCACGCCTCCCCCGGCGACCTTCAGAAAGCCACGGCGGCTGACCGGGGCGTGCTCCGTCGGGATCGGATGTCGATCACTCATCGGCTATGACCTCCTCGAACGATGTAGGCCGTGAAGCAACAGTAGAGCGGTCGTTACGCAACGCGTAGAATGCGCTTCGGGTCGGTGCATCCGTGCGGGAAACTGCCCTACTTATCGCCTCTTATCGCTGTCGCCATGCCTTTGTCAAGGCGCATCTCAGCTGAACCTCCGGAGAAGGGTAGTACCGGTACTGAAGGCCGGCCAGGACGTTGACCGGCGGCGCAGGACTGAGGAAGCGCTCCACGGGGGTCCCCGGCATGCGGGCATTCGGCGCGAAGGTACCGAAGGTCTCGTAGCGGTTGTCGAGGAGGTTCTTGACGCGGACGAAACCCTGGAAGCCGAGCCATCGGCCCGTCACTCTGGCGTCGAGCACCGACTAGCCGGGCAGCTTGGGCTGGGTGTTCGCTTCGTCCCCGCGCAGATATTGCGAGCTGACATGGCGCCCGGCCAGCGCCAGGGTCAGCCAAGGCCAGGGGCGATAGACCGCCCCCACATTGATGCGGTGCTGAGGGCGGCAAGCAGCACGAACGCGGCACCCGGGAACCAACGCGATCGCCGCGGACCGGGGGCATGCATGCCCACCTAGACTAGCCGATCGGGTGGCTCCCCCGCCAAGGACGCACCCAAGCAGTGCTTAAATCGGCCTGCCACCCTCCTCGCGTCGCCGCGCGACTGCCCACAACCGCACAGGCTCGTCGAACCCCCTGAGGCTGCGCACGCCTCGGTCCTCGAAGTTGAACCCCTTCCCTGCGGCAAGCTGTCGGATGACATCGGACACGAGGACTTCGCCGCCGATGGCCTCGCTCATGATCCGTGCGGCGAGGGTGACCGCTGTGCCGAAAAGATCGTTGTCCTCGGCGATTGGTTCGCCCGCGTTCAAGCCGCAACGGATCACGATCGCCTGCTCGGCGCCGGTGTTTCGCTCGGCAAACGCGCGCTGCAGGCCCACGGCACAGTCGAGCGCGTCGGCAGCCGACGCGAAGGACGCCATGAACCCATCGCCAGTAGTCTTGATCTCATTCCCTCCGTTTGCGGCGAGCCGGGCACGCGTGATGCCCTCATGCTCGCGGAGCAGCGCCCGCCATCGCTCGTCACCGAGGCGCTGCAAGAGCTCCGTGTTTCGCTCCATGTCGGTGAACAGGATGGTGTGAATGCTCCCCCGGCCTCTGGAGGCGGCAGGCACGTCGTCGCCGATGAAGGGTGCAATGGCTGCCCAGACCGTGTCGGCGTCCTCGAGATACGGCGCCGCGGAGACGCCTGGGAATACCATCGAAGTCGCGCCGGCGATGCCGTCGGCGATCCGCCGGGCGATATCAGCTCCCCGGTCCTCGCGCTGCAGGACGAGCGCGCGCGCCCGGATCTCTGGAAGGAGCGGCATGACGTCGACGCCGTGCAGGCCGTCCATGAGCATGCTCATCGCCCGGGGGGTGATCGCTGCTCGCCAGAGCAAGGCGTACTCTCGGGAGTGCGCATCGGCTCCCCATCCGAAACGGCTCCGACTCGCCGTCTCGGTAAACATGTGCCAGTCACGATCGACCATGTCGCGCATCACGCGTGTCCCTGGGTCGTCGAAGAATTCCCGACCTCGCCCGTAGGCGCACCAGAGGAGAAGGCGCGACACGCGGTCGGGATGTCGTGCCGCATAAGCGATGGCCGCCACCCCCGAGTTCATGCCGCCGATGAGCGTGAATCGGTCGAGGCCAAGCGCGTCGGCGACCGCCTCGAGATCCCACACCATCGTTTCGAGCGAGTACGTATCGATCTCCCGAGTGGAGAGACCGTTACCACGACTGTCGAAGCGGACGAACTGATGCCGCGCGGCATAACGTTCGTACCACGCGCGCATCGGCGCAATCCGCCACTCCATCTCGCAGTGGGTTGGTGGATGACCGACGTCGATGATGGGATCGCCCTGACCAATCGACCAGAACGCAATGCTGATACCGTCGTGCGTTCGACAGTATCGGATCCGCGGCTCGGTCATGGCGCGTTGAACTCGGCCAGGATCTGCGTGAGGCGACCCAGGAGCCTGGCGTCTACCGTCTAGATCGGGACGCCGGTGGGCTTCACGGCTGGGCCACTCGTCGCGAGTCCAACAGCCTGCCGGATCCTGGCCAGCTGTCCGGCATGGTCGTTCCAGTGATATCCGAGGAGCGCGCCGACATGCATCAAGCCCCTGATCTCATCGGTACCCATGCCTTGTCAAAGCTACGGACCTTTGACCTACGCGAGTTCTCTATCCAAATGATTTGAACTGTCCCTCGTCGCTCACACCCCCCGAGAACAGCCGCGGTCCCTGTCAGTTGCGAGGAGCGAGGGAGCCGTCCTGGAGTCACGCAGCGGAGGCCGCGGCACGGGGATGACGCTGCCCATATCCCACAGCCGACGCAACACCCGGAGCCGCTCCCGTTCCAGCGCCTCGAGCGCTTCCACCGCCGACGGCGCCTCGGCTACGCAGCCGGGCAGCTCGGGATGCTCGGCGCGGCGCAGCCACTCCCCGTGGCGCTCGACGGACTCGATCACGAGGAGATAGGGCACCGCCTCGTAGTACGCGAGGTCGTTCTGTTCCGTCACACGAACGGTACCCAGGCGATGGGCACGCCGGCGTCGGACTGACGCGCCTTCTCGGTAGCTGTGATCCAGCTCTCGCCCTCGGGCAGGACCGCCGAGGCTGGGCGCACCCGGCAGAGGCTCGCATCGTCAACGTTGGCGGGCACGGTGCCCTGATCGCGCAGCGCGCGGGCCGCCTCCAGGAGCCGCCGTCGCACCAGGATGACCATGGCGTCTGTGGTGCCGAGATGCTCCTGGGTGCGGTCGTAGATGGGTCCCATGGTCTCCGTCATGGCCCTATCTTGCAGGTTGCCGAGGAACGGGATGCCGATGGTCAGCTCTTTCTGGAGCTCGTAGTCGACCCGGTAGTCGTTGTGGAGGTTGGCCGCGGTGTAGAAGCGGGTCCGCGGATCGCCGGTGTCCTCGACGTAGCCGCCCCAGGCCGCGAAAGGATCGCGGACCTGTCGCGCCTCCTCCTCTGTCACCGGCCGGTCGAGTCGGGCGCGCATCACGAATTGGAG
>Ga0209465_10000693_pt1 | contig 15498 bp, 11 predicted proteins | sample PanSoiPlot1MoBio_FD_188321 | JGI IMG/M metagenome (GOLD analysis project Ga0209465, IMG submission 188321) | Tropical forest soil microbial communities from Panama analyzed to predict greenhouse gas emissions - Panama Soil Plot 1 MoBio (SPAdes)... | ecosystem: Environmental > Terrestrial > Soil...
CAGCGTTCCGACAGCTAATGTTGGTTACGCCCGAACTTGATGGGCCGCGCGCCGAAGCGCTGCTCTACCTTGTAGAAGTGGTTCGACACGTACTTCCGGTAGGTCGGGGCGGTCAGTAAGATCGGACGCGACCTCACAAGGAGCCGAATCGTGGGACGGATCCTCGCCATCGCATCGCTCGTCGCCATCGCATTCTGCATCCCTGCAGCCGGGCAGCGGATCCCGGAGGCGCCGCTCTACCAGCTCCTCCCCGAGGACTGGCCGTATCCGCTCATCCGAACCTGCTCCACGGCCGAGGGCATTTGCCTCATCCCGTTCACCATTAAGCCGGGCCAGCCGTGCTCTTGTCAGCGGGCGGACGGCTCGTGGGTGGACGGCGTCTGCATCCGCTGAGGTCGTTGTACGACTTACGCATCCTCATGGACACGGCAATCCCGTTCTTCTGAGCGGTCTCGAGGCTCGACGTTTGAGGGAGGCACTGGCATGAGTGCAAAGCTCCGTCCGGGAGACGCGGCAATCTCGTCGTATGTATCGACCGGGCAGCTGCCCTCACCGGATCTCGTGAAGAGGCTGGTCGACGAGGCGCACGCGCGCTTCAAATCAAACACCGAAGGCGAGAACTCGGCCGTCTACCCGGCCCTCGCGCGCGCGAATCCCGATCTCTTCGGGATATGCGTGGTGGGCACCCGCGGCAACCTCTACGAGGTGGGGGACGACCAGCACGAGTTCTCGATCATGAGCGTGTCCAAGCCCTTTCTGTTCGCCCTCGTGTGCCAGACCGTGGGAGCGGACGAGGCGCGCGAGAAGCTCGGGGTCAACGCCACTGGCCGGGCCTTCAACTCGGTGGCGGCCGTCGAAGCGGGCGACAACGGACGGACGAACCCCATGGTGAACTCCGGCGCCATCGCCACCACGAGCCTGGTGCCGGGAAAGAGCTACGAGGCGCGGTGGCGATTCATCCACGAGGGGCTCTCGCGCTTCGCGGGCCGGACGCTGCCCCTCAACGAAGAGGTCTATGCCTCGGCCTCCGAGACGAACTTCCGCAATCAGAGCATCGCCCGCATGCTGCAGAGCTTCGGGCGCATCTATCTGGATCCCGCCGAAGCCACCGATCTCTACACGAAGCAGTGCTCGCTGAACGTCACCGCCAAGGACCTGGCCGTGATGGGCGCGACACTGGCGGACGGCGGCGTAAACCCGCTGACGAAGGAGCGCGTGGTCGATGCGGAGAGTTGCCGGTACGCGCTGGCCGTGATGGCCACCGCCGGTCTCTACGAGACCTCCGGCGACTGGCTCTACGACATTGGGCTGCCGGGCAAGAGCGGGATCGGGGGCGGCATCGTCACCGTCTCACCGGGTAAAGGTGGGCTGGGCACCTTCGCCCCGCGCCTCGACAAAGCGGGCAACAGCGTCAAGGGCCAGCTCGTCGCCGCGTTTCTCGCCAATCGGCTCGGACTGGATCTCTTCGCCTCGACCCCCGAAGCGTGACGGCTCTCAAGATAGAGGGAGACGCTCGATGACGGCACGCGCGGCTGCGGCCACCGCTTCCTCTCAGGACGTGCAGGCCTCCTGGGTCCCCATGATCGTCATCGCCATGGGCCAGATGCTGATGTCCTTCAACGTGGCGGCCTTGCCCGTGTCGATGAGCGGCATGGTCGCGACCTTCGACACGCCGCCCACGACCGTGGGCACGGCTATCGTGATGTACTCGCTGGGCGTGTCCGGCTTCGTCATGCTGGGAGCCAAGCTCGGCCAGCGCTTCGGCTCGAAGATCTTCTTCCAGGCCGCGGTGGTGCTCTTCCTCGTTGCCATGGTGCTCATGGTGCTGAGCCCGACGGCGGGCGTGATGGTCGCCGCCCAGGGCCTGGCCGGTTTTGCCGGTGCCTCGCTCGTGCCCTCGCTGGTCGCGCTCATCGCCAATCACTACCGCGGCCGGCAGCAGGCGAAGGCGGTGGGTCTCCTCGGTTCGGCCCGAGCCATCGCGAGCGTGCTGGCCTTTGTCATCGTCGGCTACGTGGCCATGATCAACTGGCGGCTCGCCTTCGGGCTCCTCATCGTGCATGCCGTGGCCCTCCTCCTCCTCTCGTTCAAGCTCAAGCCAGCGGTGGCGCGGCCCGAGGTGCGGATCGACGCCGTGGGGGTGATCCTCGCCGCGGTGGCCGTCATCTGCATCAGCTTCGGCTTCAACAATCTCCGAACCTGGGGGGTGCTGCTCGCCCGCCCGGCCGCGCCGTTCGAACTCGCCGGCGCCTCCCCCGCGCCCGTCATGATCGTGGTAGGCGTCGGCCTCTTCATGGCGTTCTTCCTCTGGAGCCACAAGCACGCGGCGGGTGGCAAGACGCCGCTCCTCGCCCTCGAGGTCGTCGACTCGCCGAAAGAGTGGGTCGCCGTCCTGACCCTCTTCATCATCGTGGGCATCGAAGGCGCCATCAACTTCCTCGTCCCGCTCTACATCCAGATCATCCAGGGTCGCAGCAGCGCCGCCACGTCCGTCGCGATGATGCCCTTCATGCTCACCGTGTTCTTCACGGCGACCCTGATCGTGCGCCTATACGACCGGTTCACGCCGCGCCGGATCGCCCGCAGCGCCTTCGCGCTGGTCACCGTGGGCGCGCTCTGGCTCGCCTTCGTGGCCCGCAACGACTGGAGCGTCTTCCCCGTCATCGTGGGCCTCGTCACGGTGGGCCTGGGCCAGGGCGCGCTGGTGACGCTGCTCTTCAACGTGCTCGTGACCTCGTCGCCCAAAGAGTTGGCGGGTGACGTGGGCTCGCTGCGCGGCGTGACCCAGAATCTGGCCGCGGCGGTGGGGACCGCGGTGATCGGAACGCTCGTGGTGGGCGTGCTGAGCGCGGGTGTCCTCAGCCAAGTCAGGGACAACCCGCTGATTACGGCCGAGATGAAGGCAGAGGTGAACCTCGACAGCATCAACTTCCTCGCCAACGACCGGCTCAAGGAGCGCTTCGAGGGCACGAGCGCCACGCCTGAGCAGAAAGCCGAGGCGGTGCGCGTCAACTCGGAGACGCGTCTGCGGGCCCTCAAGATCGGCTTCTTCTCGCTGGCCACGCTCGCCCTTCTGGCCATCGTGCCCTGCGGATGGCTGCCGGACTACAAGCCCGGCGACATCCCGGCCGCGCCGCCGGCGGGCAAGTCCGCGCGCGCGAGATGAGCCGTCGGTTACCTGCGCACGCGAGGGGGCTGGATCGACGCGGCCGACGAGAGCGGCGACGTCGTGCCCAGCGACGCGCAGATCGCGGTCAGCTTGTCGACGCCGATGCCAGGCCGATGAACCGGCGTCGAAGCCGAGCTTGATCAGCAGCGCGACGGCTACTTCTTCGCGGCGTTGAGCGCCTCCTGGAGCTTGGCCTCACTCTCGTGAGTGAGCGACGTCTTCAGGATCTTGCCGCCCATCCCCTTGACCTCGTCCAGCACGCGATCCGGCGTGGCGTTCCGCACCAGCACGAACAGGGCGGAGCCTCCGGCGGGCAGCCCCGCCGCCAGCTCCTTCATGAAGTTGTCTTCGATGCCCACGTCCCGGAGCGCGCCCGACACCGCGCCGGCCGCCGCGCCCATGGCCATGCCGAGGAGCGGGTTCAGGAAGATGAGCCCGATGAGCGATCCCCAGAAACCACCGCTCACCGCGCCCAGTCCCGCCAGGTTGACCATCTGGTGCAGCTTGATCTTCCCCTTCTCGTCCTTCACCGCCACCACGGCATCTTCCAGATCGAGCAGGTACTCCTTCTGCATCTTGCGCAGCTTGAGCCGCATCTCTTCCGCCTTGAACGGGTCGTCGTACTCGATCACTACCAATGTGGCAGCCATGATGACTCCTCTCTCGTCCGTCGACTGCAGAGCATGAACGTGCGTCGGCATCCTCGAGGACATTCCCCGCGTCGCACCCGGATCATAGAAAACGAGGCAGCGCGCGTCAAGGCGAAGCCTCGCGGGCAGGCCCCGCACGCTCACCCCCGAGAAAATCCCGACAATGACTCTGGCCGGCTCCTGTGCTACCTCTGCTCCATGCCCGTACCCACCGCTCCCACTGCGCCGTCAGGGGCGGCCACGCTCCTGACTGTCGCCCCTCGTGAGTTTGCCGCGGAGTGCGAGCGCGCCATCGCCCAGGCGCGGATCGGAGCGGCCACGATCAAGGCGGCGCATGCCGCACGAGATGGAGCGGGGGTGCTGGCCGCGTACGACGCGGTGACGGCGACCGTGGACGACGCGCGCTCGCGGGCGAGCCTGGCCGAGAACGTGCACCCCGATCCCGCGTTCCGCGAAGCGGCCGAGAAGGCCGAGCAAGCGCTCGGTGCTTTCGCCGTCGAGCTCTCGCTCGATCGGGACGTGTACGACGCCCTCGTGGCGGTGGACGTCGCCGGGGAGGACGACGCGACCAGGTACTGGATCGAGAAGACGTTGCTCGAGTTCCGCCGCGCGGGCGTGGACCGCGACGATGCCACCCGTGCTCGGGTCAAGGCGCTCAACGAGGAGCTCGTCCGGGTGGGCCAGGAGTTCGGAAAGAACATCCGCGAGGACGTGCGGACCCTCCGTCTGGCGCCCGCCGAGCTCGATGGTCTTCCTGACGACTACCGTCGTAGGCACCCGGCGGAGGACGGCGTGGTGGCGGTAACTACCAATTACCCGGACTATCTGCCGTTCATGACCTACGCGAAGAGCGCGTCCGCGCGCGCGACCTTGTGGCGTGCGTACCGTGAGCGCGGACATCCGAAGAATCTGGAGGTGCTGTCGAAACTCCTGGCCATCCGCCACGCGCTCGCGACCCTGCTCGGCTATTCGAGCTGGGCTGCCTACACGCTCGAGACTAAAATGGCGCGCACCGACAGCGTGGTCGAGGAGTTCATCCGCACCGTGACGGACTCAGCGGCGCCGCGCGCGCTCGCGGAAATGGCCGACTTGCTTGCCTTCAAGCGAACGGACGACCCGGCGGCCAGCTCCATCGAGCCGTGGGAGCACGAGCAGCTGCAGGACCGGCTCAAGGCGGCACAGCTGGGCTTCGACTCGCAGGCGTTCAGGCCCTACTTTGAGTTCGCGGCCGTCCAGCGGGGCGTGATGGGTACCATGGGGCGAATCTTCGAGGTTCGCTTCGACAAGGTCTCCGGCGTGCCCGTGTGGCATCCGGACGTCGAGACCTTCGACGTCATGGACGGGGAGCAATGCCTCGGGCGCGTCCACCTCGACATGCACCCGCGCGACGGCAAGTACCAGGGCGCCGCCCAGTTCGATCTCACCGGCGGACAGCGTGGTGTGAGCCCGGAAGCGGTGCTCGTGTGCAATTTCCCCCGGAGCAAGGCAAGCGGCCCCGGTTTGCTCCAACCGGGCGAGGTCGAGACCTTCTTTCATGAGTTCGGTCATCTGATGCACCACGTGTTCGCCGGCCACCAGCGCTGGGCAGGGATCTCCGGCATTCGCACCGAGTGGGATTTCGTGGAGGTGCCGTCCATGCTGCTGCAGGAGTGGGCGGTGGACCCGCACGTGCTGCGCACCTTCGCGCGTCACCACGCCACCGGTGAGCCCATCGCTGACGAGCTGGTCGAGAAGCTGCGTACCGCCCGGGACTTCGGCAAAGGCCTCGCCACCCGTCGGCAAATGTTCCTCGCGGCGGTGAGCCTCGACTTCCACCGGCAGCCGCCGGGTTTCGACACCACGGCGCGGCTGGCGGACCTGCAGCAGCAGTTCCTACCCTTTCGCCGGGAGCACGTGGACGGCACGTACTTTCACCTGGCCTTCGCGCACCTCGATGGGTATTCAGCGGCGTACTACACGTACCTGTGGTCCGAGGTGATCGCCAAGGACCTGCTCACGGGCTTCCAGCACGACGGCCTCTTGTCGTCGGCGCCGGCCCGGAGGCTGCGCGATGCGATCCTCGCGCCTGGCGGCTCGAAGCCCGCCGCCCAGCTGGTGCGGGACTTCCTGGGCCGAGACTACAGCTTCGACGCCTTCGCGCGCTGGATGCGCGCGGGCTGACGCTGTGACATCGCTCCCTGAGGCTCGCAGAGGCGCCGATGTCCGAGTCCGGCAGGTTGCATCAAGGGGACGGACCCTCGCAGGGGAGCGAGGCGCGTAGGGCAGGTCACGATGAAGGCGCTCGGCTTCGAACAGAAGGGCCGGAGGCTGGCCGAGTGCCTGGGAGTCGACCCCGCGCGAGTGTGAACGCCCCGAGGCGTTAGTGCGGGTAGAGCGGAAGCAACAGGGGCACCAGCAGCACGCTGATAACCAAGACCACCACCGAGAACGGGACGCCGACTCGCAGGAAGTCGCCGAACGAATAGTCCCCAGGCGCCACCACCAGCGTGTTCACCGGCGATGAGATGGGGGTCATGAACGCGGTGGAGGCGGCCAGTGCCACGATCATCGCGAAGGGGTACGGCGAGGCCCCGAGCTCGTCGGCGACGGCGAGGGCGACCGGCGCCATCAGCACCGCCGTGGCCGTGTTCGAAATGAAGAGTCCGAGAAGGGCGGTGACCGCGAACAGACTGGCCAGCACGCCGTAGGTTCCGGCTCCCCCGATGATTGCCATCAGCGCATCCGCGGCCAGGTCGACGCCGCCCGTCTTCTGGAGCGCGATCGAGAACGGCAGCATCCCGACGATCAACACCAGGGTCTTCCAGTGGATCGACCGATACGCGCTCTCGAGGTCCATGCAGCCCAGGGCGCCCATCAGAAGGCAGGCGATGAGGGCCGCTTGCACGTTGGGAACTACGCCGCTGACCATCAGCGTCACCATGAGCACCAGGCAGAACAACGCGTGGGGCGCCTTGCCGGCGACCGGGACCACGTCCTCGAGCTCGGTCGGGAGGTTGAGCACGAGGACATCGGACGTGGCGGAGTGAAGCCGGTCGATCTCTTTCCAGCGGCCGATCACCAGGAGCGTGTCGCCCACCCGGAGCCGTTCGTTCAGCCCTGGTGCGAGCGCTTCCGGCCCGCGCCGCAACCCGATCACCGTCAGCCCGTAGCGGCTGGCCGGGGCCACCTCGACCAGGGTCTTGCCGGCCAGCGCCGAATCGGCCGCCACCATCACCTCCGCCATCCCGATGTCCTGCGACCGGTCGCTGAAATAGGCGCCGGTCAGCGGCAACGCTTCGAGCCCGAATCGCTGCCGAAGCGCCTCGATGTCGATCTTCGGCGCGAACAGATCGACGAGCAGGACATCGCCGGCCTGAAGCTCGGTCTTCTGGCTTGGAGCGATGACGTCGCTGGTAAACCTTCCCTTGCGTTCGATGGTGACCAGGCTGGCCCCGACGCGGCGGGGCATATCGATCTCCCCCACGGTCTTGCCGATCAACGGCGAGCCGGCGGTCACGCGTACCCGGTACTCCCGATCGGCGAGGTGATAGCGCTCGATCCAGTCACGAAGGGTGGGGCGGCCGGCCCTGACGCCGGGCTCGGTCTTGGCGGCCAACCAACGCCGGGCGAAGAGCATGTAGATGATGCCGACGATCAGCACGGGCAACCCGAACGGCGTGAAGCTGAAGAATTTGAAGCCTTCCGATCCGTGACGAACAAGCTCCCCGTGGACGACGAGATTCGGCGCTGTCGCGATGAGGCTCAGCATGCCGCTGATGAGGGCCGCCACCGAGAGCGGCATCATGAGCTGGCTGGGGGCGGTCCCGGTGTTCTGGGCGATCCGCAGGGTGACCGGAATGAAGATGGCGACCACGCCGGTGGAGCTCATGAACGCCCCGAGCCCGGCCACAGCCGCCATCAGCAGGACGACCAGCCGACGCTCGCTGCTTCCGGCCTTCTCGTTGAGCCAGTCGCCGAGCTGCTGGGCCACCCCGGTGCGCACGAGGCCTTCGCCGATGACGAAGAGGGCGGCCAGGAGCACGATGGTCGAATCGCTGAAGCCGGCCAGGGCCTCGCCCATGGTGATCACGCCCGTGAACGGCAGCACCGTCAGCATGATCAGCGCCACCACGTCCATGCGCGGCCGGTTGATCGCGAACATCGCGATGGCGGCCGCCAGCAGGACGAGGACGATCGCCAGCTCGTAGTTCATCGGTGGTGGACTTGGCCTTGCGCCTCCGGTTGGAAGCACCGGAGATCATAGCAGCGTTGTGCTCTCTTCGAGCCGTGTGCTTCCGTGGTTCGTGCTCAAGCATCGTCTCGAGCGTGCCCGTCCTGCTCGCCGAGTCTCGACAGCGAAGTCACGGCCCAAAGGGCACCCCGAGCAGAAACCAGGCAAAAAAGAGCGCCGCCCAGGCGACAAAGGTCGCCACCGCGTACGGTAGCATCATCGCGATGATCGTCCCGACGCCCGCGTCGCTCTGCCACCGCTGGGCAAAGCCCACGACCAGCGCCAAATGCGCCAAGAGCGGATTGATGACATTGGGCGGCGCGTCGCTCACACGGTAGGCCGCCAACAACGCGTCGGGCTCGACCCCCAGCCTCAGGAACAGGGGCACGAATACCGGCGCCATGATGGCCCATTTCGGCAAGATGGCAGGGAAGGGGAAACTCAGGAGGAATCCGATCACGATAAAGCTCAGCAGGAGCGCCGTGTGGCCGAGGTTCGCCTCTTGCAGAACACCGGCCAACTTCGAGGCGAGAATGGTCCCGATACCGGTGAAATTGAAGTAGGCCACGAACTGGGCGACGACAAAGAGCAAGACCAAAAGACCACCCAAGTCGGCAATCGTCTTGTTCGCCATGGCTATGCCCTGGTCGATGGTGGTGATGGTTCTTGCGCCAATGCCGTAGGCGGTTCCCGTCACCAGAAACAGGACCATGATGATGAACACCAGGCTGGCCATGAGCGGCGAGTCACCAATGATCTGTCCCGTCGTAGGATGGCGCAGCGGAGCGCCTGGCAGGAGCGTCGCCAAGCCTAGCAGGACAAGTACACAGATGCCGGTGAAGAGAGCGTACAAAAGGCCGCGCATTTCCTCCCCGGAGAGACCCTGCTCTTTCTTTGACGGCGATTCCTGCTGGTACTTTCCCAGCCGCGGCTCGATCACCCAGTCGGTGATGATCGTGCACACCGCGATCAAGACGATGCTCGACACAATGCCAAAGTAGAAGTTGGCCGTGACATCGACCGACCTGGCCGGATCGACCACCTGGATGGCGTCATTCGTCATTTCCGTCAGGATCACGTCGATCGGCTTGACCAGGAAGTTGGCGCCAAAGGCGGCGGCGACTCCGGCAAACGCCGCGGCCAGGCCAACCAGCGGATGCCGTCCCAGGCTGTAAAACGCGGATGCTCCCAACGGAATCAAGACAAGGTAGCCCGCATCGGCGGCGATGCTCGAGACCACACCGATAGTCACGATGATGGCGGTCATGGTCCGGGGCGGAGCGATCTGCACGATCTTGCGAACCAGAGCCTCAATCAGGCCGGACCTCTCGGCCACTCCGATCCCGATCATGGCCACGAGGATGATTCCAACGGGCCCAAAATTCATGAAGTTGGCCACGGCCGAAGTACAGATGAAGCGAATTCCTTCCGCAGACAACAGGCCCTGGACTTTCGTCGTGACCTCGTCCACTCCGTGGGTCTGCGGATTGATTCGCAGATACGTGGCGCTGACTCCCAGCCATTGCAGCGCCTGGGAGAGCACTACCAAGATCCCGATCAGGAGGGAAAAGAGCACCGCCGGCTGCGGGACCGCATTCCCCACTCGCTCGACGGTGTCCAGCGCTCGCTTCATCAGTGTATTGCTGGCCCCGCTGGATCCCCTCATGATCCGCTCCCTTCGAAGCCTTGTTGGAGGCACCTTTCACTTTGATCGCGCATTATCCTTTCCCACCTCCGGCCGCAGCTCGATCTCGCGATACTGCCACGGGAACTTCCTGCGCTTCTCGTCGGACGATCCGGCAACCGGCAAGCACAGCCTCAACGTGGCGGTGCCGTTTGATCCGTTGTCGGAATTGCCTGTGCCCACTCTAGCCTTAGTCTCGTGCTGCTCCAACTTGATGGAACGAACGGAGCGAATGCGAGTCAACGGATGATGCTCCTGGCCAACGCGGCCGTTGCGGTAACGCAGGTCTTTGATTTTACAGACAGAAACTCATTCGACGGCGAAGGCGTTTGGCGTTCTGATTCCGGCGACGGAGGACGAGGCGTACAGTTACGCTCGACGATCGGTCGAGCCGCTTCAGTCGTTGGCGGAGGCCGGGTTCACCGGGGTTGAGGTCTTCCGGGAACGGGCAGAGCACGTCCCGCTTTGGTGGCGGCAAACGGCGTCGGTAGCCTCATACGGAGGAACGCTATGAAGGCATTGCGCGAACGGTTGGCGGTGAAACCGGAAGATCTGCGACGGCGGCTCGACCCGGCAACGCTGCCGTTTCAGACGACGGCCGAGGTGAAACCGGTCAAGACGACGATCGGCCAACCGCGTGCGGCCGAGGCGATCGCCTTTGCGCTCGAGGTCGGCGCGCGCGGCTTCCATCTCTACGTCGCCGGTTCGCCAGGCACCGGGCGCGAGAGCACCGTCCTGGAGGCCGTGCGGTCCTTCGCCGCGACGCGGCCAACGCCGCCGGACTGGGTCTACGTCCACAACTTCGCGGAGCCCGACCGTCCACGCGCGTTCGCGGTACCGACCGGCCAGGGCCGGAGACTCGCGATGGCGATGACCTCTTTTCTGGAGGCAGTGCAGCGGGAGATTCCTCGCGCCTTCGAAAGCGAGGATTACGCGCGGCGACGAGAGCAGTCCCTGGCCGAGGTGAGTACGCGGCGCGCCAAGCTGATCACAGACCTGCAGGCCTTTGCGCAAGAACGCGGCTTCGGGCTCGAGATGACGCCGTCCGGCATCGTCAGCATCCCGCTGCAGAATGGTCAGCCAATGCCGCAACAAGTGTTCGAGCAGTTGCCACCCGGGGCCAAGGCGGAGCTCGAGCAGCGGGGCAAGCAGATCCAGGCCGAGGTCGGCGCCTCCATGCGTCAGATGCGGGAGATCGAGAAGGTAGCCCAGGAGCGCGTCACGGCGCTCGATCGGGACGTGGCGCTGTTTGCCGCCGGCCCCTTCATCGCAGAATTGTCCGAGCTGTACGGACAGCATCCGGACGTCCTGGCCTTCATCGAGCAGATCGAGAAGGACCTGCCGGAGCACCTGGAGGACTTCTTGCCGGCGGCCAACACCGAGCAGGCGGGGCCGGCCACAGGGCGGGTGCTTCAGCGGCAGGAGCGCCTGGCGCGGTACGAGGTCAACGTGTTGATCGACAACAGCGGGATGACCGGCGCGCCGGTCGTCGTCGAGCGGAACCCGACCTACTACAACTTGATCGGCCGGCAGGAGTACCGGGCCGTGCTGGGGACGTCGCAAACCGACTTCCGTCAGATCAAACCGGGCGCGCTGCACCGCGCCAACGGCGGCTTTCTCGTGCTGCACGCCCTCGACGTCATGAGTAGCCCCTTCGCCTGGGAGGGGCTGGAGCGTGCCCTGGTGTCCGGCGAGGTGCGGGTCGAGAACCCGGGCGAACAGGTCGCGCTGCCGACGGCTCGGCCGCGCCCGGAGCCAATTCCGCTCAACGTGAAGGTGATCCTGATCGGACCAAACGCGCTCTATCAAAAGCTCCATCGGTTCGACGAGGTCTTCCCGGAGCTGTTTGGAGTGAAGGCCGATTTCGCTCCGGACATGGAGTGGAGCGAGGAGAACCTCGCGAGCTACTCCGCCTTCCTCAGCCGGCTCGTCCACGACCGTGGACTGCTCCACTTCGACCGCTCGGCCGTCGCCCGAATCGTGGAGCACGGCGCGCGGCTGCGCGACCACCAGCGGAAGCTGACCGCGCGCTTCCTCGACATCGCCAAGCTCTCCGCCGAAGCCAGCCACTGGGCCGGCAAGGCGGGGCACGAGGTCGTGCGGGCGGACGATGTCGACGCGGCGATTGCGCACCAGGAGCGGCGGCGCAACCTGGCTGAGGAGCGGAATCGGGAGTTGATCGTCGACGGAACGGTGATGATCGACACCGAGGGCGCGCGGGTGGCACAGGTCAACGGGATCGCGGTGCTCGACGTCGGGGACTACGACTTCGGGCAGCCATCTCGGGTGACCGCGCGGGTTTCGGTCGGACGGGGGACGGTGCAGAGCATCGAGCGGGAGATCGCGCTTTCCGGCCCGATCCACTCAAAGGGTTTCTTGATCTTGACCGGGTATCTGCAAGCGCAGTACGCCCAGGATTGGCCACTCTCGCTGGGGGCGACCATCACCTTCGAGCAGTCGTATGGCGGGATCGACGGCGACTCGGCGTCGACGACCGAGCTCTACGCCCTGCTGTCAGCCCTCTCCGGGCTGCCCCTGAGCCAGGGAATCGCCGTGACCGGCGCCGTGAACCAACACGGCGAGGTGCAGGCGGTCGGCGGCGTGACGCGCAAGGTAGAAGGGTTCTATGATCTGTGCCGGGAACGGGGATTGACGGGCGAGCAAGGGGTAATGGTGCCGGCGTCGAACGTCAAGAACCTGATGCTGAAGGAGGAGGTCGTCGAGGCGGTACGGGCGGGACGTTTCCACGTCTGGGGGGTCAGCCACATCGACGAGGGGATCGAGTTGTTGATGGGCCGGCAAGCCGGTGAGCGAGCGGCGGATGGGTCGTTCCCGGCGGAGACGGTGCACCGGCTGGTCCAGGAACGCTTGCGGGAGTATGCGGAGCAGGTGCGCGAGTTTGGCTGGATCTCGCACGCCCCGGCTCTCGCTGCCGATGCGCGGCTCAAGGGGGCAGAGGATGCCCCACGCCGACGCTCCTGACTTTGAAGGCGGTCAGCGCGCCGAGAATCGCAGAATGGCCAGCACGACCGGGTTCAGGACGCCACCGATAGGGTGAGGAGAAAGAGCGCCTGCTTCGCGAACCGACTTACGCAGAACTTACCCAGAACAAGTAAGCGTGGAGCGGAACCACGCGCTGATCTCCTCGATCGTCTTCGGGTGCTTCATGACCTCAATGGGTCATCACCACGCGGCCCCGGACCTTGCCGCCGCCCTTGAGGTCGGCGAGCGACTCGGTCGCGCGGTCGACGGGTCGGCGCTCGATCGGGATCGGCTCAACCTTGCCGCCCTGGGCCAGCTCGAATAGTTCGCGGAGGTCCTGGAGCGTGCCGACGTACGAGCCCTCGATCGTCATCATCTTGAACGGGAACAGCACGGGAGAGACGGAGGCCGAACCCCCGTAGAGCCCCACCATCACGAGCTTGCCGCCCTTGCGGAGGGCGCTGATCCCGAACTCCATCGTTTTGGGCGAGCCGACGAAGTCGACGGCGCCGGCCACGCCCCCGCCCGACAGATCCAGCACTTGCTGGAGGGCGTCGGCCGCGCCGTTGTCGATCGTCGCGACGGCGCCCATCTCGGCGGCGCGGGTACGCTTGGCGGCGTCGATGTCGGCCACCATCATGCGGCTGCCGATGTAGGACGGGCCGATGTGCACGGCCTGGCCGCCCACTCCGCCGGCGCCAATGATCAGGAACGGATCGCCGGCGTCGACGTGGTCGCGGAGCTTCTTGAGCGCGCTGAAGGCGGTGATGCCGGAGCAGGTGTAGGTCGCGGCCAACGGCTGGGGCAGGGTGCCGTAGTCGACCAGGTAGGCGGCCTTCGGAACGATGACGTGGCTGCCGTAGCCGCCCGCCGTGCGCGTGCCGAGGGTTCGAGGGGTCAGGCAGAGAAGCTCGTGACCCCGCTTGCAGACGCTGCACGCCCCGCAGCCGATCCACGGGTAGACGGCGTAGCGCTTGCCGATCTCCACTCCGCTGGCGTCGGGCCCGAGCGCGACGACCTCACCCGCGATCTCGTGGCCCATCGTGAACGGCAGCTTGACGCCGCGCTGCTCGAGCGTCACCTTGTTGCCGCCGCCGAGGTCGAAGTACCCGTCCCAGATGTGGACGTCGCTGTGGCAGACGCCGGCGGACTCCACTCGGACCAGCACCTGCTCGCCGGCTGGCGTGGGCGTTGGATACTCGCGGGGCTGGAGCGGCTTTCCCCATTCGATGATCTGCATCGCGCGCATGACGGTCTCCTCGTCGAATATGCTGGTGGGCCGCCGCCGATCCTAGCACGCCCAGCCGTCCTCCACCGGCGAACCCGCGGCACCTGGCATCTTGGCGCATAGGCGACGTCAGCGGCGGATAAACACTCCAGGCTTGGATCCTCGTGGCGGCGGCGACGGCCCGGTCGGCGGCGGGCGACGATCTGCGGCTAGATTCCCGGCGTCCGCGCCGCTCCGTCGGCCGCGCCCAGCATGTCCTTCATGCCCGCGGAGGGGACTGAATCGGGATTCGGAAGAAAAGCCACGTGGGGCTCTTGAATCCCTGTGTTGCTCGACGAGAACCCTCGGCAGGATCCCTCAGGGCTCGCTCACCACGATGGCGTGGTCGCGCCTTGGCTGACGCCGATCACTCTGCCGTCGCTCTGTGCGCGGCGTCTCGTTGAGCCGGCGCCGCTCTGCGATTCGCCGATCCATGATCACGGAGATTGTCCGATCATCGGAGAACTTCTCTTTCAGGTAGGCAAAGAGCGCTGGGGCCGTACGCGGAACGATGACCGTGACTTTCTTCGGCATCTCGCCATGATCTGACAGCAACCCATGCCCCAAAGTCAATCGGGGGCCTCGGAGGGGGAGAGCGAGGAAGCCAAAGACGTCACCCCTGCCTGGGTGCCGAGGGTCACCCTGGGTCGGCTTCACCTTGTCGGCCGGCGTGCCCTTCACGAGCAGCACGCTCATTCCGTGTGCCCCGCCAATCCCCAGGCCGCTCTTTGCCGATGCCCGGGAACACGACCGACCTCAATACCTGGCTCGGTCTTCTTGAACACGGCGACCGTGCGCCTGGCCTCGGCCACGAGCCCCGCCTCTGCTCGCGAGGCTCATGTGGGCGCGGCCGAAAGTGACAAGCCCGAGCGTGGTGGCGACGGCTAGCTAGCCGCTAGCGTGTCTCACTTCTTGGCGGTCTTGTCGAGGCTGATGGCGAGAGCCTCCGTGTACGTAATCTCCACGTTGTCGCCTACCTTCACCTTATCCAGGTTCTTCGGATCCCGAGCCTTGACGGTTACGGTGTTTCCCTCCGGTCCCTTGATCGTCGCCGTCTGAGCTTTCTTGTCGATCGCGACGATGGTCGCGGTCACGGTGATCTGCTGCGCGACGGCGCCCGCGGGCGTTTCCCCCGGCTTGGACGAGACGACCGCCTGCTGCGCGCTCGTCCCCTGCATGCTCTCGCCGGGCTTCTTTACCTCGATCATCAGGCCCTCGTAGTATTTGCCGACGACGGGGTCGCCCACTTTGATGGCGTCGAGCTTGCTGGGATCTTGGACCCGCACCGTCAGGCTTCTGTTCGGACCCTTGAGGGTGACCGTCTGCTTGTCCTTGTCGATGGCCTCCACCGTGCCTCTCACCGTCAGCAGCCTCGCGCCGATCACTTTCGGCGCGGCCCCCTCATCGGTCTTGGCCTGCGCGATGATCGGCATCTGGCGGGCACCGGCCGCAAGCGCGATACCTGGGACCAGCGAGGCAACGAGCAGCCCAACCATGATCCTCCTCATGAATCCGCTCCTTTCAGTTTGGGGTAGA
>Ga0209465_10000697_pt1 | contig 15473 bp, 13 predicted proteins | sample PanSoiPlot1MoBio_FD_188321 | JGI IMG/M metagenome (GOLD analysis project Ga0209465, IMG submission 188321) | Tropical forest soil microbial communities from Panama analyzed to predict greenhouse gas emissions - Panama Soil Plot 1 MoBio (SPAdes)... | ecosystem: Environmental > Terrestrial > Soil...
GGACTCGCCGTGATGCTGAGCCTCGCCCTGGTTTTGCTCTACAACCGCATCGTGGCGCGACCTCTCGATTCCCTGGTAGAGGCCCTCGAGCGGGTGGCCGCCGGCGATCTCACGGTGTCGCTGCGCCACCGCTCCCGCGATGAAATCGGACAGGTCGCAGTCGCCACCGGGCAGATGGTGGAACGTCTTCGCGGCGCGGGAGCGCAGATGATCCAGCACGAGCGCCTGCGCACGCTCGGCGAGGTCTCGGCGAGCGTGGCCCATAAGTTCAACAACCTCCTCGCGGTGACCCTCGGGCAGGCGGAGCTCCTCCAGGTGGATGCGTCCGCGTCGCCGGAGGGCCTCGAGACGATCCGACGGGCCGCCCTCGAGGGACGAGAGACGGTGCGCCGCCTCCAGCACTTCACGAAGAGCGGAGCGTATCGTGAGGAGCCCGTGTGGGTCGTCCCACACGAAGCGGTGGACGAGGTCATCGCCTCTGTGATGCCGGCCTGGGAGGCGAGGGCCAGGGAGCACGGAGTGAAGTACGAGGTCGCTCCCGACTACGCTCCCGCACCTTCCGTGAGGGTGCCCGTCTCCGCGCTCACCGAGGTGCTGCAGAATCTGCTCGTCAATGCACTCGAGGCCATGCCGGCCGGCGGGCGGGTGCGAATCCGTGTGGCCGCCGACCACCAGCACGTGCTCTTTGCGGTGTCGGACACCGGAGCGGGAATTCCGCCCGAGGTACGTGCGCGCATCTTCGATCCCTTCTTCACGACCAAGCCCGCGCCCGCGAGCGGACTCGGCTTGAGCATCTGCTCCCGGATCATGCTCAACCTGCGCGGCACGATGGCGGTGGAGACCGTGCCGCGCCAGGGCAGCACCTTCACGGTGCGGCTGCCCCGGCCGCGCAAGACGAGGGCGGCTGCCGAGACCAGGCCCGCGGTGGCGCGGCCCATGCCGAACCCCGCGCGCATCCTCGTGATCGACGACGACCCGGAGGTCGCCGACACGCTGGCCCTGCTTCTCAGCGGGGCGGGGCACATGGTGGAGACAGCGCTCAACGGCGCCGTGGGCATCGAGCGCTACCGCCAGCGGCGCTTCGATTGCGTGGTGACCGATCTCGTGATGCCGGGACTGACCGGCCTCACCGTGGGACGGGCCATCAAGGACCAGGACCCGGGCGCCTACGTGATCCTATTGACCGCTCAGGCCGAGCAGCTCGACGCAGGTCAGACGGCGGCCGCGGGCATCGATCGACTCATGACCAAGCCCGTGAGCCGCGAGCAGCTCCTCCGGATGTTCGAGAGCGACCATACGATGGCGAAGGAACCTGCCATGGAGACTTCATGTTCACGACGGTGATCATCGACGACAATCGCGAGCTGGCCCAGATTCTCTCCACCGAACTCGTGCGCCGCGGCCATACCGTGCACTGCGCGCACACGGGCCAGGACGGGCTAGCGCTCCTCGCGCGAACGCCGGCGGACCTGATCTTTCTCGACTTGCGGCTGCCCGACATGGACGGGACGGAGGTCCTCGAGCCGGCGCGCTCGCTGCGCCCGGAGGCGGAGGTGGTGATCATGACCGCCTATCCGCATCTCTCCTCGGCGCTGGCGGCCATCCGCGGACGCGTGGTGGACTATCTCTGCAAGCCCTTCACCTTCGACGAGCTCACGCCCGTGCTCCAGCGCGCCCTGCTCAACCGCTCGCGTCGTGTCCACGTGGTGCGCGCCAAGGAGCAGGGGAACGCACCCCGCGAGGTCGAGATGATCGGGGTCTCCGAGACCTCCCAGGCCCTCCGCTCCATGATCAGGCAGCTCGCAGCGAGCGGGGTCCGCGCCGCCCTCATCACGGGGGAGAGCGGCACCGGCAAGGAGCTGGCCGCAGGACTTCTCCACGTCGAGGGACCGCGCCGCGAGGGGCCCTTCGTCGAGGTCAATTGCTCCGCTATCACGGAGAGCCTGTTCGAGAGTGAGCTGTTCGGCCACGAGCGTGGCGCCTTCACGGGAGCCATCGGCGCGCGGCGGGGCCTCGCGGAGATGGCGGACGGCGGCACCCTCTTCCTCGACGAGATCGGGGAAACGCCGCTCGCCTGCCAGGCGAAACTCCTCCGCTTCCTCGACGACCAGACCTTCCTGCGCGTGGGGGGCTCCAAGAAGATCCGTGTCAACACGCAGATCGTCGCGGCCACCAACCGCGATCTCAAGGCCATGGTCGCCGAGGGCACTTTCCGCGGCGATCTCTACTACCGCCTGCTCGTGGCCCCCGTGGCCATCCCTCCGCTCCGTACCCGGCCCGAGGACATCCTGCCCCTCGCCACCCATTGGCTGGGCCGGATCAGCCCGCAGCACGGCGGTCGCGTCACAGGCTTCACCCCGGAGGCCGAGCAGCGCCTCCTCACCTACGAATGGCCGGGCAATGTGCGCGAGATGCGCAATCTGATCGAGCGGCTGGTGATCCTGTGCCCGGGTGACCGGATCGGCGAGGAGCAACTCCCCCTCGAGTTCTTCCCCGCCCCGCTCGCCTCCACCTCGGACGCATCCTTCGTGTACGAGATGGAGACGGCGCGGGCCGGGGGCGATGCCGTCGAGCAGCCGGCGGTCACCGCCGACGCCGACGCACCGACGTCGCTCCACGAGGTTGGCCATGCCCACATCCGGATGGTGCTGGAGAAGATGAAGGGCAACAAGACGAAGGCCGCCGAGGCCCTCGGGATCTCGCGACAGACCCTCCGCTCGCGCCTGTCCTCCCTCCGCTAGCCGCTGGTCGAAACTTTGCCGGTCGGCCGGCGCGTGGTTTGCCGACCGGCAAAGTTTCTGCCGCCTCCGTGACGCCGGCCTCACCTCCACGGGAGTTTTTTGCCTGCCCGGCGCCATTCTGGCCGGTGGGCAGCGTGGCATCAGCCTTGCTCCCAATAAGGCGCGATGCGACGCGACGACTCTTCCAAGGCTCGGCAGGATCTGCCGGCCTTCGATGGGTGCACGCGGCAAGCCGACACACGCACCAACCCCGCCGAGCTGTCATTCATCTCGAGCACAACGTGGAGGGAGCAGGCCAGATGATCGCGCCGGTCATGGTGGTGGACGACGAGGCGATGGTGCGCAAGACGCTCGCGCAGGCCATCGAGCGAAGCGGTGCCGAAGTGATCACGGCGGCGGACGGCGAGGAGGCCCTCGCCAAGTTTCGCGAGATGCGCAACCCGCTCGTCTTCACGGACCTGAAGATGCCGGGGATGAGCGGGATCGCCCTTCTGCGCTCGGTCAAGAGCCTGGCCCCGGAAACGGCGGTGGTCCTCGTGACGGGCTTCGCCACCCAGGAGCTTGCCGCGGAGGCCGCCCGCGAAGGCGCCACCCGCGTGCTCAGCAAGCCCGTCACCCTCCACGAGATCCGTCGCGTGCTTTCCGACACCCTGGGCAACCTCGCGGGGGACGGCTGGCAGAAGGCGCCCGTGCTCACGGAGAGCCCGCACATGGAGACGGCGCTGGCCCTGGCCCGACGCGTCGCGGGCACGGACGCCACCGTGCTCATCCAGGGCGAGACGGGCACGGGCAAGGAGCTGATGGCGCGCTTCATCCACGACGCGAGCCCCCGCGCGAGCGGCCCCTTCGTAGCCGTGAACTGCTGCGCGCTGGCTGAAACGCTGGTCGAGTCAGAGCTCTTCGGCCACGAGCGCGGCGCCTTCACGGGCGCCGCAGGCCGGCGCACCGGCTGGTTCGAGGTGGCGGCGGGCGGCACTCTCGTCCTCGACGAGGTAAGCGAGATCCCCTTCGCCGTGCAGGCCAAGCTTCTTCGCGCGCTCCAGGAGCGCGTGGTGCACCGGGTAGGCTCGAGTCAGGCCGTCAAGGTCAATGTGCGTGTGATCGCCATCAGTAACCGCGATCTGCGCGCCGAGGTCCAGGCGGGTCGCTTTCGCGAGGATCTCTTCTACCGGCTCAACGTCGTCAGCCTGAATTTGCCAGTCCTGCGCGAGCGGCCCGGAGACATTCCGCTCTTGAGCCGGCACTTCCTCCAGAAGTACGCGGCCGCCACGGGTAGCCCCGCCGAGGTTCTGTCGCCCGAGGCGCTCTCGCGGCTCCTCGCCCATGCCTGGCCGGGCAACATCCGCGAGCTGGAGAACGTGATCCAGCGCGCGGTCATCCTCGCGAATGGTCGCGAGATCGCCGCCGAGCACGTCCTGCCGGAGTCGAGCTTCGTGGCCGCGTCACGCGAGGAGCCAGCGCCCGGGCGCACGGTGATGGAACACGAGAAAGAGCTGATCCTCTCCACCCTCAAGCGCCTGAACGGCAATCGCACTCACACCGCCAAGGCTCTCGGTGTGTCCGTGCGCACCATTCGCAACCGGCTGCGCGAGTACCGCGTGCTGTCCGGGGGCGCCGTGTGCTGAGCCCGGTCCTCGGCGACACCGTGGATCACCTCACGCAGGGACTCGCCGACGCCATCGTCGGCACGCGTGAGGCGTTTCATCGACGATCTCCTCGGTCCCGACGAGTACCGGGCGGCGGGCACCCTGCGTGACTCTTTCGCGCCGTATCGCGCGACCTGCGACCTCGTTTCCCTAGGCGCCGACATGAGGGGTAGCGATCCGCGCGTCGATCGGGCGCTCTTCGCTCGAGTCCACCAGCACGCTTCGCGCGAGACCCTCTCACCGCTCCAGCAACTGTTCACGGCGGTCACCGCCAGGAAGGGATAGCGACGATCATGGCCTTCCAGTTCCCTCTCGCTTCCGTCGTCCGGCGCCGAGGGTGCCTCGAGGAAGGCGCCGCGCGCCATCTGGCCCCGGCGAGCCGACGACTGGAGACGCTCAACCGTCACCTCGGCAAGACCAGCAACGAGATGGCCGCCCGCAGCCGGACCATCCTCCACAGCGCGCGGCTCGGAGCCACCGGCATGGAGCTGGGGCAGCTCGCACGCGACGTCGAGTCGCTCGAGCGCCTCTCCATCGCCGCCGTTGCGAAGGCACACGCGCAGCCGGAGAAGATCGGGCGGGCGCGCGGCAACCTCCTGGTGGCCTCGCGCTTCCGCCAGATGCTCGAGCGGTTCGAAGAGTTGCAGCGCCGCGACCACGCCCACGACGAGCAACGGGGGGCGGCCACGCGCCGGCCTGGCGACGAGACGGCCTCGGCCGGCCGCCGCTGGCGCATGGCCCAGACGGCGACCAAGGGCGCTCGGTGAAGCTCTCGCTACGGCTGGACTTGGAGCTGGCCGCCCTCTTCGTGATCTGCGGTGGACCGTTCGTGGGAGATCTCTCATGCACCTGAAATGGTTCAAGGGCCGCGCGGTCCTCGACGTGATGCGTCGGGTACGCGAGGAGCTGGGGCCGGAGGCAGTCATCCTCCGCTCGAAGTTCGTGCATCCGTGGGGGCTCCTGCGGCTGTTCGGCGGGAGCCGAGTCGAGATCCTCGCCGCGGTGGATCGTCCGGAGGCGCCTGCGACGCAGGCCATGCTGCAGGTACCGCCCGAGGCGTCACCATCCCTCGATAGCCTGCGATCCGAGCTGGCGGCCCTGCGCAGCCTTTTCCTGCGGTCCGCAGGCGGGGGCCTCGTGCCCGCCATCCTCGGCCCGCTCTACGAGCATCTCCTTGCCGGGGGCATGGATCCCGCCCTCGCCATGCGCATCCTCGGCAGCGTGCCCGCGCATCAGCTCGAGCAGGAGGCCGCCAAGATGGCGACCTACCGGGCGGTGGAAGAGCAGATGGCTAGCCTGATCGCCGTCTCTACTTGCGCGGCCGTCTCCGGCCAGCTCCGCGTCGCCTTCGTGGGACCTTCCGGAATGGGCAAGACCACCACGCTCGCCAAGATGGCGGCCCGCGTCCGGATCACCGGGGGCAGCATTGCCATCGTCAACGCCGACGGCTCCGGCTTCAGCGGGCCGGGCCCCCTCGAGCCCTTCGCCGCCGTGCTCGACGTGCCCTACGTCCTCGCCCTCACGCCGGAGGAACTAGCCGCGCCGCTGCCCATGCCGGCGCGACGGGGCTGCGTCTTGATCGACACGCCCGGCATGACCACCGAGGACCGCCAGGCCATCGAGCGCCTCGACGATCTCCTCGAGGCTGCCGCAGCGGACGAGGTGCATCTCGTGCTGTCCGCCACTACCAAGACCCAGGACATCCGGGCCGCCCTGCGCGCCTTCAAGCCGCTGGGGGTGACCCATCTCCTCTTCACCCATCTCGACGAGACGGCGAGCTGCGCCTCCGTGATCGACGCCTGCGTCGAGAGCGGGCTGCCGCTGTCCTACGTCGGCACCGGACGAGACATCCCCGGCGATCTCGATCCTGCCGATCCACGGCGGATCGCCCGGCGCACTCTCCAGGGAGCACCGATCGCATGAGCTTCGATCCCATGTCGGATACCTCGGCGCTGATCCCGACTCGGCGCCGTTCCATCGCCTTCACGAGCGGCAAAGGAGGGGTGGGCAAGTCCAATCTCGTCCTCAACACGGGACTGCTCCTCGCCCGGCACGGCCGGCGCGTCGCCCTCCTCGACGGCAACCTGGGGCTAGCCAACCTCACGGTGCTGATGGGGCAGGCACCCAAGTACGACCTCCGCGACGTGCTGGCCGGGGAGAAGCGCATGCGGGACATCGTCATGCGCGGTCCTCACGGTCTCCTCGTCATCCCCGCGGGTTCGGGCGTGGCGGAGCTCGCCAATCTCAGCGAGGGAGACCGCGCAGAACTCTTCGAGCAGCTACGCGAGATCGAAAACGGCGTGGATTTTCTCCTCATCGACACCGGCGCGGGCATCAGCGACACGGTGCTGAGCCTCATCCTGGCCAGTGACGAGTCGGTGGTGGTGACGCAGCCGGAACCCACCGCCCTCGCGGACGCCTACGCGCTCATGAAGGTGGTCGTCCAGCAGTTTCCCGGCTATCCCTTCCACGTCCTGGTCAACATGGTGCGCGACGGCAAACAGGCCCAGCAGGTCCAGGGCTCATTGCGTGAGATCCTCATCCGATTCCTCGGCTACGCGCCGGGGGATGCCGGGTACGTGGTCATGGACAACGCGGTGACCCAGTCGGTGGTCCAGCAGGTGCCGTTCACCATCCTTTCCCCGCGCGCCCCCGCCTCGCGCTGCCTCGAGGAGCTCGTCCGCCGACTCCTCGGCAGCGCCGGTCCACCTGCCGAGACGGTCAAGAGCTTCTGGGAACGCGTATCGGAGGGGCCATGGCGGCTCATGTGAGGTCGAGCCTCGAGCTCTGGCGCGCCTATCGACGCTCGAAGGATCCGGCGCTGCGCGAGCGGCTGGTGGAGGCCGATCTCGCTCTCGTCAAATACCTCGCGGCGCGCATCGCGAGCCGGCTACCCAAGCATCTTCGGCTCGACGATCTCTTCTCCGCGGGGCTCATGGGCTTCCTCGCCGCGGTGGACGACTACGATCCGGAGCGGGGAGTGAGCTTCTCCTCGTATGCGAGCCATCGCATCCGGGGGGCCATCTTCGACGAGCTGCGCCGACTCGACTGGGTGCCCCGCGGCACGCGCGAGCGGATGCGGAATGCACAGCGAGCCATCGACACCCTGAGCAGGCGCCTGGTCAGGCCGCCCACGGACCAGGAGGTCGCAAAGGAGCTGGGCATCGAGACCGAGGCGTATCGCGCCTCCTTCAGCAAGGCAATCACCCTCGTCTCCCTGAGCGCGGCGGGAGGCTCGGACACCGGCGAGCCCTCGCTGATGGACAGCGTCGAAGACGCGACGTCGCCCGACCCGTTTTTCACCCTGGCCGAGAGGGAGCGGCGCGCCATGCTCGCCCGCCTCATGGACGGCCTGCCCGAGCGCGAGCGACAGGTACTCGCCCTCTACTACTACGAGGATTTGACGATGCGCGAGGTAGGCACCGCGCTGAGGGTGACCGAATCCCGCGTCTCCCAACTCCACACGAGCGCGGTGTTGCGGCTGCGCGTCATGCTGCGGAAGCAGCAATGCATGGGAGCGGCGAGCTGAACCTCGCGAGGGGAGCCGCTCCAGTCCAAGCTTGCCCTCGCGGGAACGCCATGACCATCGGGGCGAGCAGGAAAAGCCAGGTCGGCAAACCGTGCCTACGGGCCGGAATTTCCGGCTGGACCGAGTGGTCGGGCACTAACGATCTCGGCTACTTACGTGAAACTTACTAGGACGAAGTCTCATGGTACATGCCTTGCTCCTCTTCCCAACCGACCGGCACAGCCTCGGAGACACAGGAGGGCGCGACCAATGGACAGGACGAGAACGGTAGCGATTGCCCCGGACTCCAGGATTGCAGGGCTACGAGGTCTCAGCTCGGGGGAGCGCCTGCTGGGACTCTATGAGCATGGGGTAGTCGGCTGCACCCAGCGCAACCCGGAGCAGGCCATCGCGGCGCTGGAGGAGCTGATCAGCTTGCTCGACTTCGACTACGGGGACATCGCTGAGGGCTTCTACCGGCTCTACGCGTTCTGCCTTCGCGAGGTTCGTGACGGTCGGTTCGACCAGCCTGCGTGGATTCTCCGCGACCTCCGGGAGACGTGGTCCCAAGCGCTTCACGACGACACCGCGAGCGCGACCGCCTCGACCATCGAGCAAACCGTCCACGTCGGCTGAGCCCATCCGCGGCTCCCGAGGATCCGCAGGTCCTCGGGGGCTCTCTCCATCGCGTCCGCTCCACGAAGGGAAGGTCTGTGCGCTTTGGTTGGCGAGAAGCACCCAGGGCGCGCAGCACCTGGACCGGGTCGACCTCCAGCAGGATAGGAGCTAGACGCGAGCGGGCTTCTCCGCCTCGGGCTTGCCAACGCAGTTCCCGAACTCCAGGGCGGCCTTGTAGCGCGAAGCGATCACGTCGGTCGGCAAGCCGAGGTCAGCGGCCAACAGCGTGACCTCGTCCCATGCTCCGCGCTCCCAGGCAAGCACAAGGGTGTAGGCGCGATAGAGCAAGTTGTCCCCGCCGAGGAGCGCGATCCGCGCCTCTTCCGAGAGCGGCAGACGCTCCACCGCCTCCGAGAGAGGGCGGCCGAGAAAGGCCTCGATCATGGAGAAGAGGCCTAGGAAGAAGGCGTCCTGCCCCCGGTCGGCCTGTCGCATCTCGATGAGCAGCCCCTCACAGAAGCTGGCCCGAGCGACCGAGGTCACCAGAAGCTCGTTGGGGTGATCGCTGGCGAGAGCGGCCACAGCGATGACGGAAGCCCACTTCTGGAGTGCCTGGTCGCCCAGAAGGGGCATGGCGTCCTGTACCGACTCGACCGGCCGCTGGAGCCCCTGGGCCGCTGCGCGGAGATGGGTGAGGAGCTTGAGGGCAAGGGAGACCTCGTGCTTGATGATGTCCTCCACCCGCTTGGGGAGGGCATCGGGGCGGTGGGCCTCCCGGATGAGGTTGAGGATGCTGAGCTTGGAGGCAGGAATGGCTCGCCCGGCGACGATGCCGGGCCGGGTGAAGAAGTAGCCTTGGAAGTATTCGTATCCGCTGTCGAGGGCCTGTCGGAACTCCTTCTCCGTCTCGACCTTCTCTGCGAGCATCTTCAAGCCCGGCCGACGGAGGGTGCGGGCGATGTGGTGACGGGTAAAAGCGCTCGTCTTGGAGAAGTCCACCTTCACGATGTCCGCCAGCGCGACCAGCTCGGCGGGCAGGGTCGCGGTGACGACATCGTCGAGTGCGATCGTGCAGCCGGCCGCCTTGAGAGCGTGGCAGCCCCGGAGAACCTCCGGATCAGGGACGTGCTCGAGGATCTCTGCCACGAGGAGATTCCCGGGATCTGTCCCGCCGAGCCTTCCGATGAGGGCCTCGCGCGTGAAGTTCACGAAGGCCGGCCGGCTGCCGGTAAGCGTCTCTGCGGCGAAGGCGAAAAAGGAGATGTCGAGGACCCTGGCCGACGCGCGGTCGGGGTCCCCGACGCCGAAGGCACTCGTCAGTCCATCGCGGAAGAGCAGCTCGTAGGCATGGGTCCGCCGGAAGCGGTCGAGAATCGGCTGTCGCGCGACGCAGATGTCCACTCGGTCCCCTTCCTATAGTCGGCGCTGAGGCGACCTACCTTGAGCTCTGGGTGCCGCGCCAGGGGAGCCGGAAGGGCCGCAACCCTTCTAAAAATTTCACTTTGACCTGCCCCTGGAGTAGATTGAATCGCTAGCGATCGACGCTGGTGCGTTTGGAGCCTGCGCGGCCGGCAGGTACACGTGTGAATACGATGACGAGGCCCATCGGCAGGCACGTTCCGTGATCCTCCCTCGGGGCTTGGGCTGGCCCTCTCCGCTACCCTTGCGGAGCTGCCCTCGGTCCCGTCGGGGTGTGGCGAGGCGAGGTGCGGGATGAGCCAACCGGTCGTCCTGGAGGGATCCGTGTTCCCGTCCGGGGACGGAGGCTTCCTCGAAGCCATGCGCCGGTTCCTGGCCATTGAGGCCTCCGAGCCTGTACCGAGGCTCCTCACTCGGGTTTTCGGCCGGCTCCTCTGTGCCGATCAGACAACCCTCCGTGTGGGCGAGGGCGGTAGGCCGGTGGTGGCGGCGACCTGGGGCGGTGACGCGCCACATTCTGACCCGGACGTGGCCCATGACGAGGGACTCTGGACTCTCGTGGCCGAGGGCGCCGCCGCGGTGGTCATCGGCGACCCTACGGAAGACGACCGCCTGTCCCCACACTTCCGGAGAGCCCTCGGCCGCGCCCGGTATCGATCTCTCCTGGCGGTGCCCCTGAGCCTCGACGGGACGGTCGCCGGAGTGCTCGAAGCTTGCACTCGACGCCCACAGGGCTTCACAGAGGCCGATAAGATCTTCGCGGCCTCGGTAGCCGCGCACGCGTCGGCCACGCTCTTCGGATCGCCACGCCTTGCCGCCCCCAACGTGAATCTGCTCACGGACTCCCCGGAACGCCCAGAGGAGAGCCAGCTCGAGGCGACGAGGTCTCTCCAGCTATTCGCCGACTCGGCTGCCCGGGTCTTCGTGGCGCGGGTCGGCGTCTGGATCCCCGTGGAAGATGGAGTGCTCGCGGAGCGGATCTCCTCTCCTGCCGACGTCGATCCCGCGCGACGCGTGCTCGTGGGCGAGGGGCTGGCCGGGCAGTGCGCCCAGGCTCGTCGCGGCGCGATCGTGGAGCACTTGCCCCGCTGGCTTCACGCGGCGCCGAGCGATCTGCTGGCGGGCGCCCGTCACGCCATCGCCGAGCCGCTCCTCGTGCGCGGCCGGCTCGCGGGCGTGATCACGGTAACGCGGAACGATCCGGCTTCGACGCCATTCGTGGAGGCCGACCTCGCGATGCTGCGCCGCCTCGGGGAACCGGCCGGCGTCGTGGCGCGCGAGCTCGGCCGGAGCGAGGAGACGGGCCAGCGCCGTCGGGAGGCCGAGGCCCTCGCGCGCATCGCACATGCGCTCAGCGAGCAGGGAGACGTGGCGAGCGTCTGCCAGCAGATCGTCGATCGCGTGATGACGTTGCTCCCCATCACCGCCGCCCTGATCGTGATGACGGAGCCGAACGGCGATCTGCGCGGCGTGGCACGGAGCGGCGAGCTCGACATGGCAGCCGTCGACATCGTCCTGCCTCGCGGCGGAGGCGTGGCGGGGCGCGCCATCCTGACGGGGCAGCCGGTCTCCTCCAACGACGTGCTCAGCGACCCGAGCCTCGCGCTGCCCGAGAACGTCCGCGAGCGCATGATCGCTTCGGGTCAGCGTGCGCTCCTCGCAGTGCCCCTCGGGCCGCCGGGTCGGGCGATGGGCGCGCTGACCGTGGCGAACCGCCATGCCATCAAGTTCAGCGACCGTGAGCGGCGGCTCCTCGAGGCCTTCGCAGACCAGGCGACGCTGGCCCTGGACACCGCACGCCTCCACGAGGATGCGGAGCGACGCCGTAAGGAGGCTGAGACGCTCGCCCAGGGAACGCGGGCGCTGGTGGGCGTGCATGACACGCTCCAAGTAGTGGGACGCATCGTCGAGAGTGTGCCTTTCCTGCTGCCGGGCTGCATCCACGCCGCCGTTGCGGTCCCTCGCCCGGAAGGCACGCTCGAAGCAGTAGTCGTCGGTGGCCCTCTCAGCACCATATTCCGCCCAGGGGGACGGGTGACGAAGGGCTCACTCGTGAATCGGGTGTGGCAGGAGCATCGGCCGACCTGGACGAGCGATCTCATGGCGGAGCCGGAGCCCGCCGAGCCGGAGCTCGCGGAGCGGCATCACATCTTCCTCCGGGCCGGAGTCCGCGCCTATCTGGCGCTGCCCCTGTCCGTGAGAGGGCAGACGGTGGGCGTGCTCGGCATGGCCTTCGGCCAGCCACGGCCCTTCATGAGCGAAGAGATCGCCACCGGACAGACCCTGGCCAATCAGGCGGCGCTGGCCCTCGAGAACGCCCGGCTCTACGAGGAAGCGGAGCGGAGACGCCGCGAGGCGGAAGTGGTGGCGGAGATCTCGCGGACCATCAACGCTTCCCTGGATGTGGACACCGTGCTGCAGCAGGTGGTCGAGGGCGCGCGCATCCTGTGCCAGAGCGACGGGGCCCGCATCGCCCTCCGCGAGCCGGAGACGGGTTCTTACACCTTCCGCTACTGGGTCGACCCGAACCAGGAAGGATATGCCGGCGTCCGTGTCGAGACGGGGCCAGGTTCCCTCGGCGACCGCGTGCGGCAGAGCCGCCGCCCCGTGAGGACCACCGCGGCCGAGACGTCGGGTGAGGGCTTCAGGGCACAGATGGCGGTGCCCATCGTCATCGGCAATGAGATCGAAGGCCTGCTCTTCGTCGACAATCGCTCGCCGCGCCCCTTCACGGACCTCGACGAGAGCGCGCTCGTCCTCCTCGCCGAGCACGCCGCGGTCGCTCTCCGCAACGCTCGGCTCTTCATGGAGGCGCAGGCTACCGGCCGGCGGCTGCAGGCCGTCTCCCGCCGACTGCTCGAGGTGCAGGAGGCGGAGCGGAGGCATCTCTCTCGGGAGCTCCACGACGAGGTGGGTCAGGCCCTCACCGCCGTGAAGATGAACCTCCAAATGCTGCGGCGCCAGTCGGCCCCCCCCCAGGCCACCGGCCGCCTCGACGAGAGCATCGGGCTCGTGGATCGGATCCTCCAAGGTGTCCGCCAGCTTTCCCTCGATCTGCGTCCTTCGCTGCTCGACGACCTCGGCCTCGCCGCCGCTCTGCGCTGGTACGTGAGCGCGCAGGCGGAGCGCTCAGGGATCGCCGCCAACGTCGTCACGGAGCCGCTGCCCGACCATCTGCCCATCGCCACCAGCACGACATGCTTCCGCGTCGCTCAGGAGGCGGTGACCAACGCCCTCCGTCACGCGAAGGCGACCCGGATCACCGTAAGGCTCCGGTGCGAAGGGAAGGAGCTCGAAGTGTCCGTGGGCGACAACGGCGTCGGCTTCGACGTCAGCGACGCCCGCCGGCGGGCCATGCAGGGAGCCGCCGCTGGGCTGCTCGGGCTCGAGGAGCGTGTGCAGCTGGCGGGAGGCCGCTCCAGCATCGTCTCGGTGCCGGGGTGGGGGACCATCCTCCATGCCTGGCTGCCCCTGTCCACGCCGTCACCGTCCAACACGCAGGCTGCTGCGGAAGGAATCCCATGAACACCCCCACCATCACCGAAACGGACACCGAGCGAGTCGAGCCAACCGCCCCCCTGCGCGTGGTGATCGCTGACGATCACGCCCTCGTTCGCGCGGGCCTCCGCTCCCTGCTGGGAGGCATTCCCGGAATCGAGGTGGTGGCCGAGGCGCACGACGGCCACGAGGTCGTAGAGTTGGTCGCCCGCCTCCACCCGAACATCGTGCTCATGGACATCGCCATGCCCGGCCTCAACGGTCTCGACGCGAGCTCGCGCATTGTCAAGCGAAGCCCAGGGACCGCCATCATCATCGTGTCCATGCATGCCGCGCAGGAATACGCGCTGCAGGCCCTCAAAGCGGGCGCATCGGGCTACGTGCTCAAGGACGCCGATCCCGCCGAGCTCGAGCTGGCCATCGCCGCCGTTTCCCGCGGCGAGACGTATCTCAGTCCCGCCATGTCCAAGCACCTCGTGGCGGACTTCCGCCGGCGAGTGGCCGACCAGCCCGATCCCCTCGAACGCCTCACCTCACGCCATCGCGAGGTTCTGCAGCTGATCGCCGAAGGCAACACCACGAAGGCCATCGCGGCCAAGCTCAAGTTGAGCGTGAAGACGATCGAGACACACCGGGCCCAGCTCATGGACCGCCTGGACATTCACGACGTGGCGGGGCTCGTGCGCTTCGCCATCCGTGTCGGGCTTATCTCCCCAGGCTCCTGACGGCGAGCGACTTGTTGTCGCGGGGAGCGTTTCCGCCGCGCGTGCCGGGTCGGCAGGAGGAGCGAGCGCGCAGGCGCAGTGGGATGACCGAGGTCGAGAAGGGTGCGCCCTCGCGTGCCGTGACGGTCGCGATGGGCGCGAGCTCGTAGCTACTTAGTGGCGGAGCGCGCCTTGGCGGGGCACATCTTGTGATACCAGACCGATCCTAGCTTCACGTGGTTGCCGTTCTTCCGAATCCTCAGCTTGCACTTTGGGCACGTGCCCATCAGAGTCTCCTTCGATGATTGAGCTGTCCCACCGCGAACCCACCCGAGTATACACGAGCAGGAGGAGCGCCTGACCACTGGCTGTGTCTTCTGTCGCATCGTGGCGCGGGAGAGTCCCGCAGAAATCGAGTACGAGGACGACGAGGTGATCGCCTTCAAGGATCTCTACCCGAAGGCGCCCATCCACCTCCTCATCATTCCCAAACGCCATATTGAGTCCATCGCGCGGCTCGAGCCGGCCGACGAGCGAGTGGTGGGGCATTGTGTGCGCGTGGCCCGGCTGCTCGGGGAGCACCTCGGCTACGGGGAGCGCGGGTACAGGGTCTCGTGCAACACGGGGCCGGAGGGTGGTCAGGTCGTTTACCACCTCCACTTCCACCTCACGGCCGGACGGCGGGGGTGATCCGGGCTCGCGAGCAGCGGATGTATGGGCGTGGCGAGTTTGTGCCGCTCATCGGGTCGAGCGGAGCAGGGAAGTCCACACTGCTCCGATGCATCTAAGACCGCCGTGAGCAAAAGAAAACGGCCCCGGGGCCAATACCCCGGGGCCGTTGCTGTGCGTGTCTACGACTACTTCAGCAGCTCGATCGCTGCCTTGGCCTTGTCCGAGGCCACCGTCATGTTGCCGCTCTTGCAGGCCGCCTCGGCGTCCTTCACAAGGGAAGCAGCCTTGCTAATGTCGGCACGAGGAGCCTGCGTGCTGGCCGTAGTACCCGTGCTGGAGCGCGGCGACTGCACGTTCTGGTTACCGCGAGGAGACTGGACATCCTGGTTGCCGCGCGGCGACTGCACGTCCTGGTTGCCGCGAGGAGACTGGACGTCCTGGTTGCCGCGAGGGGACTGGACATCCTGGTTGCCACGCGGCGACTGGACGTTCTGATTGCCGCGCGGCGACTGCACGTCCTGGTTGCCGCGGGGCGACTGCACGTTCTGGTTACCGCGAGGAGACTGGACATCCTGGTTGCCGCGCGGCGACTGCACGTCCTGGTTGCCGCGAGGAGACTGGACATCCTGGTTGCCACGCGGCGACTGGACGTTCTGATTGCCGCGAG
>Ga0209465_10000698_pt1 | contig 15444 bp, 9 predicted proteins | sample PanSoiPlot1MoBio_FD_188321 | JGI IMG/M metagenome (GOLD analysis project Ga0209465, IMG submission 188321) | Tropical forest soil microbial communities from Panama analyzed to predict greenhouse gas emissions - Panama Soil Plot 1 MoBio (SPAdes)... | ecosystem: Environmental > Terrestrial > Soil...
GGCGGAAGCGGCACCGGCACCGGCGGCACGACGGCGGGCTCGGCCGGCACGACCGGCGCGGGTGGCAACGCCACGGGCGGCACGAGCGGCGTGGCCGGCACGACCGGCACCGGCGGCACGACCGGCGCGGCCGGCGACGGCACGGGCGGCGGCCCCGGCACGGGTGGCTCGGCGGCGGGCACGTCCGGCAGCTCCGGTACGGGCGGCGGCGCGGGCGGGCGCGGCGGCACGTCCGCGGGTGGCACCGGCGGCAACAGCGCGGGCGGCACGGGCGGCGGCGCGGCCGGACGCGGCGGCGCGGGCGGCACCGGCGGCACGGCGGGTGGCGCGGCCGGGCGCGGAGGCACGACGGGCACCGGCGGGACCGCGGGCAGCGGCACCGGCGGCGCCGGCACCACCGTTTGCTCGGGCGACTGCACGGCGTTCACCAACTGGGACGGCGCGCTCGTGAAGTACCCCTGCCAGGATATGCGCAGCGGCTACGACTGCACGAACATCGGCTGCTCGGGTGGCAAGGTCACGATCACCAACAACTGGACCGTCGGCGGCACGACCGGGACCATCTACAACGTCACGGTTCACGTTCGCGGCATCGTAGAGGTGCAAGCTTACGGTTATCCGGGCAGCGGCATGCGCGATGCCGCCAGCGCGTCGATCAGCACCTGCAGCTCGTCGACGTGCGACCTGTTCCAGCGCGGCGGAACGCCAATGGCCTCGGGCGGCGTCAGCTACGATTACAACAATTACGAGCTCGACGTGACGCCCGCGGTGCCGACCTCGGTGTCGATGTACAGCACGTACTTCCTGAACTCGGTCATCACGTCCGAAAACCCGCACGCCTCCACCAACATTACTTCGCACCTGACCTTCGCGATCGACTACACGAAGACGATCCCGGTCACTGGCGGCGGCATGGTCTCGCTCAAGGTGTTCGACTCGAACTGCGCGCTCGTGCAGAACTGTGGTCCGACCGCGAACAACAACATGTGCACGGCGCCCCGCACGGTCGCCCTGACGGGCGCGGTCCCGGCGGTCACGAACTTCACGCAGCCATTCTCGGGTAACGTGACCGGCGCGTACGGGCAGTGGGTCCAGTTCGACGTCACCTCCGTGACGGTCGCGCAGTGATTCGCGCCGCGCAGGTCGTCGCAGGCATCATCGTTCTTCTGGCCGTCGTCGGCTTCGGCGCGCCCGCGCGCGCCGAGGTGACGCTGGCTGCGGCGACGGCCGACGCGGGAGGCGGCTGGGAGGTCTACACGACCGGCCGGGTCGGCGCGTTCGTCGAGGTGCTGGAGGGCGACGGCATTCCGCAGGCGTTCGCGGTCGCCGTCGATCCGACCACGATGATGCCGGTCCTCGATGCGAACGGCAATCCGATGTACGTGCAGATCCACAACGTCGGCGACGGCGGTGTCCGCGCCGGCCCGAGCGATCCCAAGGTTCAACCCGACGGCAGCTCCGGGCAGGGCCATCTCGGCGTGTCGCGCGTGGTGAGCGGCTTCCTCCCCAACATCCTCGGCATCGGTCTGCGCCGGAAGGTGACCGATCGGGTCAAGGTCGACGCGTTCATCTCCAGCTGGGCGACCGCCGAAACGATCAACCGACGGACGTTCGTGGCCAAGAACCCCGACATCCGCGAGGCGTACGGCAAGCTCGAAGGCCCGTGGGGCAGCCTGCTCGTCGGGCGCGCGCTGTCGCTGTTCGGGCGCGGGACCGTCGAGATCGACTTCCTCTACGGCCACGGCTACGGCGTCGGCCAGCCGGGGGGCTTCGACGAGCAGGGGCCGTCGGGGGGCCACATCGGGTACGGGATCGTCGCGCCGTTCTTCGTCTCTGGCGTCGTCTACGCGACGCCGAAGCTGCACGGGCTGCAGTTGACGGCGGGTTACTTCGACCCGGCCGCGCTGGTCGGTCTCTACTGGGTGCGAACCAAGTACGGGCGGCCGGAGGCCGAGCTCGCGTACGACTTCGATAGTGGTGCGCTCAAGCTGCACCTGTACGCGAGCGGTGCCTGGCAGCGGCTCTACTCGGCGAACGTGCTCCAGGATGCCGCCGGCAACAACCTCGACGTCCAGCCGTCGGCCGACGTGCTCGGCGGCGCGGGCGGCGCCCGCATCGAGGTCGGCCACCTCCACCTCGGCGTCGCTGGGCACCGGGGTCGCGGTCTCGGCGTCGCGTACTTCCTCGACGGCAGCGACGCCAACTTCGCCAAGGACACCACGCACGAGCTGCGCACGTTCAGCGGCGCCTACGTGCAGGCCCAGGTCGTGGCGGGCAAGTTCGATCTCAACGGCGGCTGGGGCATGACCTGGATCGATCCGCTGCCAGCCGATACGAATCCGAACTGGTGCGGCACCGGCACGTTCGCGATGCCGTGCGGCGGGTTCAGCAACGCCTCCGGCGTGATACGACCGGCGTCGAGCATCCTGAAGTCGCAGATGGGGATCTCGGGCGTCGTCGTCTACCACTTCACGCCCTCGGTTCACTTCGCCGCCGACTACTTCTTCTCGGACGTGAAGTGGATGCAGGGCGAAAAGCAGATCGTGCACTCGTTCGCCCTCGGCACCACGATCACCTGGTAGGGGGCGCGGCGGTCCGGTAGATTTCCGGAGGTTCCTGGAAGGCCATGGCGCGCAGCGCAAAAAAGAAACTAAGTTAAAAAAATAGGTTCCAACCGGCGTGGGCCGGGTGCAAACTAGTTGGCGTTCGTCGTTCGGCCCCCGGCCGGTCGCGACCGTCGCACTGATTCGGATTCGAGGACGGAGGCAGGCATGCAGACCGAGACTCGCTTTGGCGGTCTTCTCATCGGAGCTTGGCTCATCGTCGCGGCCTGTCTGACGGGGTGCGGAGGGAAGGCCGGCGGCAGCACGACCTGCCCGAACGCCTGCGGCGCCGGTCAGGTCTGTCAGGCCGGCCAGTGCGTTTGCAGCGCGGGCCTGATCTCGTGCAACGGGAGCTGCGTGGCCTCGAACTCCGCTCACTGCGGTGACTGCAACACGGTCTGCAATGGAACCGACGTCTGCAGCGGCGGCACCTGCATGACCAGCTGCCCGACGGGCGAGACACAGTGTGGGGACGGCTCGTGCGTGTCGCCGACCGGTGGCGACGCCATGCACTGCGGCGGCTGCAACGCGTGTCCGGTCGGCGCCACATGCGAAGCGGGGGTCTGCACGACTTCGACCGGCACCGCTGGCACGGGTGGCACCGGCGGCAGCACGGGGACCGGCGGCACGGGCGGCAGCGTCGCCTGTACGCCGATCGGCGCGATCCCGCGGCGGCTGTGGCGCGTGTCAGCCGAGCAGTGGGGCGCCGCGGTCAGGGATCTGCTGGGCCTGACGACCGCGCCCGTGCTCTCGGACCGCGGCGGCGAGGCCGCCTACGCCTTCTTCAGCGACGTGTCGCTGAAGGTCGATCCGCAGATGCAGTTCGCGCTGTACGAGTCGTCGCAGAACGACGTGCTGCCCGCGATCATGTCCAAGATAACGACGCTGGCGCCCTGCACGGGCACCACCCCCGCCGCGCAACGGACCTGCGCGATGACCTTCGCGCAAAGCCTGGCGGCGAAGGGATTCCGGCGTCCCGCCACCACGACCGAGGTGAACGACCTGTTGACCGTCTACGACGTGGGGGCGGGCACCGTCGCGCCGGTCGACTACCCGACGGGCATCAGCCTGATCGTGCAGGCGGTGATCATTTCGCCGTCGTTCGTCTACCGGACCGAGCTCGGCCCCACGACGCTGACCGCCGACGCCTCCGGCAATTACCCGGACACGACCCTGAACCCGTACGAGATCGCGAGCCAGCTCGGCTTCCTGTTCCTCGGTTCGCTGCCCGACGCCGGGCTGACCGCCGCGGCGGCCGACGGAAGCATCGCGACGACCGCCGGCCTCTCGGCCCAGATCGACCGGCTGATCGCGCTGCCCGCTGCGCAAGCGAACCTGACGAACATCATGATCGACTGGTTCAACGTCAGGCAGATGTTCGACCGACAGAACAAGGACACGTCGCTGCTGTCGTCCCTGGCAACCGCGGATCAGGACCAGGTGATGCTGACCAACGATCTCTACACCGCCACGCAGAAGTACGTCACCGACGTGCTGTGGACCAGCGGCGGGACGATGGATGACCTCGTGACGTCGCCGAAGGTCTACCTGAACAAGCGCCTGGCGACGCTGTACCCGGGCGTGACGTTCTCCGGTGGGGCGCCGGCCAGCAACACGGCGTTCTCCGTCGGGAACTGGCCGACCGCGCAGGGGCGCTCGGGGATGCTGACCCAGCCCGCCTTCCTCTGGTCGGCGTCCGATCCGGCCAAGACGTCGATCGTCAAGCGCGGCAAGTTCATTCACGACGACATCGTCTGCCAGGACGCTCTGCCGCCGCCCATCGACCTGTCGACGCCGTCGGCGATGGCCGTCATCTCCTGCACCCCGCCGGGCAGCGGCGGTGCCTGCACCATGGACAACCAGTGCGCGGCGCCCGCCACCTGCGTCAGCGGCAACTGCGAGTTCGCCTGCACCGCGGACAACCAGTGCCCGACGAATCCGGTGGCGACCAAGTGCATCGGCGGCATCTGCAAGCTGTCGACGTGCGACAGCGAGATCCTGCAGTCCGACGCGCGCATGACGTACGCGCCGTGCAAGAGCTGCCACGCGTTCATGGATCCCTACGCGCGCGTCCTGCAGAACTTCGGCCCGATCGGCAACTACCGCACCGTCGACGAGACCAACCGCCCCATCGATCCCAGCGTGACGTTCACGATGGGCCCGCTGGCGCCGCAGGCGATCTCCGGGGCCGCGCAGTTCGGGCAGGCGCTGGTGACCAGCCACGTCATCCGCGACTGCTCGGTCCAGAAGGTGACCAGCTATGCGATCGGCAACATGGTTCGCGTCTACGACACCTGCGAGGTCAACGACATCCGCGCGCTGACCAACGGCACGATCACGTCGCTGTTCAAACAGGTGGCGACGGCCAACATCTTGCGAGCGCGCGCCGGAGGTGCCAAGTGAGTTTTCTTTCCTACAAGTACGCGAGGCGATCGTTCCTGCGCGCCGCGGGCGGCTCCGCCACGCTGCTGTTGCCGTTGCTGCGGTCGATCGAGGCGCGCGCCCAGACGGCGACGGCGCCGCTGCGACTGCTCATCATCCATCACCCGCTGGGCGCGAACCCCGGGCTGACGAACTGGCGGCCCAATGCCACCGCCACGACCAAGAGCTTCACGCTGCCGAGCGAGAGCGCGCCCTTCGCGCCGCTGCAGCAGTACATGTGCATGGTCGACGGCCTGAACGTCATCTTCGCGACCCAGAATTCCAGCCAGAACTCCGGGCAGAACACGCACGAGGGCGGGCTGGTGTCGATCATGACCGGTGTCCCCGTGCTGGGGCGTGTCGGCCAGCAGGACCACGCGGCCGGCGGCGCGTCGATCGATCAGATTCTGCTCGCCAACTCGCCCACGCTGGGCGGGCCGACCCAGACCAACAAGACGATGTTCGGATCGCTGTCGCTCGCCGCCGACGTCCGGTCCGACCGCGACGAGGTCGCGCCGCGCGTCCTCTCGTACGGGCCGCTCGGCTCGAACACCGACATCAACCTGCGGCGCTCGCCGATTTACGCGGCGACGCAGCCGCTCGACGTCTTCAACCGCGTCTTCGGCGGGGCGCTGCCGACCGGGACCGATCCGACGAAGATCCTCAACCAGAAGCTGTCGGTCCTCACCTTCATGCGCAACGACATCGGGCGCATGCAGACGCTGATTCCGGCGACCGAGAAGGATCGCCTCACCGCCCATCTCGACGCGATCAACATGCTCGAGTCGACCCTGCGCCAGACGTACGCGTCGATGCCGAACACGAACGTCTGCATGAAGCCCGCGACGCCGCCGACGTACGCGAACACCAGCACCGGCCGGCAGATGATGGGGTCGTCGACGACCGTCTACACGACCTCCTCGGGCGTCGACTATTACGTCTCCGGATCGCCCAACAGCCATCCCCACCTGGACCTCGGGCAGAACCAGCTGCGCCTGATCAAGACCGCTTTCCAGTGCGATCTCATCCGCGTGGCGACGTTCATGTGGTCGGCGGGCACGAACTGGGTCGTCTTCCCGGGCACGTTCCAGGGCGCGACGATCAAGGGCAGCCCGCAGTCGACGCCGCACCATCCGCCCAGCCACAGCGATCCGTCGATGGATTCGATGACGCCGCTCTGGCTGAACCAGATCAACCAGTTCTACTCGCAGGCGACGTCGACGGTGCTGCAGGAGTTCCTGAGCGCGCCCGACGTCGACGGCGGCATGCTGATCGACAACACGATCATCGTCTACCTGACCGAGGTGGCCCGCGCCTGGGACCACAACCAGCAGAACATGCCGCTCATGGTCTTCGGCGGGAAGAACACCGGCGTGCAGGGCGGCACCTTCCTGAAGGTGACCGGCGGGCCGCTGCCCCAGCAGACCGGCTCGGGCAACGCGAACCGCCCGTTCAACGACCTGTGGCTGGCGCTGATGCCGAAGTTCGGCGTGAACGCCAGCGTTCTGACCAGCGCGATCAAGGGCACCTACTACACCAACCCGGCCAGCACCCCGACGTACACCGGCGCGCTGCCCGGCGTTTTCGCCTGATCCACGCAACAGTTCGCGTTGTGACGCGATTTGCGCTAACGTGATCGTTTAGGTTGTTACCGAATCAGAAGCCGTCACCGACGGCGGCGATTGCAAACCGTGCCAGCAACGGGCAAAGCTTGCAGCCCGTGTCGGCGGTCCCCGCAAACCTGAGGCTGGCGAACCAGGCGGCGTTGCTGGGGCAGTTGCTCGGGCGCAAGGCGGCGAGCCGCGCCGAGCTGGCCAAGGCGACGGGGATGAGCAAGCCGACGACCGGCAAGATCATCGACGATCTGATGCACGCCGGCGTCGTCGAGGAGATCAAGTTGATGGACGGCGGCCGCCCCAGCGTCGGCCGGCCCGGCAAGCAGCTTCGCCTCGCCACCAACCGTTCGCGCTTCGTGGTCGTCGACCTGGGCGTCGAGTCGACGCGCGTCTCCGCCTTGCCGCCGTCGCCGCTGGAGCAAGACCGCTGGGACGTGACGTTCAAGACGCCGCCCACCGCCGACGCCTGGCAGGAGAAGATGGCGCAGCTCGCCGAGAAGCTGCAGATCCGGCGGCCCTGGGCGGTCATGGTCAGCACGCCGGGCGTCGTCGACGAGCGCGCGGGGCGCGTGCTGCTGTCGCCCAACCTGCACTGGTCCGAGCACGCGGATCTGCCCTGGATCCTGCGACAGATCTGGTCGTCGCCGGTCGGCCTGGTTCAGGAGGTGCGGACGCTGGCGCTCGGCGAGCTGGGCGCGCGCCCCGACGGCGACGACTTCATCATGGTCGACATCGCCGACGGCGTGGGCGGGGCGCTGATGCTGGGCGGCCGCATCTACCAGGGCGCGCTGCCGATGAGCGGCGAGATCGGTCACACGCCGATTCCGGGCAACAACCGGCTGTGCGGGTGCGGCGGGCGCGGCTGCCTGGAGACGCTAGCGTCGCAGCGGGGCATGATCCAGAGCCTGCGCGAAGCGAAGGGGCACCCCCCGACGCACGCGCTGACGTTCGCGGACGTCGTCAAGGCGGCCGAGCGCGAGCTGCCGCCCTGGATGCGCGCGACTTTCGACGCGATCGCGACCTGCGTCAGCGCGGCGCTGAACCTGTACGGCGTCCGGCGCGTCGTCATGGTCGGCCGGATCGCCGAGCTGCCCGCGCTGGCGACCGATTACCTGATCGGCGTCATCCAGCGCGCCTCGATGTGGAGCCGCTTCGACGCCGTCGCCGTCACGCTGGCGCCCAAGCGCATCGCGCGCGGCCTGGTGATCGCCGGCATCCACCGCTTCGTCATGCCGGCCGACTGGTCGACGGCGTAGGCGGGGCGCTGCGCTCGTCGGGCTCCGCTCGCCTTTTGGGTTGAGGGGGCCGCGGTCTGTGTGTGCCCCCCCGTGCTCAAACAGTCCTCGCGGTCGGCCCCGGATCTACTAGGCAGGCTCGGTAGGCGCTGCGGAACTGCGCGCGGGGGGGCACACACAGCCCACGTCCTTCTCAACCCGCGGCTTCGCTCCGCCTTGAACGCCTGGCTTCCAAAGCAGAAGGGCTACGCTTTGAACGCTGCACCTGCCACTCAAAGCTGATGCGCGCAAGGTGTAGCGAAACGTTGGGTTGAGAAGGACGTGGGCTGTGTGTGCCCCTCCGCGCGCAGTTCCGCAGCGGTCTGCTGAGTCTGCCTAGGAGATCCGGGATTGACCCGCGAGGACTGTTTGAGCACGGAGGGGCACACACAGACCGCGGCCCCCTCAACCCAAAGCCGAGCGGAGCCCGACGGGAGCAGCGGCTACGTCTCGACGATGTGGGCGCCGCGGGCGGGGCGGGAGACGAACCAGGTGAGGGCGCGATCGTGCCGGCGCTGGTACTCGTGCGCCAGGCGCTCGCCGATGTCGGCGACGCGGTCGGCGGCGGCCAGCGTGACGGTGCAGCCGCCGAATCCGCCGCCGGTCATGCGCGCGCCGTACACGCCGCCCGCCTCGCCGATGTCGCCCGCGATCTCGACCAGCGTGTCGAGCTCGGGCGAGCTGACCTCGTAGTCGTCGCGGAGCGAACGATGGCTCTCGTACATCAGCGCGCCGGCCGCGCGCCAGTCGCCGCCGGCCAGCGCGTCCGCCGCCGCGCGCGTGCGCGCGTTCTCGGTCACGACGTGCCGCGCGCGCCGGTGCAGCACCGGCCCCAGCGCCTGCTCGGCGGCGGCCACCATCGCCGGCGTCGCGCGACCCAGCTCCGCGACGCCGAGCACGCGCGCCGCCTCGACCGAAGCCGACATACGCACCGCGTAGGCGCCGTCGCCCAGCGCGTGTCGGACGTTGCTGTTGGCGATCAGCAGCGACACCGACGGATCCGCGAACGGCACCAGGTGGGTCTGCTGCGATCGGCAGTCGATCAGCAGCGCGCCCCGCTCGTCGCCCAGCACGGAGATCAGCTGGTCCATGATGCCGCACGGCACCAGCGCGTAGTCATGCTCCGCCTGCCGGCAGAGGCGCGCCTTCTCAGTGAGCTCGAGGGTCGTTCCGGTCGCCGCCTCCAGCAGCGTTGCCGTCGCCACCTCGAAGGCCGCGCTGCTCGACAGGCCGCCCCCCAGCGGAACGTCGGAGATCGCCAGAGCGTCCAGCGCCGGCGGAACCAGGCCGCGCGCGCCGAAGCCGGCGACCACGCCGCGGGCGTAGTTGGCCCAGCGCGGCTCGCCGGGCGCGGGCGTGGCAGCGAGCGGGATGTCCACCGATTGGCCCACCGCGGCACTGAGCAGGCGGAGGCGCAGGCCGTCGTCCGCGGGCGCCGGGGCCGCCGCGATCACCGTGTAGCGGTCGATGGCCATGGGCAGGACCAGGCCCCCGCTGTAGTCGGTGTGCTCGCCAATGATGTTTACGCGGCCGGGCGCCGCCACCACCCAGCGGGGCGGCCGCCCGAATTTGGCTGTGAATTCCGAGGCCGCGGTACGCGCCAGCACGTCGTACCCGAATACCACGAAATTACAGCCGAAAGGGCCCTGTTAACTTACTTTTCGAACATCTGGTCGACGGGAATTACGCTGATGGCGTCCTTCTCGATCGGCAGGACGAAGCGCTTGATCAGGTCGTCCTCGGCCACGACGTCGGGCGGCGTCCCCGCGGTGTCGTAGGTGATGCCGGTCGGCGCGCCGCTCGCCAGGGTGTCCGCGACCGCCTGCGCCTTGTCGGCGACGATGGCGATGGTCAGGCCGCTCAAGCCCAGGTGCTTGCGAACGGCGCGATCGACGTCGGCCTTCTTCATCTTGGCCAGCCGATCCTGCAGCTCCTTGATGATGTCCTTGCCGGTGATGACCGCGTCGATCGCGAAGCCGAGGCGGCGGGTGGCGTCCTGCGCCCACAAGCTCGAGTAGTTCATCAGGAAGGTGCGCGTCGCCTCGAAGCCCTCCTGGGGAATTCCGTCGCGGATCAGCTTGTCGGTCTCGAACAGCGCAGCCCGCAGCGCAAACAGGGCGTTGTGCGGCGGGACAGGGCGCAACCAGATCTCGAAATGCTGCTGGCGGCGCGGAATGTTGGGCAGCGGAAACGTCGTGTAGCTGTCCTGGATGAAGTTCTCGATGTACGCGTAGTCGCCGTAGTTGAGGCCGCGGGTTTCGCGCAGGCGGATCATCAGCACCCCGTTGAAGGTGCGGTGCTCGCCCAGGTAGGACCGCGCCACCGTCAGCGGGTAGAAGTCGGCGTCCTTGCGGGTGACGTCGATGGGACGACCGATCGAGACCGCGTCGGCGCGCGCGTCCTTCTCGACGATGATCACCTGGTTGCGCTTGGGGACCACCACGGGCGGCAGCTTGGGCAGCGGCGGCGCCTTGGCGGGCAGCGCCGCGAACCGCTTGGCGAACGCCTCGGCGAAGCCGTCGGGATAGCCGCCCGCGACGCCGACGATCAGGCGGTCGCGCGTGAAGTGCGACGTGTAAAGTTTCTTCACGTCGTCGAGGCTGGTCGCATTCAGGCCCGCCACCGTCCCCTGCGAGGGCGTCGCGTAGGGGTGGCCGCGGAACAGCACCGTCGCCATCGCCTGCTTCCCCAGATCTTCGTCGGCGTTCCCGCGCAGCGTCTTGGTGACGAAGTCCAGCGCGTCCTGGCGGTTGCGCGCGAAGTCGTCGTCGTCGAAGCGGGGCGCCAGCACCTGGTCGGCGAGCAGATCCGCGAACCGGGTCAGATTGTCGCGGTGAACGGTCCCCTCGAAGACGACCGTCTCCTTGTCGCCGTAGACGTGGATCTGGGCAGCCAGCGGGTAGAGCGCGTCCAGCAACTCGGCGTAGGTGCGCGGCTTGCTGCCGCCCTTGCCCAGCATCGTGGCGGTCAGGTGGGCCAGCCCCTGCTTGCCGGCCGGATCGTCGACGGAGCCGACCTGGAAGACCAGGCGCAGCGCGACCAGCGGGTTGGCGGGCGAGGGGAGGAAGACCGTGCGAATCCCCGCCACGCTGGATTTGCCCGACTTGCCCTTGCCTGCATTCGCCGACTTGGCGGGAGCGGCGATCGCGGCGCCCACCGCGAACAGCACGGTCGACATCACCATCAGGATCGTTTTCATGGTTTGTCCGCCTTCATGGTGACGACCGTCCGATTCGTCGCCGTGAAGATTGTCCCGGCCACGCGCTTGACGTCGGCGCTCGTCACCTTGTCGTAGAGCGCGAAATAGTCGTCGATCGAGCCGAGGTCGCCCGTCAGCGCCAGGAACGACGACGCCGTGTAAGCGGTCTTGTCCGCGGTCGACAGCTGTCCGGCGAAGGCGTACTTGACGTGCGACAGCACGTCCGCCAGCGTCTTCTCGTCGACGCCCTCGCGCGCGATGCGCGCCATCTCCTCGTGGATCGCCTTCTCGACGTAGGCGAGGTCTGCCGGTTTCTTGATCCGCGCCAGCACGGTGAACAGGTTGGGATCGACGTGCGGATCGGCCGAACCCTGCAGCGATTCGACCTTCTGTTCCTTGATCACCAGCCGCTTGTACAGCGGGGCGCGCTCCGCGAACAGCAGCTCGGCCAGCACGTCCAGCGTCGGGACGTCGACGTTCGTGGTCGAGAACGCGGGCGCGTGATAGCCCTCGATCAGCATCGGCAGCGTCGCGCTCTTCCAGCCCAGCGCGGCGCGCTTCTCCTGCTTCTGGGGCGGCTCCACCGGCACCGGCGGCTGCTTGCCGCCGCGCTTCCACTGGCCGTAGTGCTGGTCGACCAGCTTGAAGACCGTGTCGGGGTCGGCGTCGCCCACCACCAGGAGGATGACGTTTTCGGGGCGGTAGTAGCGCTCGAAGAACTGGCGCGAGTAGGCCAGCTCCTTGGGCATGTTCTCGATGTCCTTCACGAAGCCCATCGTCGTGTGCTTGTACGTGTGGGTCGTGTACGCGTTGTCGTAAAGCACCTCGACCATCTTCTCGATCGGGTTCGACGCGTTCTTGTTGTATTCGCCCAGCACCGCGCGCGCCTCCTTCTGGAACTTCGCATCGTCGTACTGCAGGTGCTGGAACCGGTCCGCTTCGATCTCCGCGATCTTGGGGAGCGCCGCCTTGCCGGCGAGGATGTGATAGACGGTCAGATCGTCGGACGTGAAGGCGTTCGAGTCCGCGCCCATCTCCTTGAGGATCGCCGTGTACTTTTCGGGCGTGAAGTTCTGGCTGCCGCGGAACATGAGATGCTCGAAGAAGTGCGCGAAGCCAGACTTGCCCGGTTCGACCTCGTTGCGGCTGCCGGTGCGAACGACCGAGTAGTAGGCGACCAGCCCGGGAGAGTCGAAGCCGACGACGTAGACCTTGAGGCCGTTGGCCAGCGTCTTCTGGTGCACCGGAAACGGGAACGCGCGGCCGCTGGCCGGCCGGGCCGGCGTCGCAGCCGTCGGGGCGGGAGGAGGGGCCGCGGAAGCCCGCGGTGTCAGCACCGCCAGCAGCGGCAGCATCAGCGCTGCCAGCAGCGGCAGCGCGGGCAACATCGAGATCGGCAAGCGCATCGAACCTCCGTTGTCCGTTAGGATGATGGCGGCAGCAACATGACAGAAACCCCCGCTGGTCACAACCGGAACGCCCCCATTTCCGCGGTGACGGGACGTCTCCTCGTCGACGGAAATCTGGTGCGCGGCGCCGTCGTCGTCGACGGTGGGCGGATCGTGGATGTTCGGATCGGGGGGCCCGCCGAGGTCGGCCCGCTGCCGTCCCCACGGCTGGACGCGGAGATCGTCTCGCCCGGCCTCGTCGATCTGCAGGTCAACGGCGCCTTCGGTCTCGAGGTCGGGGGCGACCCGGCGGCGCTGCGCGCCCTGGCGGCCCGCCTGCCGTCGACGGGCGTGACGACGTTCCTGCCGGCCGCCGTCAGCGCGCGCGTGGCCGACTACCGAGCGGTCGCGGCCGCGTTCGTGGCGGCCCGCGGCGCCGCGGGCGCGCGCATGCCGGGCCTGCACCTTGAGGGGCCGTTGCTCGCGCCGGCGCGCGCCGGGGCGCACCGCGGCGACGCCATCGCCGTCGCGGCGGCGACGCTGGACGACGTCCTCGACGAGCTGCTCGCGGCGCGCGTCCTGCGGCTGGTCACCCTCGCGCCCGAGCGCCCGGGCGCGCTGGCGCTGATCGCGCGCCTGCGGGAGGCGGGGGCGATCGTCAGCATCGGCCACACCGACGCGACGTTCGAGCAGGCGGTGGCGGGGATCGACGCGGGCGCGACGCTGGCGACGCATCTTTACAACGCGATGTCGCCGCTGCACCACCGCGCGCCGGGCGCGGTCGGCGCCGTTCTGGCCGACGACCGCATCACCGCCATGGTGATCGCCGACGGAATTCATGCGCATCCGGTGGCGCTGAACGTCGCGTTGCGCGCCAAGGGACCCGAGCGCGTCGCGCTGGTGACCGACGCGATGTCCGCGGCGGGCGCGCCGCCCGGCCGCTACGCGCTGGCGGGCGCGGAGGTGATCTCCGACGGGCAGGCCGCGCGGCTGGCCGACGGCACGCTGGCCGGTTCGACGCTGACGCTGGATCGCGCCGTGCGCATGATGGCGGGCCTCGGCGGCGCGCGCCTCGAGGACGCGCTCGCGATGGCGAGCACCGTCCCGGCGGGCGCGATCGGCCTCGAGGGCGTCGGACGCATCGCCGTCGGCCAGTCCGCCGATCTCGCGCTCTGGTCGTCGGCGATGGAGGTGACCGCGGCGATCGTCGGCGGCGAGCTCGCCTACCAGCGCCCCTCTCCCTAACCCTCTCCCCGCTTCGCGGGGCGAGGGGACCAGATTCTGATCTCCCTCTTACTCCCTCTCCCGCTTGCGGGAGAGGGTGGGGGTGAGGGCCCGTCAGTGAATCCTACTGGCGTGGGGGAGCGCGGCGAGGATTTCCGTCTCGCGCATCGCGAGCGCCTCGATGCGCGCGTCGCTGTCGGTCGCCGGCAACAGCGGACGCGCCAGTTCGACGAAGATCTCGGCGTGCCGTTCCTCGGCGTCGGCGAGCGCCGCATAGAAGTCGGCGAGCTCGCCGTCGCCCGCCCGCGCGAAGCCGCGGGCGAGCAGCCCGAGCCGCTCGTGCGAGCGCGCCTCGATGAACGCCGCGACCAGCAGCGCGTCGAACAGCCGTTCCGGTTCGCGGCCTCGCACCTCGGCCAGCAGCTCCCGCGCGTAGCGATTCGGCGTGTCCGTGCGCGGCGTCCACCCGCGCCGCGCCAGCAGCGCTCCGACCTGGACGACGTGGCTCGTCTCCTCGTGCGCTAGCCGCCCCAGCTTGTCGACCGACGCGCCCCGGTGCGGGTAGCGCCGCACGAGCGACAGCGCATTCTCCGCCGCCTTGCGCTCGCAGTGCAGGTGGTCCGACAGCAGCGCCTGCAGATCAGCGCTGCTCGCCTCGAACCAGCGCGGATGGGTGGACGACAGGAGCAGCATCACTTCCCGCCGAGGAGCATGTCGCCGAACAGGGTCGCGAGGCCAGCGCCAAGCGCGTACAGCGATTCGCCCGCGATCAGGCCGCCGCCGACGAGCGACGTCGTGCTCATGTCCGGCGGCAGGCCCTCCGCGTTCTCAGGTTCGTGAGGCGTCGGTTGCGCGGTCGGTTTGCGGCTCAGCAGCGAACCGGCGACGCTGCCGATCGCGAACCAGAGGCTGACGGTCAGTTCGAGGAAGCCGCCCGTGGACGATGCGTACGGGCTCGACAAGATGATCGCGTCCATGATCCAGCCGATCGTGAATCCGAGCCTCCCCGACGTGATGAACCGCTGGTAGCCGGCCGAAGCCGCGAGCAAACGACGACCGACGGCGATCACGATGCCGAGCGCCAGGCCGATCGCCAACGCCTTCACTTGATACCCCGCGAGGTGGCCGATCCCGCGGATCGCGCCGACCAGCTTGTAGGTCATCGCGGATTGGTAGATCCCGACGTTTGCCTCGGGGTGTGTGAACGTATCGATCAGCAGCACCGGTTTCGTGCGCATGAAGAACTTCGCCAGCCCGACGCACAGCAAGGAGCCCATCGCGATGCCGGCGGCCTGGTAGCGAAACTGAATGGCCCGCTTCGACCCCAGCCGCCAGCCGGTCGATCGATCCTGCTGCATGTCGCAGCCGACAATCGTCGATGCGAGCAGCACGCTGGCCGCCATCATCGCGACGAGCGGATCCCGCAGGCCGATCGCCGACATCAGGATGACGGAGACGACGAACGCGCTCGAGATCGGGTTCCAGTCCGAGATGCCCTGCGAGATGCCGTTGATGAAGACGAACAGGAACACGAGCAGAATCGCGAACAGCATGTAGCCCAGTGGTTCCCCGAGCAGCAGCGTCGCCACCAAAACCAGGGCGACCGCCCACCCGGCCACCCAGACCGCCAGTCGGCCCGTGGACAGCCCGCCCGACTGCACCGCCGGCGCCGGCTCGGCGCTGCGGGCCTTCAATCGCCGGACGGCCTCGACGGCGATG
>Ga0209465_10000700_pt1 | contig 15409 bp, 10 predicted proteins | sample PanSoiPlot1MoBio_FD_188321 | JGI IMG/M metagenome (GOLD analysis project Ga0209465, IMG submission 188321) | Tropical forest soil microbial communities from Panama analyzed to predict greenhouse gas emissions - Panama Soil Plot 1 MoBio (SPAdes)... | ecosystem: Environmental > Terrestrial > Soil...
AACGACGGAGCGGGCTTTTTTGGTCTCTGCCGGTTCTCCACAAACCGGCTCGGGCTACCGAAGAGGCTTGTTCATCATTGCCGCGCGTGCGGATCGGGGTTCTCCCCAATCCAATCCAAGGCAGCATTGCAGGGTTTCTGGCCCTCTCGTCGGCGCGTCCCCATCGCGCGTCGCCTGAGACCTGGAAGCCCCGCACATATCGAGCGGTTCGCCGCTCCTTTAGCCTGTAGGGAGCGCGCCATGACCGAGCGCATCCATGAGTTTCTGCGCCGCCGGACGGACGAGGGACCCTGCCTCGTCGTCGACCTTGAAGTCGTGCGCGACAATTATCGGGCCTTCGCCAATGCGCTGCCGGATACGCGGGTGTTCTATGCCGTCAAGGCGAATCCGGCGCCGGAAGTGCTCGCTTTGCTCGCCGGCCTCGGCTCCTGTTTCGATACCGCTTCTATCAGCGAGATCGAGATGGTGCTTGCTGCCGGCGCTACGCCCGACCGCATCTCCTATGGCAACACCATCAAGAAGGAGTGCGACATCGCGCGCGCCTTCGCGATGGGGGTTCGCCTGTTCGCGGTCGACTGCAAGGCTGAGGTCGAGAAGATCGCTCGCGCGGCTCCGGGCGCGCGGGTATTCTGCCGCTTCCTGTTCGACTGCGCGGGAGCCGAATGGCCGCTGTCACGGAAGTTCGGCTGTGACGCCGCCATGGCTGTCGACGCGCTCGAGCATGCCCACCGGCTTGGCCTCGAAGCTCATGGCGTGTCGTTCCATGTCGGCTCGCAGCAGCGCCGTACGCAGGCGTGGGACCAGGCGCTCAAGTCCGCCGCGGCGATCTTTCGCGCCTGTGCGGAGCGTGGCGTCCAGCTCACCATGGTCAATCTGGGCGGCGGTTTCCCGACCAAGTACCTCAAGGAGGTGCCGGCGGTGAAAGCCTACGGGAATTCCATATTCCGGGCGCTGCGCAAACATTTCGGCAACGCCATTCCGGAGACCATTATCGAGCCGGGCCGCGGCATGGTCGGCAACGCCGGTATCATCGAGGCCGAAGTGGTGCTCGTCTCCAGGAAGAGCGAGGCCGACCAGATCCGTTGGGTCTATCTCGACATCGGCAAGTTCGGCGGCCTCGCCGAGACGCTGGACGAATCGATCCGCTATCCGATCCGCACGCCGCGCGACGGTGGCGAGGCGGGGCCTTGTGTACTGGCCGGTCCGACCTGCGATTCAATGGACGTTTTGTACGAAAAGACGCCCTACGAGCTGCCGGTCAGCCTGGAAATCGGCGACAAGGTTCTGATCGAGGGCACCGGCGCTTATACGGCGACCTACGCATCGGTCGGATTCAACGGTTTCGCGCCGCTGAAGGCCTTCCATATTTGACGAAGGAACGACGACGGAGGAGGAGCACACCCCGCGTCTGCTTCCGCGGAGGGGCATCCCCGATGACTGATTGGCCCGTTGATGCCCGCGTCGACGGCCCCATTGTGATGATCGGCTTCGGCTCGATTGGCAAGAGCACGGTGCTCCCCCTCAAGGATGTACAAACCTGGAGCTCAAATGATGGCAGTTGATAGAATACACGCTAAAGTTGATGGTCCAATAGTGATGGTCGGTTTTGGCTCGATAGGAAGGGGCCTTTTGCCTCTTTTGGAGCGACACATTGACTTCGACAAAAGTCTCCTTTCCGTTATCGACCCTGACGCAAGTCACAGAAATTTGCTCGATGAGCGAAATATCCAGTTTTTGAATTTTGGTTTGACTGAAGAAAATTATAAAGATGTTCTAACCCCTCTGCTTTTAGCAAATGGAAAACAGGGGTTGTGTATCGTATTAGCGGTAGAAGTTAGCTCGCTGGATATTATGAACTTTTGTAAACAATTAAATGTACTTTATATTGACACCGTGGTTGAACCGTGGCCAGGATTCTATTTTAATCCTGAACTTAGCCCCGCTGTACGCTCGAATTACGCGCTGCGCGAGAATGTTCTTAAGTTGCGTAAAAAGAGTCCCGCTGGATCGACGGCAATTTCGTGTTGCGGAGCAAATCCTGGGATGGTTTCCTGGTTGGTAAAGGAAGCGTTATTGAATATTTGCAATGACTTTGGATTGGATCGAGTAGAACCTCAGCGAAGGAGTGACTGGGCCAAGCTAATGAAAGATTTGGGAGTAAAGGGAGTACACATAGCTGAGCGCGACACGCAAAAGCGGCAAGCTCATAAGCCGCGGGACACATTCGTCAATACATGGTCCATAGAGGGATTCCTTTCTGAGGGATTACAGCCAGCCGAACTAGGATGGGGTACGCACGAAAAATGGATGCCGCCCACTGCTGGCGTTCATAAAACCGGTTCTGGTGCGGCGATTTATTTGATGGAGCCAGGAGCTAATACGCGGGTCCGTTCGTGGACCCCCACAGGCGGTGGACAATTTGGACTAATGGTCACACATAACGAGTCGATTTCAATCTCTGATTACTTTACTGAGTATGACGAGAGCGGAAGGGCTATTTATAGGCCCACTTGCCACTATGCTTATCATCCGTGTGATGACGCCGTGCTTTCTCTCTATGAATTATTCGGTCAGGCCGCAATCCGACAAAGTAAATCGCACATTATTGAAGAATACGAAATAATAGATGGTGTAGACGAGTTAGGCGTGTTGCTTTATGGACATGCTAGAAATGCCTATTGGTACGGCTCGCGTCTTTCGATTGACGAAACTAAAGCCCTTGCGCCCTATCAAAACGCTACTGGATTACAGGTGACGTCCGCCGTGCTTGCGGGCATTGTATGGCTTATCGAGAATCCACAAAAGGGCATTGTAGAGGCTGATGAGATGGATTTTCGGCGTTGCCTGGAAATACAACGCCCATACCTCGGGGAAGTCTTTGGAATTTACACCGACTGGACACCGCTGACTGGTCGGCCCGGCCTGTTTCCGGAGGACCTCGATCTTACCGATCCGTGGCAATTCCGCAACGTACTTGTGCAATAGCGCCCCGGCGCGATCGCTCTAAAAACGACGTTCACCCTTGGGGTAGAATGTGACGGTACTCGACGCGAAATTGAGGGATGCCGTCTTTCGCGGAGCGTAAGCCAAATCATCTAAACAGCAATCGCTATCTTCAGATTTTCCCATCTGCGGACTAAGTCGTATTCCTTGCGTAAATAGTTGCCGAGGCTGATGTCTGTATTCTTATGAAGATCTAACAGGCCATATATCAGTTTGTTTGAGTAATTCCAATATTCGACGCCCTGATCGGGGCACCGGTCTACAAGCGACTTCGTAAGCACCTCAATATAGACGCACTTAACGCAATCCTCCCACAGCTGTCGAAAATTAGGCACGTCTAATACGCCGTACATACCTTTCCACATCAGCCAATACTCTTGCTCGTTAGTGCGCCATTCTGTGATAGGCAGCTGAGGGTCCAAGCATGGTCCGATGCAAGTTATAGGCTTCGCGGTTTGTTTATTTAAAAAGAATTTATATCCCATTCCCTCGTACCAAATGACCCGCATAAACTTCCGTATATGATCGCGATCTTCGGGGCGCAAAAATTGCTTTTTATTTACTGGATCTTCCAAATAGGATATGATTCTAACGATTTCCGATTTATCAAAAGTCTCAACTTCAAACACAATTCCTCGACAATTATCAAATAACTGTTCCTTCGTAAACGCTTCCTTAATCGCTTCGACGAAGGCAGCAGCAATTCCGTATGCACGCCAGCTTTCTTGCACCGCAAGATAATTACCATGCATTATTGAATAATGATAGTCGTAAGTTAAAAAAGCAAGACCAATCGCCTTCTTTGCCAAAGTCAATATACAGTATCTAGAGTCAGAACGATATTCGAATTGAATTTCGTCGTTAAGCGTTACATACCTTGTCTCCCCAATATCTGTTTCAAGGACCCAGTCCATAATGTCATTTGGAGCATCTCTCTCTTCGGGTGGGAATAAATCCTCATACAACGTAAAAACGTCGGTCTCAAAGAAAACATCTCTATCATAAAAATCAATCCTTGAGATCATAAGCTGGGGTTTCATATATGAAATTAATAGCTCCTCTTTGGAGGTTATAGAGTCACCTATTTCATCCAATGCAGTAATATTGGGAACAAAAGTGGCGCTTGGTTCGCCACTGGTAAAATCTCTGGTGGTAAATTCAGCGACTAAATTATTATGATCCCACGCCACCTTACTGCTAAATACGGGGATAAGAAGTGGTCGGAATCCACGATTGCGTTTTTGAGCGGCAATTGCCAATCCGAGCTCTCGTTGCAACAACTGCTTTTTGGGAAAGAGCTGGCTTACAAGCAACAAAAAGAATTGGCGAGAGCAAATTTCTTTCTCCACCACCTTTAAGTGCTGTGTGCTTGCACGAACATCATATTTCCAAACATCGAAATTGTTGTTTAGCATTTCACAGCATTGCTTAGCTTCATCATTGTCCTCACGCGCGTGGGCAACAAAAACAGAAATATGACGATGTGCCTTTTTTACGAATCGAGCCACTCGTTCTTTTGGTGCCGGGGGAATCACTAACGGAACCGTCTCCATTTTTTCTTGAGCAACTGTATTATCGATTGGACTGTTAAGCCGGGTGGGAGGTGAGCATACAACGCTAGCGTCGTCGAAGCCATATTTGAGAAAGTCCTCCCATGTGGCGGGTTGAAGTGTGTCGGCGACCACCGCAAGGATTTCTAGAACCGAGTCGGCAAATTGGCGCATAGCCTTATAGCGCTGGAAATCCAATACAGAGACCTTGTCCTTTAGCTCATCGTTCAGCGCATCGCGCACTGCCAACCGCTGCTGCCACCAGTCGTAATAAACCTTACGCTCTGCTAGCTCTGCAATCCGAACGTCTGGCAGTTTGAATATCCTTACACGTCGGAGGAAATCTTGGTCATCCATGCGGCGATTCCGCCACACTTCAAATAGCTCGAAGGTGCAGTTGGGCGATCGCAAGTATTTGTCGCTAAGTATAATGAAGATGCGTTTGCCTTTAGCGAGCTTGCGCATAAATTCAGTGATGCGGTCGCCGACACGCATGTCCTTCCTGTCACGCAGGACATGAAGATTGCGGCGCTCCGCCTCGGCACACAGTTGTTCTACGTAGGCGTCGCGCGCCTTCCCTTCGGGCGTATCGTCGCCCCACGCATATGACACGCAGTAGTCACATTCTGTAATGGATGCCGCGCCCGACGGCGCCTCAACCGGATTGGCCTGTGGCTGCAAGTCCATGTTTTCCCCCTCCACAACTGCCCGCCATGCCTGGTTGGACGATTGCGAGCGATACGCAATACGGAACTGCGAGTTAATCGGCAGAAGATCGTGATGCGCCTGCTACGCATAGCCTGATACTGCAAATTCTGACCTACGCAACCGACCATAGTACGGCTCCCAGCTTTCCGTTGAGGAAACGCGACAGCTCGCCCCCTACCAGAACGCGACCGGCCTGCAAGTGACTTCAGCCGTGCTCGCCGGAATGGTGTGGGCCTTGGAGAATCCAGATCGCGGCATCGTGGAAGCTGACGAAATGGATTTTCGCCGTTGTCTGGAAATCCAGCGGCCGTACCTCGGCCCGGTAATCGGGACTTATACGGATTGGACGCCACTGACGGGCCGGCCCGGATTGTTCCCGGAAAACATCGATCCAGCCGATCCCTGGCAATTTCGCAACGTGCTGGTTGGCTAAAAAATTGGGCGGCGCTGCGGCCGCCCTTCAGGCACGGAATCGTTCAGTCCCCTTCAAGTCCTCATTACTGTCTTCTTTGGCCAGGGATGGGGCCGCCGCGCGGTGCGGCCCCCATCGTGGCCGGAGGCGCCGGCCGAGCCGCAGCCGGCGGGGGCGGTGCGGGTCGCGGAGCGGCCGCAACGGGTGGCGGCCGGTTGATCGCCGGTGCCTGTGGACGGACAGCAACGGGCGGCGGCCGGTTGAATGCCGGTGCCTGCGGACGGGCAGCGACGGGCGGCGGCCGATTGAACGCCGGCGCCTGCGGACGGGCGACGACGGGCGGCGGCCGATTCACCGACGGCCGAGCCGCAACGGCAGGGGGTCGATTCACCTGCGGTCGGGCCGCGGGCCCGCGTTCCACGAGGCCTGGATTCCTGACCGGACCGCGTGCGACGGGTGTTCGCTCGCTCTGGCGGCGCTCTGCCGCGGTCGGCAGCTGATTGCGGCCACGCTCACTGGCCCGCTGCTCGGCGGTGCCTGGACGCGGCCCGGCCGGCGCTCGTGCGGTCCCCCGCGGTTCACCACTCGGTGGAGCGATGTTGCCGCGGTGCTGTTCAGACTGGCGCTGTTCGGCCTCGCGGCCGCGTTGCGGTGCTGCGGTCTGGCGTTGCTCGCCTCCCTGCTGCTGTGCCGACGGCGTGCGCGGCACACGCTCGGCAGCGCCTTGGGCCACCGTTGCGCCTCGTGCGGCACGCAGCTGGGCTTGGCCGAGGCGTCCGGCTTCGCCGCGTGCGAGCGGCTGGGGCTGCGCTGTGCGCGCCGGCCGAATAACTGTGCTCGACGGGCGAATGAGGGCCCGCGTGGCGACCCGCTCGCGGGTTCCCGGCCGATTGCCAAGTTCGCGCTGGCGTCGCAGGTCAGCCGCGCGGACCTGGATCGCACCCGGCACTGCATTCGTACCGGCCAGTACACGTGGACGCACGTTAAAGGTTGGCAGCGGCCGGCCGCGAATGGCCGCGATATGGGCGGGTGCAATTCCGGGGTTGACGGCGAATAGCTGACCAGACCGGCGCACCTGCACAGGGCGGTTTACCACCACCGTGCGACGGAAAAATTCCTCACGTCGCTGGAACGGCAAAAGCACCGCCGTAATGGTCGGAGCGATCAAATCACTGGCTGATACGAAGTTCCAGTACGTCGGGTTGTCTTCGACTGTGACCACGTACTCGTCCGGTGGCTCCGCCGCCCATCCGCAATAGTCATCGCCGTAACGCCAAGCGACCCAGGCCGGTCCCCACACGTTGTTGGGGATCCAGACCCAGCCCTCATCGGGGTCAAGATACCAGCGTCCATAGTGATAGGTGATCCACCCCCAGTCGGCTTCCTGATCATCGGCGACCCAATACCAGCCGTAATCATCCGTATAGACCCAATGGCCGACCGTGTAAGGACGCCAATCGCGCGCCAGATTGGCTGGAATCCAAACGTCGCCAAAGCGGCGGTTGTGGCGCCACGTGCCATAAGGATCGAGCGCGGTATGGAATTCGCCGGACACCGCCACCTCCTGGGCGGCGGCCGAACTGACCAGGCTTTGTGCGCCCGGCGGGCTTAACAACAGTACACCTGCCATCCCGGTCAGCGCTGCCAACCGGGCAATAAATGACATGATGTGAGGCATTTTGGTTCTCCCAATGCGCCCGCTCGTTGAGCGCAAACATCCGCGCATATAAACCGGTAACCGACGAACAAGTTCCGCCCTGTGGCGTCATGTCATCGCTGGCAGCGCAGTGGGAGGGAGAGGTTAATTAAAGAGCTCAGACGGGGCTGCGGCGAGCAGATCGGGCGCGCGGCCGCATCAAGACAGATTGATCACGCCGGCTTCGCCGTCCTCGGTCCCGAAAGCAAGCGTGGCGCCCGCCGAATCCCATGCTAAGGCCGAGATGGGCGAACCACCGGGGCGATGCGCCAGAACCTCGGCGCCGTCGGACATGCGGACCAGAAGCGCCAAGCCGTCTTCGTATCCGACTGCCGTCACGTCTTTTTGCGGATGGCAGGCCACCACGGAGACATTATGCTCGGCGGACGCCAGCATGCGCGGCTCCTTACCCATCGGCCCGTCCTTACCCTGGAATGGCCAAACGATGAGTTGAGGCGCTCCGGACGTCGCCAGTGCCTTGCCGTCCGCGGTCCATGCCATCGCGCGCACTTTGGCGGAGTAGCCGGACATGCGCATGTGCTTGCCGTCGACCAGCCGCCAGCCGTGCAGCGCCGGCTCTTGCATGGCAGTGACCAGGTAGCGTCCGTCCGGGCTGAAGGTCACATCGAGGTGAGACCCTTTCCATTCCAGTCGTTCGGGCGCCGCCGCGGCATTGGGAAACCACAGGGTCACCCCGTGATAGTGCGCGATTGCGAGCCGCAGGCCTTTGGGCGCAAGGGCGAGTCCGCCAACGGTCGACGGCGCTTCCAGCCTGCGGGGCGCGCCGTGACGGGATTGCACGAAAACGTCGTTTCCAGCCGACCAGGCGACCGTGCCGTCCGGCGCGATGGCGACGTGATCAATCCAGCGATGCCGGGGATCAGCGGCAATCGCCACCGTTGTCATGTCGCGTTTGGCAGCCGCAACCTTGCCGTCGTCGCCGCCCGTCACAAGGCGCTCACCGTCGCACGCCGCCGCCAGGATGGCGCCGCCATGCACCGCAACGCGCTGCGGTTTACCGTCTTCGGCCGCGAACAGCAGCGCTTCCGCGCCAAGCACGAACACGGCGGTCGAGCCAAGAAAATGCACGCCGACCACCGGCGCTTCCGCCGCAATCGGCCGGATCCGATCGGCAACCGACGGCGTGTCAGTCGCTCCCATAACAAGCCCCTGATGCGGTGCGGCATCTCCTAACGTCAACACCACGCTCGCCTCGGCCGTCGGCGCCTTTGAGGCTGTAACGCCGCGCCGACGTGAATGCCGTGCACAAAGCCGTGCACGACTCCTCACAATAGGCGGACGTCGCAATCACGCTGTGCATTCCTCAAAGCCCTTGCGGATCATGCTTTCGGGCAATTCGCGACCGATGAATACGATCCGGCTTTCGCGCTTTTCGGTATCGCCCCAATCGCGCTGATGGTCACCGTCCAGCATCATATGGACGCCCTGGAAGGCAAAGCGCTTCGGGTCGTCCTTGAATGCCAGGATGCCTTTGGAGCGGAGAATGTTCTGGCCCTCCTGGGCGACCAGGTTCTGGATCCAGGGGAAAAACTTGTCCGGATCCAGCGCCCTGTCGGTCCTGAGCGACAGCGATTGCATGTCCTCGTCGTGATAATGCTTGAGCCCGTCATGATCGTGACCGTGATCGCCGTCGGCATGTTCGTGGTGGTGATGATCGTGATCGTCGCCCGCTGTCAGGAACTGCGGCTCGACATCGAGAATGCGGTCAAGATCGAACGCGTTGCGATGCAGCACCTCCGCGAGCGGTACCGCGCATCGCTGCGTGTGATGGACCCTCGCATACGGATTGATGGCGCGGACGCGCGCTTCGATTTCGCGCACGTCGACGTCACCGACCAGGTCCGTCTTGTTGATCAGGATCACATCCGCGAACGCGATCTGATTCTTGACTTCCGGGGCATCACGCAACCGCTCTTTGAGCCATTTGGCATCCGTCACGGTGACGACGGCGTCGAGCTTTGCCTTGCGACCGATTTCCGGGTCGACGAAAAACGTCTGGGCGACCGGGGCCGGATCGGCAAGCCCCGTGGTCTCCACGATGATGGCGTCGAACTTGCCCCTGCGCCGCATCAGGCCTTGAATGATCCGGATCAGGTCGCCGCGCACCGTGCAGCAGATACAGCCGTTGTTCATTTCGAAGATTTCCTCATCAGCGCCGACGATGAGGTCATTGTCGATGCCGATCTCGCCAAACTCGTTGACGATGACTGCGTATTTCTGCCCATGCGGCTCCGATAGAATGCGGTTGAGCAGCGTCGTCTTGCCCGCGCCGAGATAGCCGGTGAGGACCGTAACAGGAATCCTGTCGGCGTTAATCTTATCGGTCATGCCCAAACTCCAAAAAGCTCGGGTGTCATATAGGCATTTTCTGTGCGGCGCAAAATTGCGCGATGGCCGTGTCCACGAGAAGCCTGGATGAAGCGAAGCGCAACCCCGGGGCAGCCGTGCCGCCAGGTAGGCGGCCCCGCATTGCGCTTCGCTCCATGCGGCTACGCAGTTCCGTCATCGTCCGCGCAAGCGGACGATCCAGTAACCATAGACGTTGTGGTGGACATCTCCCTCTCCGGATGCCCGCCTTCGCGGGCATGACAGTTTGGGGATTGCTGCAGGGAGCTCAACAGGGGGCATCACCATGAAGGCATCCGAATTGTTTGACATCAGTGGCCGGGTGGCGATCGTGACAGGTGCATCGAGTGGCCTGGGGGCTCGTTTCGCCGAGGTGCTGGCCACAAACGGCGCTGCAGTTGGCCTGGTGGCGCGGCGCCGGGATCGGCTTGCCGACGTGAAATCCCGGATCGAGGCGAAAGGCGGCCGTTCTGTCGCGGTCGAGGCGGACGTGCGTGACCGCGCCGCCATGAGCCGCGCCTTCGACACCGTCGAGACGGCGTTCGGGACCGTCACCATCCTGATCAACAATGCCGGGATTGTGCATTCGAATCGCGCCGTGGAGATGCTGGAAACGGATTGGCGGCGTGTGCTTGCCACCAACCTTGATGCGGTTTTCTTCTGTGCCCAGGAGGCGGCAAGGCGCATGCTGGCGGCCGGCACACCCGGCGCCATCATCAATATCGCCTCGGTACTGGGCCTCGGCGTCTCGAAGGGCGTGGTGGCCTATGCGACGGCCAAGGCTGGCGTCGTGCAAATGACCAAGGCGCTCGGCCTTGAACTTGCCTTCAAGGGCATTCGCGTCAACGCCATCGCGCCGGGCTGGTTCGTGACCGACCTCAACCGTGAATACCTGTCGAGCGAGGCCGGCGACAAGCTCAGACGCGAAATCCCGGTCGGCCGGTTCGGGCAGGATGGCGACCTCGACGGTGCGCTCCTGTTGCTCGCCTCGGACGCCGGCCGCTTCATTGCTGGCGCCACGGTCGTGGTCGACGGTGGCCAAATGGTTGCGTTGCGCGGGTAGCCGGGCTTGCGCAGGTTTCTTTTATTATCAACCATCCGCACGTAATTTCCTTTATTGCTTTACTGCGTTGAAATGTCGGCCTTTCCGGCGACACGGACGTTGACTATATCGTTTGTCACGCCTTCGCCTTTGGGTCGCGGAGAATGCGCCATGCCGCTCAAGCCAGTCAGCCTCGATGACAAATACGATCTCGGGAAAAGCCGCGTCTTCGTGACTGGCTTTCAGGCCTTGGTCCGCCTCACGCTGATGCAGAAAGAGCGCGACCGACGGGCTGGCCTCAATACTGCAGGCTATGTGACGGGCTATCGCGGGTCACCGCTTGGCACCCTTGATCAGCAATTCCTGCGCGCCCGCGCCGTACTCGCCAAGAACGACATCAAGTTCCATCCCGCCACCAACGAGGACCTCGCCGCCACCGCGCTCGCGGGCTCGCAGTGTGCCGAACTGCGTGGCGAGGGAAGGTTCGATGGCGTGTTCGGCATGTGGTACGGCAAGGGACCAGGCGTCGATCGGTCGGGCGATGCGTTCCGCCACGCCAATTTTGCCGGTACCTCGAAGCACGGCGGCGTCATCGCTCTGATGGGTGACGACCACACGGCCGAATCGTCCACTACGGCTCATCAATCCGAATTCCATTTCGTCGATGTGATGATTCCAATCCTCAACCCGGCGGGGGCGCAGGAGATCATCGACTATGGACTTTACGGCTGGGCGATGTCGCGCTTTACCGGCGCATGGACGGCGCTCAAATGCATGCACGAGACGGTCGAATCCACAGCCGTGGTTGATGGCAGTCTCGATCGGGTGAAGATCGTCATCCCGGACGATTTTGCGATGCCGCCGGGCGGCCTCAATGTCCGGCTCGGCGACACTGTACTGGGCCAGGAAGCGCGCCTGCATGACTTCAAGCGCGACGCCATGCTGGCCTTCGTACGGGCGAACCGCCTCAACCGTATGATCTGCACGGGCGGGCCGACGCCGAAGATCGGCGTCATTACGGTCGGGAAAAGCTACCTCGACGTCCGCCAGGCGCTCGATGAGCTCGGGCTTGACGAGGTCAAATGCAACGATCTCGGCCTGCGCCTGTACAAGGTCGGCTGTCCGTGGCCGATCGGCCGCCAGGATATGATGGACTTCGCCAGCGGTCTCGATCTCGTGGTCGTGGTCGAGGAAAAACGGTCGCTCATCGAGGTGCAGGTCCGCGAAGAACTTTACGGCACTGCCAATCAGCCGATTTGCATCGGCAAGAAGGATGAAAAGGGCAATTGGCTGTTCCCGGTCAAGGGTGCGCTCGATCCGAATGATATTGCCATCTGTATTGGCGAGCGCCTGCTCAATTACGTTCACAACGACGATCTCGCGGCCCGGGTGGCGCGTCTCAAGGAGGCGCAACGGGCGCTGGCGGAGACACAGGACATCGCAGTGCGAATCCCGTACTTCTGCTCCGGCTGCCCTCACAACACATCGACCGTGGTGCCAGAGGGGAGCCGCGCCTATGCGGGCATCGGCTGCCACTACATGGCGCAATGGATGGACCGCTCCACCTTGGGCTTCACCCAGATGGGCGGCGAGGGCGCGAACTGGATTGGCGAGGCGCCGTTTTCAAAGCGAAATCATGTATTCCAGAACCTTGGCGACGGCACCTACAACCATTCGGGCTCGCTCGCGGTGCGTGCCGCCATCCATGCCGGCATCAACATCACCTACAAAGTCCTGTTCAACGATGCGGTCGCCATGACGGGTGGCCAGCGCGTTGATGGCAACATCACGGTGCCGCAGATCGCCAACGAGATGGCGGCGGAAGGCGCCAAACGTGTCGTCGTCGTTACCGACGAGCCGCGGAAATATCCTTCCGGCACAAAATGGCCGGCGGGCTTGAAAATCTATTACCGCGACGATCTCCAGGAAGTGCAGAAGGAGCTTGCCACAGTGCCGGGCTGCACGGTGCTGATCTACGATCAGACCTGTGCGGCCGAGAAGCGCCGCCGCCGCAAGCGCGGTCAGTTCCCCGATCCGGACAAGCGCGTCGTCATCAACGAGCTGGTATGCGAGGGATGCGGCGATTGCGGCGTAAAATCGAATTGCGTGTCCGTGCAGCCGCTGGAGACTGAGTTCGGTCGTAAGCGCACCATTGATCAGTCAAGCTGCAACAAGGATTTCTCCTGTGTGAAGGGCTTCTGCCCGTCGTTCGTAACGGTCGAGGGCGCCAAGCTCAAGCACAGCAAAGGCGTTGCATTGCCGGACGGCGCGGCGGCACTGCCGGAGCCGGTGCTGCCAAAAATCGACCAGACCTACGGCGTCATCGTCACCGGGATCGGCGGCACCGGTATCGTCACTATCGGGGCTATCCTGGGGATGGCGGCGCACCTGGAAGACAAGGGGGTCGGCATCATCGACATGGCGGGGCTCGCCCAGAAAGGCGGTGCAGTCCACAGCCATATCCGGTTTTCCAACAAGCCTGAGGATATTCACGCGATCCGAGTCGCGGCGCGCAGTGCGGACCTCGTGCTTGGCGGCGACATGGTGGTGGCCGGCAATAAGAAGGTCCTAGCGGCCGTGAAGCCCGGCACTACCGTCATGGTGGTCAACCTCTCCGAGGTGTTGCCGGGCGAATTCACTCGGAATCCGGAATTTTCGTTGCCCACTGAGCGGCTCAAGCGCACGATTTCCGCCCTCGCGGGCGCGAGCCACAGCCATTTCGTCAACGCGTCCCGGTTTGCCACAGCGCTGCTCGGACAGTCGCTCGGCGCGAACATGTTCATGCTGGGCTATGCGTACCAGATCGGCGCGCTGCCGGTATCGGCGCAGGCGATCGAAAAGGCGATCGAACTGAACGGCGAAGCTGTCGCCATGAATCACGCAGCGTTCCGCTGGGGTCGCGGCGTCGCCGTTGATCTCGCGTCCGTGGAGGCACTGGCAAAGCCGGCGGTCGAGGCACTCGATCCGGCGCGCACGCTGTCAGGTTCGCTCGACGAACTCATCGCCCGGCGGGTGGAATTCCTCGCCGCCTACCAGAATGCCGCTTACGCAGCTCGCTATCGCCGCCTTGTCGATGCCGCAAGGCGTGTGGAAACCGAGCGGACCCCCGGGAAAAGCGGATTTACCGAGGCGGTCGCGCGTTATCTATTTAAACTGATGGCGTATAAGGACGAATACGAGGTGGCGCGCCTCTACGCCGACCCGGCCTTCCTTCGGCAGGTCCGGAACGAGGTCGACGGCGAGCATTTGCGCTTTACCTTCCATCTCGCGCCGCCACTTCTCGCCCGGCGGGACAAGGTCACGGGCGAGCCGCGCAAGATGAGCTTCGGGCCGTGGATGCTCGCACTGTTCCGCGTGCTTACGAAATTCAAATTCCTGCGCGGAACGGCGCTCGATCCGTTCGGCTACACGATCGAGCGCAAGACCGAGCGGCAACTCGTGCGCAACTACGAAATGCTGGTTGATGAACTGCTCGCCAAGCTTGCACCCGACAATCATCACCTGGCGGTCGGCCTCGCTGCTATCCCAGAAAAGATCCGTGGTTTTGGCCACATCAAGCTGCGCCACCTCGCAGCCGCCAAGGCCGAGGAAACAGCGCTGCTGGAGCAATTTCGCGCCGGCGGCGCGCCGCTCCTCAAGGCGGCGGAGTGAAACAGACCGCAGGATGGCGGATCCTAGAGCCGATTTCGACGCTCCACAAAAGCGGTCATGGGCGACCGAAGATATTCCGGTCCATATGCCACTTTAAAAAATCCTCGAATAGCGCCTCGCGATCAGCAGCAGTGAGTTGTGGCCGACCCTTTTCAGCCTTTTCGGGAGTGGATTGCGGAAGCAGTTGATCATTTCGCCCAGCGCTGGCCACACCGGTTGTCTCGAGGCGCGACACGCTCCGCGACCGCTCCTGCGCCATTTTGTTAGTCTTCGGATGCTTTGGCGACACGGCTTTCGTTGCCGTGCTGGAGTCGTCCGGCGCACTATTTTGTTGCGGTTCCGACGACAAGGTTTGTGTTAAACCCGTGGCGAGCCGGGAAAACCAGGTTGGTTGGGGATCCGCGTTCGGGGAAAGCCCCGGACCGGGGAAAGAGGGCGAAGAGGACGGACTGGTCGTCACCTCGGATGAATCAAAATACCAGCACCTTCGATGATGTACGCGGTCACTGTAGTAGTACCAATGACCGTCCTGATGAACCCATTGATCTGGTTTCTCAATGCATTCGCTAGCGGCTGATACCGGCCGATTTGTGCCGAGCACCATCGCCACGGCGAGCAAACCAGCAAAGACCGCGGGCATCCACGGATTGGCACGATATGGCATTATTACCTCCGGACCCCGCATACCTCCGCCCCCCACGATTCGTACGAGATACGGCCGTAGAGGCAGAAATAGGTGGATAATTTGACTATTTTGTGCGAGATATCGACACAGGGTGTTGACTTCCATTTTCATTAAAAATTCATATGATTTTTGGTTGTATATGTGGTGATTTGCACGCAAATCGCCCGATCGTGACCGGTTAATTAAGGGCGGGATATTTAGCCCGAACTTTCCTTAAGCCGCAACGCAAGTCCTTGTATTCCCTCGATTGTCGGATCGAGGACTGACTACAGTTGTAATTTGACACCGAGCAGGT
>Ga0209465_10000701_pt1 | contig 15407 bp, 11 predicted proteins | sample PanSoiPlot1MoBio_FD_188321 | JGI IMG/M metagenome (GOLD analysis project Ga0209465, IMG submission 188321) | Tropical forest soil microbial communities from Panama analyzed to predict greenhouse gas emissions - Panama Soil Plot 1 MoBio (SPAdes)... | ecosystem: Environmental > Terrestrial > Soil...
GACCGGGTCAGGAAGCTCGCCTGGATGCGAGCGGTGATGAAGGGGATGGCCCCCGCTGTCATCGGCGTTCTCGCCGTGTCCCTCGTGCGGCTCGTGCCGGCCGCGCTGCCGGACCCGTTCGCCGTCGCCATCCTGGCCGCGACGCTACTCGCCCTCACCATGACCAAGCTCGGGGTCTTCAAGCTCATGATGGCCGGCGCGGCTCTGGGCATTCTCCGGGGCCGTCTGCCCGCGATCTCCGGATTCAAGACGGCGGGACGGCTGCTGGCCGAGTGGATCTCCGCCTGACCGTCGGCCTCAGCGGAGAAGGCTTGCGGCGGGAGCTCAGTGGGTGTGGCGGTGGTGCACGTCGGGATAGTGCGGATGGCTGTGCCGCAGAGGCTGGTGCACGTGCCAGTGTGCGTGCGGTTCTCCGGGCGGCTCCGAGCCGTCGTGAACATGCTGGTGGTGCTCATCGTGAACGTGACGGTGCTCGTGGGCCAGCGCCTCGTGCTCGTGTTCGTGCTCGTGACGCTCCGTCAGATGCAAGTAGACCCCCAGCCCCATGAGCGCGCCAGCCACGAGCAGCCGCGCCGTGACCCCTTCGTGGAGCACGATGACGGCCAGGACGCCGCCGAAGAAGGGGGCGAGCGAGAAGTACGCCCCGGTTCGTGCCGTGCCGAGGTTGCGCAGGGCGACCACGAACAGCACGAGACTCAGGCCGTAGCCCACGAAGCCCACTACTCCCGCGAGGGCCAGTGAGGCCGGACCCGGACCACTCGATCCTCGCGCCAGGGCGATGGCCACGTTCACGGTGCCCGCCACGGAGCCCTTGAGCATCGCGATCTGCACGGGATCGGCCTGAGAGATCCTGCGGGTCAGGTTGTTGTCGATGGCCCAGGCCAGGCACGCGCCGGCAATGGCCAGCGGGCCGAAGAATCCTCCGGCGGTCGGCGCGTCGCCAGTGCTCAGCGTCAGCCCTCCCGCAACGATCGCCGCCATCCCGAGGGCGATGCGCCGGTCGAAGTTCTCGTGAAAGACGAACCAGGCGAGCAGCGCGGTGAAGACCCCCTCGAGGTTCAAGAGCAGGCTGGCTGTGGCCGCGGTACTCCTGGCCAGTCCCACCATGAGCAGGACGGGGCCGATCAGCCCGCCGCATAGAATCGCCGCTCCTAGCCAGAGCCAGTCCGTGCCGCGAAGCTTCGATTCCGATTGGCCGCCCCCGCTAGCGACGGACAGGAACTTCAGTCCCATCAGGCCGACGCCCGAGCCCAGGTAGAGAATTCCGGCGAGCATCCAGGGATCGATGTCCCGAAGGAGCAGCTTGGCCAGGGGAGTGCTGGCGCCGAACAACGCAGCCGAGATGAGTGCGAGACCCGCACCCGAGAAGACACCTGCCCGGGCGGTCGATTCCGCTGACATGGGGACAGCCTTCAGCCTAACTCCCGCCGAGTCAGTGGGGAAGGGACGCCGTGATGCGACGCGGGAGTCTTCGCCTTGAAAGAGCTACCGGACAGGCCTGACCCGAGCCGCTTCGCGCGTGGCGTCGCTCCCTCCGTCGCTCGAGGGAGCGACGTCCCTCGAGGTTGCCGGCTCGGTGTCCACGGGGCCGGTGGTCGGCCCGAGCTGCCAAGTGAGCAGCACGAGAGAGCTCGCGACGACCACGGCTGAACTGAGCATGAGGGACCTCTGTACGCCGATGAGCGCTCCCAGGACGCCCACCGTGAGCCCGCTTCCCGCGCGGAGGCCAAGGGCGGCGGTGTTGAAGAGGCCCACCACCCGGCCGCGCACGCGCGCGGGGGCGAGGAGCTGCACCAGGGTCTGGGCCATCGAGGAGAAGGCGAGATTGAAGATGCCGGCCACCACGAGGAGCGCGAGGGCGCTCGTGTAGCCGGGCGCAGCGGGGAACAGACCGATGGCCAGCGCCCAGATGCCGGCACACGCGATGGCCGCTCGCGGGCTCGGGCGCAGGAGATTCGTGCTCTCGAGCAGCACGGTACCGAGCACGGCTCCCGCGGCATTGGCGGCAAGGAGCAGGCTGTACCAGCCGCCCGCCTCGTCGGTGCCCAGGTGATGGGCGAACTCGGGCATCTGGGCCTGGAAGGCATTCCCCACGAAGAACGACGTGATCCCGCCGAGGAGGATCATCATGGTGATCCTCCGATCCCCACGCACCTCTCCCAGGACGCGAAGCATGTCGCGGAACCGAGGACGCGGCATGGCGCGCGCATGTCCCGCATCGCGCAGGTGTCCGGTATAGGGAATCCGCCACAGGAAGAGGGAGAACGGCAGGTAGATGACGACGTTCGTGAGCAGCCCCCACGCAGGGCCGAGAAGCAGCATGAGGCCGCCTCCCACGGCCGGACCAAGGAGGATGGCGAGGTAGCGGGCGGTGGCGTTCAGGCGGATCGCGCTCTGGAGGTCCGCCCCGCCGACCATGTCGTGGATGATGAGCTGGGTGGCGGGAGCGCCCGTGACCCCCGCCGCGCCGTGGATCAATAAGATCACGACGGCGTGCCACATGCGCAGCGCGCCGGTGAGGAACAGGAGGCCCCAGGACAGCGATGCCACCATGAAGAGGATCTGCCCCACCTGGATGAGCTTCCGGCAGTCGTGGCGGTCCGCGAGAGCGCCCGCGTAGACGGAGAAGAGCAAGAAGGGTACCCAGTGGCTGATGACGGCGAAGCCGGCGAGGGCGGGGGAGTGAAACACCTGGAAGATGACCCAGTAGCTGATGACGTGTTCGATGTTGTCCGCCGTCATCGCAATCAGGCTCCAGGCGAAATAGCGGCGGTAGTCGGGAACGTGGAGCGCAGCGAATCGAGGCGCGGCAGCGGCGGCGCGCGCGGACGAGGCGGTCACCGCGCGATCCTACCACCGAAGGGGGCGGCTGAAGGGCGGTGCTGACGGTCGAGGAAGGGAAGAAGGGCCGGCGCCGATCGACTCGGAGGCGCCAGATGCGGGCGGAAGCTCAGTGGCTCTTGCGGGCCTGGGACCGCTTGAACGCCGCGAGCGCGGCCTCGTGCTCCATATCGCCGGGCGCGCACACGTTCCGGAGGGCGATCGTGATGCCCGTGCGGAGGTTCTTCATGCTGCCGTCCGGCTGGAGGACCCACTCCTGCACGGGCGCCGGCGGCGGGGTCAGGAGGCTCTCCCGGACCGAGTCGGACATGCCCTTGATCGCGGAGGGAACCTGAGGCTTCGTCAACTCGAAGATCGTGGGGGGCGGGGCAGGCTTATCGCCTTCCGCCGCTGCTGGCATTGGCGCCCAAAGACCGAGTAGGGCGCCCACAAATGCAGCCGCCACCATCCGCTCACTGCGGGACCACTCTCGGCGCGTGTGTGTCATGGCCCCCACATGATAACCGCATTCACCGGAGTTTCAACTCAGGAAACTAGGCACCCGCGCCGGCCACCTCCTTGACCTTGGTACCGCCCTTGGTACCATTTGGCTCGTTCGGCGCCCCCGCTGTCTTCGTGCTGACGGCAAATTTCGACACGTCGCTCCGCCCGCTGGTAGCCGTGCGAGGCCTCGCGAGAATGGAGCCATGGCCGTGATAGGTCTTCGCCTCAGCCGTCGGGCGCTGCTTTGTTCCGCCGCCGCCAGCGCAGGCCAGCTACTCTGGCGTGGCGCGGCCCGCGCCGACGACCTGCCGAGCACTCGAGCGGCCTCCTCGACTCGCCTTTCCACCGCGAGATTGATTCCGCGTCACGTCCTCTTCGGGGGCGCGGACCGATCGATCGTACGGCTGAGCCCCGACGGACGCCGCATCGCCTTCCTCGCCCCAATTGGCGGCGTGCTCAACCTGTGGGTGGCCGACGTGCGTCACCCCACGAAGGCGCGCTCTTTGACCCGGGTCACCGACCGCGATCTCGGTCCCTGGATCGTATGGCTCCCCAACAACCGCCACGTCGTCTTCTTCCGAGACCAGGGCGGTGACGAGAACTGGCAGGCTCATCGCGTCGATCTCGACACGGGGGAGATTCTCGCCCTCAGCCCCGCGCCGGGGGTCAAAGCGTACGTGCAGCAGACGTCGCATCGTTTCCCGGACGAGCTCTTGATCGCTCACAATCAGCGCGACCCGCGCTACTCGGACATCTTCCGCGTGAACGTGGTGACGGGACAGGCGACCTTGCTCGAGACAAACGACCATTTCGTATCGATGTTCACCGACCCGCAATTCCGGGTTCGCTACGGGATCCGCCAGAGCGACGAGGGCGCCACCGAGTACCTGCAGCGCGGGACAGGAGGCGAGTGGGAGGTCTTCGCCCGGATCGACATGGCCGATTCGATGTCGACGCGCGGCATCGAGTTCAGCGATGACGGCGCGCAGCTCTACTGGATGGATTCCCGCGGTCGAGACACCGCGGCCATCGTCGCCGAGGATCTGAGGACGGGAGCGCGGCAGGTGATCGCCCACGATGAACGAGCGGACATGGCCGAGGCCCTCCTGACGCCCCGGACCTATCGCCCGCTCGCCGCCGTGTCGGTCTTTACCCGCAGGCGCTGGCGGGCGATCGATCCGGCCTGTGCGCCCGACTTCGCCTATCTCGCCAAGCTATCTCCCGGTGATCTCTCCATCACGAGCCTCTCCGACGACAACCGGCACTGGCTCGTCTACTACGAGCGCGATGCTGCCCCGGGTCAGTACTTCCACTACGACCGGGCCGCGAAAAAGGCCCAGTTCCTGTTCGGCAACCGGGCCGCCCTGGATCGCGCGCCCCTGGTGCCCATGGAACCCGTGGTGATCCGGGCCCGTGACGGGCTTCCGCTCGTGTCCTATCTCTCGCGACCGCGCGGCGCGATCAAGAGCGTACCATCGCCGATGGTGCTGCTCGTCCATGGCGGCCCGTGGGCACGTGATACGTGGGCGCTGTCCTCGACGCATCAGTGGCTCGCGAATCGTGGGTACGCGGTCCTGAGCGTCAACTTCCGCGGCTCGACCGGTCTCGGCAAAGCGTTTGTCAACGCCGCCAACCTGGAATGGGCGGGCAAGATGCACGACGACCTGATCGACGGGGTCGACTGGGCCATCGCCCAGGGCGTGGCCGACCCGGCGCGCGTCGCCATCTATGGGGGCAGCTACGGCGGCTATTCGGCGCTGGTCGGCGTGACCTTCACGCCGGAGAAGTTCGCGTGCGCCATCGACCTCTTCGGCATTTCGAACCTGGTCACCCTCATGAACACCGTGCCGCCCTACTGGAAGCCCTGGCAGGCGGTCTGGAAGGTGCGCATGGGCGACTACACGAGCGAGGCGGGCCGCCGCTTCCTGGAGGAACGCTCGCCCCTCAACCGCGTCGATCGCATCGTCCGGCCGCTGCTCATCGCACAGGGCGCCAACGATGTGCGGGTCAAGCCGTCGGAGTCGGAGCAGATCGTGGCGGCGATGCAGGCTCGACGCATTCCCGTGACCTACATCTACTATTCCGACGAGGGCCACGGCTTCGGACGGAAGGCGAATCGGCGCTCCTTCACCGCGGTGGTGGAGGCCTTCCTCGCCGCCCATCTGGGAGGCCGCTTTGAGCCCGTGGGAGACGACTTCGTGGGCTCGACGATCGAGTTCCGCGCGGGGCGTGAGCTGATTCCCGGTCTCACGTGAGTCCTTGGGAGCAATGCCACCATTGAACTGTCGTTGCTCCTGCGGTATTTTTGCCCGGTCCCCCTCGCAATAGAGCAGCGGTCCCCATTCCCGGAGGAGTGACGATGGCGAACTCAGTGGGGTATCACGAGTCGGAAGACAAGCTGCGCCCCGAAACTATGGACAATCACCGGGCGCTCACCTCCATGCAGGAGGAGCTGGAGGCGGCCGACTGGTACGATCAGCGGGTCGACGCGACGAGCGATCCGGACCTGAAGGAGATCCTGGCCCACAACCGCGACGAGGAGAAGGAGCACTTCGCCATGGTCCTCGAGTGGTACCGGCGGCGCGATGCCAAGATGGACGCGCACCTCAAGGAGTACCTTTTCACCACCGGCTCGCTCATCGCGCGTGAGCAGGCGAGCACGGGGGGCGGTGAGGGCGGAGGCGAGGGAGCGGGTGACGGTGGCGGCTCCCTCGGCATCGGCAGTCTCAAGGGAGGGCAGAGCCTGTGAACAACCTCAAGCGAGAGCTCGCGCCCCTCTCGACGGCCGCGTGGAAGGAGATCGACGCGGAAGCCACCCGCGTCCTCAAGCTGAAGCTCGCTGGCCGGAAGCTCGTGGACTTCGAGGGGCCGCTCGGCCCCGCCGCCGCTGGGGTGAACACCGGACGCCGGGAGCCGCTCAGCAAACCTCCGCTCGCCGACATCGAGGCCTCCCGACGGCAGGTCATCCCCCTCGTCGAGCTGCGCTCGTACTTCGAGCTCTCGCGGGAGGAGATGGACGCCGTCGAACGCGGCGCCAAGGATCCGGAGCTTCAGCCCTTGATCGACGCGGCGACCCGCATCGCCTACGCGGAGGACACCGCGATCTTCCACGGCTACGCGGCGGGCGGCATCAAGGGCATCGACGAGAGCTCCGCCCATCCCATCCTGTCCGTCTCCGACGACTATCAGGCCTACCCCCATAGCATCGCAGAGGCGACCCGACTCCTGCGCCTGGCTGGCGTGGACGGCCCTTACGCGATCGCCATGGGGCCGCGTGACTTCACCGGACTCACCCAAGCCGTGGGCGATGGTGGCTATCCCGTGCTGAACGTCGTTCGGAAGCTGGTGGATGGCCCGATCGTGTGGGCGCCTGCCGTGAACGGTGCGATGGTGATGAGCCTGCGGGGCGAAGACTTCGAGCTCACCATCGGCCGCGACCTGTCCATCGCCTACCAGAGCCACACGGACAGAGTGGTGCGGCTCTATCTGGTCGAGTCGATGGCCTTCCGCGTGATCACGCCGGAGGCCGCGGTGGCGCTCGCTCACCGCGACAGCAAGGGAGGCCGAAAGGGCTGATCCGCTCCTCGGGCCTTCGAGCGACGCGCGCGTAACCGCAGGGGCGCGCTGCCTGGCTCACGACGGCTCCGGCGGAGGGCCGGTGCGCCTTCCCGGAGCCGTCAATTCTTGTCACCCCGCTCCGTGATCTTGTCTCCTTCCCCGTCGTCTCCCGGAGACCGCTCGTAACAATTCGCCTATTTACCCCTCTCCGGCCGTGGGCTGCACATGGCACAGGCATTGCCCTCAATCATCCCTGGACAGCCCGACCTCGGCCCTCGACTGGACCGGGAGAGGCGAGAAAGGGCGGCATGACCACCGGCACGGACGAGCTCAAGACATCCCCTTCGCGCCTGCACACGCTGCTCGCCATCACGCGCCAGCTCTCGCAGATCCTGCCTCTCGACGAGTTGCTGACGAACATGGCGCGGGCCTGTGGGATGCTGCTCGACTCGGATTCCGTGGGCATCCGCATTGTCGAGGGCGACGACCTCGTGCTCCTCGGCGTGTGGGGCGACGCGCTCTCCGCGATGCCGACCCGGCGGATCAAGATGGGCGAGAGTCTCACGGGGATCGTGGTCGCCACGGGGGAACCCCTCCTCGTGGCGGACCCCGTCAACGACCATCGCCTCACCCCGTCCCATCGCGAGGCGTACCGGTTGGGCGGATATCGCGGCTTCCTCGGTGTGCCCCTCAAGGTGGGCGATCGGGTGCTGGGTGCGCTGAGCATCCGCACGCGCCGCGAGACAGGGTTCTCCGCGGAGGACGTGGAGATCGCCACCGCCTTCGCGGCCCAGGCCGCTATCAGCCTGGACAATGCCCGGCTCTATCAGCAGTCGGAATCTCGCGCGGAGAATCTCCGCACCCTGAGCCGCCTCACCCGCCTGATGAGCTCGGCAGAGGGCGGACCCCAAGTCTGCCAGGCCGTGGCGCGCGCCGCGACGACGCTGCTCGGCGCCGCCACTACGCGCGTCTCGGTTGTTGATCCGACGGCCAAGCTCCTCCGCACCGAGGGCGGCTTCAGCCTCGACCCCGACATAGAGCTGATCGTGACGGAGTCGGCCACCATTCCCTACGGGGAAGGCCTCACGGGGCGGATCGTGGAGACGCGGAGGCCGGAATACATCGTGGACATCGCGGAGGCGCCGCACCTCAGGAACCGGCGTCTGTCCAGCGTGGCGCGCCTCCGTGGCTTCGCGGGCATTCCGCTCATCGCGGACGACGAGATCGTGGGCGTGCTCGCCATCTTCTTCCACGAGCGGCGATTTTTCACCAGCGAGGAGCGGGAGCTCATGGCTCTCCTCGCCGATCAGGCGGCCATCGCCATCCGCAACGCTCGCCTCCAGCACGTCCTGCGCACCCGCCAGGCGCACTTGGAAACGCTGCTCGAGATGAGCCGGCAGCTCTCCAAGATCCAACCCGTGGAGTCCCTGCTCGCCACCATCGCGGAAGCGTGCGGCCGACTGCTCGACTCGGATACCGTGGGCTTCCGGCGCGTCGACGGCGACGAGCTCGTGCTCGCGGGGCTGTGGGGCGACGCCAAGAACGTGATGATCACCTCTCGTCTCCGGATGGGCGAGAGCCTGGCGGGACGCGTCGCCCTCGCCGGCGAGCCGCTGGTGGTGACGGACCTGGCCAACGATTCGCGCATCACACCCGCCCACCGGGCGAGCTTCTCCGGCGGCGGCTACCGCGCGCTGCTCGCATTGCCCGTCAAGGTCGGGGAGCGGGTGGTCGGCGTGCTCAGCGTGCTCTCCCGCGCCGACGAGGGCTTCACGGTGGAGGCTGTCATGATCGCCACCGCCTTCGCGGCCCAGGCCGCGGTGGCTCTCGAGAACAGCCGGCTCTACCAGGAAATCCAGCGCGCGTACGACGAGTTGTCGCAGACGCAGGACCAGCTCGCGCAGGCGAGCAAGATGGAGGCGGTGGGCCATCTGGCGGGCGGGGTGGCGCACGACTTCAACAACCTCCTCATGGTGATCATGGGCCGGGCCGACGTCATGTTGAGCCGTCTCGACCACGCGCATCCCATGCGGGCGGCCATTCACGAGATCACGCGCACGGCCCGGCGCGCCGCCGACCTGACGCATCAGCTCCTCGCCTTCAGCCGTAAGCAGGTCCTCAAGCCGGCGGTCTTGGACTTGAACGCCGTGCTGACCAACCTCGGCGAGATGCTGCGACGGCTCATCGGTGAAGACATCGAGCTGATCACCGCGCTCGCCCCCGCCCTCGGCCACGTGAAGGCGGATCCAGGGCAGATCGAGCAGATCGTGATGAACCTCTGCGTCAACGCGCGCGACGCCATGCCCCAGGGCGGCCAACTCACCATCGAGACGGCGAACGTGGAGCTCGACGAGGCCTACGCTCGCCGCCACGTCGGAGTCAGGCCGGGGTTCTACGTCATGCTGGCCTTGAGCGACACCGGTGTCGGCATGGATCCGGCAACCCAGGCGCGCATCTTCGAGCCGTTCTTCACTACGAAGGGGCCGCGCAAGGGCACGGGCCTGGGGCTCGCCATGGTCTACGGCATCGTCAAGCAGAGCGAGGGCAACATCTGGGTCTACAGCGAGCGCGGCCAGGGCACGACCTTCAAGATCTACCTGCCCAAGGTCGACGCGCCCCTCGCGGGCGCTCATGCGGACACGACGCCAGCCCTGCCGCCTCATGGCAAAGAGACGGTCCTGGTGGTGGAGGATGAGGAGGGTGTGCGCGAGCTCGTGCGGGACATCCTCGAGGCGAGCGGTTACAAGGTCCTGGAGGCCGCCCACGGCGCGGGTGCGCTGGAGATCGTTGAGCGGCACACGGGCCCCATCCATCTCCTGGTGTCGGACGTCGTGATGCCGGAGATGAGTGGCCGCGATCTGGCTCAGCAGCTCGCCGTCCGCTGCCCCGACACGAAAGTGCTGTTCATGTCCGGCTATACGGATCACGCCGTCGCACACCGGGGCGTGCTCGACCCCGAAATGGAGTTCCTCCAGAAGCCCTTCACGGCGGCGACCTTCACCGGCAAGGTGCGCGAGCTCCTCGACGCCCCCCGCGTGAAGTAGCCCATCTCGAAAGCGGCTGGCGCTGCCCTGGCGCCGGTCCTGGTTTGCCGCTGCCCTCCCACCTAAACGAAGACGACGAACTGGTACGGCTTGGCCCGCATGAACCTCCCGTATACTGTCCGACTACATTGAGCGGGCCCTCGCGAGGACTAGGCCCGGAGATCACACGAATGGTACCCGTGGGGACGCGGATGAGCGGTGACGATGATCGCATGGCGCAGTCATGAGGGTCCCCAAGCTCGCGGACACGGAGGCGCAGATCAGGGCGCTCCGGCACGATGTCGCCGAACGGTGCGTGTCGATCGCCTCCAGCATCGACACGCTCCCCGTCGGAACGGTGCCACCAGAAATGCGTGAACGATGGCTGCAGGAGCTGCATCAGGCGGCGGTCGCCCTGGTCCTGGTGACGGACCGGCTACGGGGTGGGATCTGACGTCTGGCCGCCGCCCTGTCGGGCGGCTTATCGTTTCGGCGGCGGCACCACGAGATCCCGCGGCTGGCCATCGAGGAAGAGCTGCACGTTCTCCACGGCGCGCAGCACGCCGTTGTCGATGACCTCCCGGGTCATGCCGCCATTGTGGGGCGTGAGCACCAGCTCGGGCAGGGCGAGGAGCGGATCACCGGGCGGGATCGGCTCCTCGTGAAAGACGTCGAGGGCGGCGCCCGCGATGCGCTTGTCCCGCACGGCCTCGATGAGCGCTTGCTTGTCGACCAGCCCACCGCGCGCGGTGTTGATGAGGAAGGCCGTCGGCTTCATGAGGGCGAGTCGGTCCCTGCCCAGATAGCCCTGGGTGTCCGCGCTCAGGCGCAGGTGCAGGCTCACGATGTCCGACTCGCGCAGGAGCTGCGCGAGGGGGACGTGCTGCGCACCGAGCGCCGCCGCGCGCCCGTTGTCCGCTCCGAAGGTCGTGGCGAGCATGCGCATCCCGAAGGGCTGAGCGAGGACGGCGACGCGGCTGCCGATGGCGCCGAGCCCGATCAGGCCCAGGGTGCGGCCCTCCAGCTGGGTGAGGAGCCCCCGCGGCCACTGGCCTGCCCGCACGTCGCGATCCATGGCGGGGATGCGCCGGGTCACGGCGAGCATGAGGGCGATGGTGTGCTCGGCCAGCGCGTGCGCGTTGACGCCGGGGGTGTTGGTGACGGTGACGCCGCGCGCTGTGCACGCGGCGAGGTCGACGTTGTCCGTGCCCGCCCCCCAGATGGAAATGAGGCGCAGCTTGGGGCAGGCGGCGAGCACGCGGTCGCTGAAGCGGGCATGGGCGCGGATGTTCACCACCACCTCCGCGTCACCGATGCGCTCGATGAGCGTCGCTTCCTGATCCGCGCCGCGCTCGGTGAACACGCGCACCTGCCCGATCTTCTTGAGCGGCGCCTCGGCGACGGAGCCGGTGAGGGCGGGGGGAAAGTCGTCGGGGACCACGATCTTCACGGCGTCACTCGGCATCGGGCTTGTCCTTGTGGGCGTCGCCGGCGAGGCGGACATCCTTGCCGAACCGGGCGGGGTTGAACAGCGAGAGATCCATCGAGGGCCTGCCGTCCACGATCCACTCGGCGACCATGCGGCCGGTCATCGGGGAGTGCTGGAAGCCGTGTCCGCAGAATCCCACGGCGAGGAAGAACCCCTCTACGCCGGGGGCGGGGCCGATGATGGCGTGATCGTCGGGGGTGAGCGGCCGCAAACCCGCCCAGCCGCCGGCGATCTTCGCCCGCTCGAGCAAGGGGAGGCGATGGATGGCCTTGGTCACCGTCTCGTCGAGCTTGCCCCAGTCCATGGGCACTTCCTGGTCCTGGCCGATATCCTCCACGTCGCCCGGGCTCAGCAGCACCTGCTCCATCTCCTTGCGGAAATAGAAACCACTGGCCTGGTCGTTGGTCAGGGGCACGGGTCCCGGCAGCTCGGGGAACGGCTCGGTGAAGAAGATGTGACGGCGGCGCGGGAAAACGGCCACGGGAACGCCGGCAAGCCGACCCACCCGCGCCGCGGTGGGGCCGGCGGCGTTGATGACGAGCGGGGCCGAGACGTCGCCCTCTGTCGTCCGCACGCCGCGCACGCGGCCGTTCGCCACGTCGACGGCCATGACCTCGACGCCTTCCACGATACGGGCGCCCAGCTCCCGGGCGCGCGTGGCGAAGCCTTGCGTCACCTCGGCAGGGCCGGCCAGGCCGTCCTGCGGCCCCCACACGGCGGCGATGAGATCGTCTACGCGGAGGGCGGGCACGAGGGCCTGGGCGTCCTTGGGGGTGATTACGCGTACGTCCACGCCGAAGCGCCGCTGCACCGCGATGCGCTGCTCGAAGCCGCGGAGGTTCTCCTCCTCGGAGATGAGGAAGAGGTAGCCGATCTGCTTGAAGCCGGGATCGACGCCGAACTCCTCGGCGAAGTTCTGGAGCACCTTGAGGCTCTCCAGGGAGAAGCGGATCTCCGTCTCGGTAGGAAACTGCGCGCGGATGCCGCCCGCCGCCTTGCTCGTGGTCCCGCTGCCCACCGTCTCGCGCTCGAGGACGACCACGTCTCGCTGCCCGCGACGGGCGAGGTGATACGCGATGCTGCAGCCCACCACGCCGCCCCCGATGATGACGACACTCGCCGTTTTTGGTTGCGCCATGGTCAGATCGTCCTCGCCACGCGCGTGCCCTCGAGGAGCGCGTCGTGAATGCGTCGCGGCGACACGGCGTCGCCGATCATGGTGAGCTCGGGCACCTTGCCCGTGAGCTGATGGAAGAGGCTATCGTTGGCCTTGCCCCCGAAGGCGAGGACCACCGTGTCGGCCTCCAGCACCGTCTCGACGCCGGAGAAGGTGTGGCGGGTGCGCAGGCCCGCGGGGAGCATCTCGACTGCCTGGGTCATGGGATGGATCACCACGCCCTGGGTGAAGAGACGCTGGTAGATGTCCGAGCGCACTCCCTCGTCGATGTCTTCCCCCACCATGAAGTAGCGCGTGATGATGGTGACCTGACAGCCCTTGCCCGTTAGAAAATCCGCGGTGGTCGGGGCGGTGAAGTGGCCGTCCTCGTCCACCACGACGCAGCGCGCACCCGGCCGGATCTGTCCCGTGAGGACGTCGGAGGCCGTCGTCACGTGAGCCAAGTGCACGCCGGGGATCTGCGGCACGCGTGGGACGGCGCCCGTGGCCACGACCACCGATTCGGCGCCGAGCTTGAGCACGTCGGCCACGTCGGCGGGCGCGTTGAGGCGCACATCCACTCCAGCTTTCCGCACTTGGCCGACGAGCCAGTGGGCGATGGCCGCGTAATCCTCGCGCTTGGGCGCGCGCGCGGCGACCAAGACCTGGCCGCCGAGGGCGGGCGCCGCCTCCAGCAACGTCACCTTGTGGCCACGCAGCGCGGCCACCCGCGCCGTCTCGAGACCTCCCACGCCGCCTCCGACCACGAGCACGCGCCGAGACCGCCGGGCGGGCGTGATGATGCCGAGCTCCTCCTCGCGCCCGATCAGCGGGTTCTGAACACAGGTGATCGCCTTGCCCTGGCGTAAGCGGCCGATGCAGCCCTCGCTCGCTCCCACGCAGGTGCGGATGTCGTCGAGGCGTCCTTCCATGGCCTTTTTCGGCATCTCGGGGTCGGCGATCATGGCGCGCGTCATGCCGACCATGTCGCACACACCAGCGGCGAGCACCCGCTCCGCCTGCTCGGGCGTGCTCACGCGTCCCGCGAGGATCACCGGCACCTTGACCACCGAGCGCGTGGCCGCGGCGAGATCGGCGTAGAGCGCGTGCGGGTGGTAGAGCGACGGCGTCACCATCGCCTCGAACCGGAGCGTCTCCGAGTTGGACCCGCTCACCATCCAGTAGTCCGCGATGCGGAGGGCGTCGGTGAGCCGCGCCACCTGGAGGAGGTCCTCCTTGGTCAGCCCGCCCGGCACGAGATGGTCGCCGCTGTGCCGGATGCCGATGATGAAGTCCTTGCCCACCGCGTCGCGCACGGCGTGGAGCACCTCGTGGGCGAGACGAAGCCGGTTCTCGAGGCTGCCGCCGTACTCGTCGGTACGCGTGTTGGCGAGCGGCGAGAGGAAGTTCTCGATGAGGTGGCCGCCGTAGAAGGGGATGTCGCAGCCGTCGTAGCCGCCCTTCTTGAGCCGGACGGCGGCGGCGGCCCAGGCGTCGATCACCTCGCGTATCTCGGCCTTGGTCATGATGTGGGGCCATTCGCGATGACGCTCTTCACGGGTGTCGGAGGGCCCCCACAGGGGAGTTCCTGAGTACCAAGAGTGCCCGCGACGGCCGCGATGAGAAATCTGGGAGAGGCAGAGGGCGCCGTGGCGATGGACGGCGTCGCTCATCTGCTTGAACTGGGGAATGATGCTGTCGTCCCAGTTGTTGATCTCGGCCCAGTCGTTGACCGAGGTGGGATGGATGCTCGAGGAGCCGAACATCATCACCGTGCCGCAGCCACCCTTGGCCTTCTCCTCGTGATAGCGGATGTAGCGATCGGTGAGGCCGCCGCGCTCCCCGTAGGCGGCGCCGTGCGGAGTGGACACGATGCGGTTCTTGGCCACGGTGTGGCCGATGGGGATGGAACGGAAGAGGTGCCGGAGCTCGGTGGCCATGGCTACTTGAGCTTGGCGTCGTAGAGGAAGAGCATGTTGTCGACCCAGGGCTTCCAGTCGAGACGGTTGCTGACGCCGAAGATGTGAGCCTGCTGGTACGCCTTGATGATGGGGGCCTCCTCGTAGATGAGCTCCTGGGCCTTCCAGTAGATCGCCTTCCGTCGCTCCGGGTCGTTGGTCGCCTGCGCGTCCTCCAGCATCTTGTCGAGCGCCTCGTTCTTGAAGATGGCCAGCGCGGACTTGGAGTGCACCGAGCTGCTGAGGAGATCGCCGTCGAACACGCCCGCCCCGCCCCACGCCACCATGTAGGCGGGGAGCAGCTCGCGCTTTCGCCACTTGGTCGTGTAGATGCTCTGCTCCCACACTTCGACCTTGGCCTTGATGCCCACCTTGCCGAGCATCTGGGCCATGGCCTGCATCACTTCGATGTCGTTCATGTAGCGGCGATTTGGCGCATGGAGCGTCATCTCGAAGCCGTTGGGGTAGCCCGCTTCGCGCAGGAGGGCCTTGGCGCGCTCGGGATCGTAGCCGTACCACTTGATGTTGGGGTTGAAGCCGAACGCTTCTTTCTCCAGCGGCACGCCCAGCACCGTCCCGTAGCCCTCGAGCACGGTCTTGATGATGGTGTCCATGTCGATGGCGTAGTTGATGGCCCGCCGCACCCGCACGTCCGTCCAGGGGCCGGGCATCAAGTAGTTCGTCATCTTGACCATGATGACGAAGCCGCCGAGCGTGCTGATCTCCACGTGGGCGTTGCCGCTCGCCTGGATCTTCCCCGTCTGGTCGGGCGGGATGTCGCTCACCAGATCGGCCTGGCCGGAGACGAGGGCGGCCACCCGCGTGGTCAGCTCCGGTACGGGACGGAAGATGAGGCGATCGATGGCGGGCGCGCCGCGGTGGTAGTCCTTGTTGGCCTC
>Ga0209465_10000702_pt1 | contig 15400 bp, 12 predicted proteins | sample PanSoiPlot1MoBio_FD_188321 | JGI IMG/M metagenome (GOLD analysis project Ga0209465, IMG submission 188321) | Tropical forest soil microbial communities from Panama analyzed to predict greenhouse gas emissions - Panama Soil Plot 1 MoBio (SPAdes)... | ecosystem: Environmental > Terrestrial > Soil...
AGAGCCGAGCTGGTCGACCATGCTGTTGACGACCTTGGCCGTGCGGAGGAACTCGCCCTCGAGGGGGCGACCGTCGGAGTCGAGAATCATGGACTGCGAGAGATCGCCCTGGGCCACCGCACCGATCACGCGCGCCGTCTCCAGGGTGGGATGGACGAGGTCGTCGATGAGGGCGTTCACGGAGGCGATGCATCCCGCCCAGGCACCCGTCATGCCGGAGGCGGTCGCCCGCTGCGTGATTTTCCCCTCCGTCCCCACCACCCGGTTCAGGCGGTCGAGCTCGGACGCGAGCCGCTCATTCATCTCCACCATGTCGTTGAAGGCGTCGGCGACCTTGCCCGCCATGCCCGTCCAGCTCATGGGGAGGCGGACCGAGAAGTCACCCTTCGTCAGAGACTTCAATGCGGTGAGGAGGGCTATGTGGTCGATCTCGTCGGCAGCAGACGCTGGAAGAATCGCCATCTATGGGCCCTCCAAAGGCAGGGAAACTCGAACAGTGCGAGGGGCGGAGTGAGCAAGTCATGTGCCGTCACCCGCCTGCGCACGCGAGGGGAAAGCCGGTGAATTGCGATCGACCTACGCCGCACGAGGGGCGGCGAGGAAGGAACAACCCGGTCATTGCTTCCCGGTCGGAAAAGCCGGAAGACCGGTCCGACAGCTATGTGCGCGTGGGACCGCCCGCTTTCACCCGTGCCAGGAGCACGAGTCCGATGATGAAGAAGCTCCCGATGGCGAGGATGCCCGCGCGCTGGTCGCCCCCTGCCGAGTGGGAGATCCCGCCGAAGATCAGGGGGCCGATCACCGCCGAGCTCTTGCCGCACAGCGAGTAGAAACCAAAGAGCTCCGCCTCCATGCCCTCGGGGCAGAGGCTCGCAAGGAAGGTGCGGCTCGCCGCCTGCACCGCTCCGAGCCCGGTGCCGGCCACCACCGCGAGGATCCAGAACTGTGCCGCCGTCTCCACGAAGTAGGCGGTGACGACCACCGCCGACCACTGGACGAGGGTGATCATCACCACGCGCTTGGGGCCGAGGTGGTCGATCGGCTTGGCCCAGGCCAGCGCGCCGCCGAGGGCGGAGACCTGGACGACGACGTAGAGGATGATGAGCCGCTCCATGGGGAAGCCCAGGGTTTGCGCGGCGAAGATCGCGGAGAAGGCGACCACGGTGTTCACGCCGTCCTCGTAGAGGAAGTAGGCGCCCATGAAGCGGCGCAGATCCCGGAAAGCGAGGATGCGGCGCGCGGTGGCGATGACCTCGGCCACGCCGTCACGCGCCGCCTCCCACACGCCGAGGCCGCCGGAAGCGGGCTCGGGCAGGACGATGAAGGCGGGCAGCGAGAACACCGTGAAGAGCACGGCCGTGCAGAGGAAGGCGCCTCCGTATGCCTGCGCGCGCACGAAGGGGAACGCAGTGAGGAGTGCGGCGATGGAGCCCGCGTAGCCGACGGCGAAGCCCCACGCGGAGACGCGACCTTGATGCGTCCGCGGGGCGAGATCGGGGAGATAGGCGTTGTAGTAGACCAGGGCGCTCTCGTAGCCGATGTTGCCCAGCACTCCCAGGAGGAAGCCCCACACCACCATGCCTGGCTTCACGGTGGCCATGAGGGCGGTGGCCACCACCGAGAGGAGGGTGAAGCCGATGAAAAGCGGCCGCCGGATGCCCGCGCGATCGGCCACTCCGCCGAGGAGGGGCGAGCTGACGGCGACGACGGCCATGGAGACGGAGATCACGCGGCCCCACCAGAGATCGCCGGCGCCCGTAGCATTGCCCACCACGCTCATGGCGTAGTACGCGGCATAGATGGTGGCGAACACCACCGCCGCGAAGGAGGAATTCGCGAAGTCATATAGGGTCCAGGCCGCGATGGCCCGGATGTTCACGTGGCGGCTCCGGCGTACACGGAGGAATTCGCGAAATCATATAGGGTCCAGGCCGCGATGGCCCGGATATTCACGTGGCGGCTCCGGCGTACACGGAGGAGTTCGCGAAGTCATAGAGGGTCCAGGCCGCGATGGCGCGGACGTTCACGAGGCGGATCCGGCGAGCACGGGCTCGGGCACCCGCTGCAGCAGCGCTTGGAACTCCGCCATGATCTCGCGACGGCGCGCGAGGAGATGGCCGCGGAGGTCGCGATCGAGGAGCACCGCGATGAGCCCCCGCGCGTCCCGCCGCACCTGCTCCACGCGCGCCGTCCACGACAGGGCGAAGAATCCCGTGGGCAGGAGCGAGAGCAGGAAGACGAGGAGGAGCCTCCCGCCGGCCACGCGCCAGAGGCCCCAGCCCTCGAGGGCCCAGCACACCGGATAGAGCACGAGGCCGACCGCGACCTTGTAGGTCGCCTCCACGTCGGCCTCCGGCTCGAGGGCGCGGACGACCAGCGCGGTGATTCCGTACGGCAGCGCATGGTTGATCAGCCCCCACAGCGCCAGGGGCAGGCCCAGGACGAGGGCGAAGCCCTGGCGGAGGACATAGCGCAGCACGGCACGGAACGGGTAGCCCTGGGAGACGTCCCGATCGGTGAGTCCGGCCAGATCGAGGTCCTTCACATAGCGCTCGAGGCGTCTCCGCAGAGCGGCCACGCGGAGCGGCTCGACCTCTCTCAGGTAGCCGTGGGCCCGGGCGGCGCGCTGACGCCAGGTGGTGCGGGCGAGCGTATCGCCCGCGGCATCGGGAACCTCTTCACGCCAGATGGACTCGGCGGCGAGCACGAGATCGAGGGTGTGGCGGTCGCGCGCCTCCACGATGAGCCGCTGCAGGGCGACGCCAAGACGCGCGGTGAGCTGCCGCACCGCCTCCTCCGCGTCGCTCGTCATCTCGAGGTCGGCGGTGGGCACGGGCTCGCCGATGAGCACGAAGGCGGTGCCGACCCTGAAAGTGGCCGGCTCGTGGAACATGAGCCCGATGGGCAAGAGGGTCGCGCGCCTCTCGCCTCCTTCGGCGAGGAGAAGCCGCGCCGCCCCCGTGCGAAGGGGCATGATGGCGGGCTCGGGCTGGCTCACCCCTTCGGGAAAGATCAGGAGCGCATCTCCCGCCTCCAGAGCACGCCGAGCCGCGCCGAACATCGCCTCGTTGTCCACGGCGCCCCCTCCTTCGTCCTGGCGTCGGTGCACGGGGATGGCTCCGGCCAGCCGTGCCATCTGGCCGATGAGCGGATAGCGGAAGAGCGGCGCCTTGGCGATGGGGCGCAGGGGACGCGGAAAGGTGGCGGCGAGGAGCAGTCCGTCCATCAGCCCCTGCTGATGGTTGGCGGCTACGAGGATCGGTCCGGAGCCGGGGACCCGCTCGCGGCCGATCACGTCGACCCGCCGATAGAAGAGGGCGACGAGGACGCGCGCGATCCCGCGGAAGAGCCGGGAGGCGCCGGGCTCAGCCACGGCAGAAAAGAGAGCGGGCCGCGCTCACCCGAGCTGGGGCGGAGCCGCGTGCTCCCGCTTGGCCGGACGACCGGGGAAAGGGCCAGCCCCCGCGGGGAAATCGAAAGTCTCCATGGCCGCGCCTTCCACCCCGCTTCGTACCAGGGCCGCGATGTCGAGACGCGCCTCCATCGCCGCCACTTCATCGGCGGTGAGGCGCGTGGCGGGATGCGCGGGCACGAACAGCGTGCAGCAATCCGCGTCGGGCTCGTTGGAGATCTCCAGGGTGTCGAGTGTGCGCGCCTGGTCCGTGATCTCGAGCTTGTCCATACCGATGAGAGGGCGCAGCACGGGCAGCTCCGCCGCCTCGTCGATGCGGGCCAGATTGTGGAGAGTCTGCGAGGCGACCTGGCCGAGGCTTTCTCCGGTCACGAGGGCGAGCGCCCCTGATTGCCGTGCGAGGGCCTGAGCGATACGCACCATGAGCCGGCGGTACACCACCACGCGGGCCATGGGACTCACGGACAGCACCACCTCCCGCTGGATCTCCCCGAACGGGACCACGTGAAGGCGCGAGAAGTACTGCCACTGGGTGAGCCGGCCCACCAGCTCGCGCACCTTGCGGATGGAGGTGTCGGGCAGGTACGGCACACTGTGGAAGTGGACGAAGAGGACGCGACAGCCGCGCTTCATCATGCGCCAGGCGGCCACCGGCGAGTCGATGCCGCCCGAGACAAGAGCGGCCACCGTACCAGCCGAGCCCACGGGCAGCCCGCCCGGGCCGGGACAACGGTCGGGGTACACGAAGGCCTCGTGGGGCAGCACCTCCACGTGGATCTCGAGGGCGGCGTGGTGGAGATCCACGCGCACCTCGGGACGCCGGCGCTGCACGTGCGCGCCCAGCTCCCGATTGAGATCCGTGGACGTGAGGGGGAAGGTCTTGAAGGCCCGCCGCGCCGTGATGCGAAAGGAGGGGAAGGCGCGCTCCTCGATCACGTGGTCGACGGCGGCGCGCAGCGCCTCCAGCGAGGAGCCCGTACGCACGGCGAGCGCGGTGTTGGCCACCCCGCAGACGCGATCGAGGCGCGCGCGCACCGCCTCGGGAGCGGGATGGCCGGCGAGGTCGAGCACGATGCGCCCGGGAAGCTGCTGCACGCGCACCGGACCCAAGTCACCCACTGCACGCGCGAGATTTTCCTGGAGCCGGCGCAGGAAGAGGGGACGGTTGCCGCGCTTGAGGCTGATCTCGTGATAGTGGACGATGACGCAGGGCTGGCGCGGGATCATGCCTCCGACTCCGGCGCGCGCGGATGCTTGGGCCGCCGGCGGTACACCGTCTTCGGCACCTCGACCTTGGGCGGCTTGCGCGGCATGGGCTTGCGGACCGTGGCGTGCGTCGGCCTCTTGCGCTTCACCAGATCAGTATATGCCGCCGGGAAACGTGTCGATGGCCGACGGCCGTCCTACCACGCGGTACATCTTCACCCCGCCCCACGTGCCGGGGGCGAGGCCGTCGTGCAGCGCCCAGCTCCGCCCCCGCACGGTGTGAGCGGCCTCGGGCACGCGGAAGGGTGAGGAGCCGTCGAGGCTGGCGGTGAGGCCGCCGTCCGGCGCGAAGCCGTCGTGGATCGCCTCCATCACCTCGCGCCCCAGGAGATAGCCGCAGCCCTGCCGCTCGTAGAGAATGGCCGAATGGTAGAAGAGCGGCTCGATCAGGTAGAGATCGCAGCCGATGGAGCGGCAGAAGCCGTCCATGGTTTCCAGCACGCGCGAGAGGAGCTTGAGGCCGCGGCGGACCTGGCCGGGGGCGAGCCCGTCACCGTGGGCACGCACCTCCTCATCCACGTTGCGCGACAGGGTGCCGAAGAGCGTGTCGCGTCCCTCGAGGTCGCGGTCGATGCCGTAGCGCCCGCTGCGCGGGTTGGTGATCTGCACGAAGGCAAGCGAGGGCACGGAGGAGCCCGACATCTCCACGTCCACGAGCAGCGCGGGATCGCGGTCCTCCGTGGAGGAGCGCACCTCCACACGGGCCCACGGCTTGTCGGGAGGCGCGGTGACGCGGACGAGCTGCGTGCCCTCCGGCCCGTTGAGGCTCTGGGGATCGATGGCGAAGCGGGTGAAGAGCTCCTCGGGCACGAGGCGCGCGTAGAGGCGCTCCATGGTCTCCCGCGGGAGCTGGTTCATCTCCTGAATGGAGGACAGCCCGAGCCCGCGCGTGCGCGCGTCCACCCTAGCGCCCCTGCGCGGCGAGGGCGCGCGCCCGCTCGAGCTCGTCGGGCGTGTTGACGTTGGAGAAGACCACCGCGGGATCGTCCAGCTGCGCCACGTCCTCCTCGGAAATGGTGAGCACGCGCACGTCGTCCCAGAAGCCGGTGATCTTCAGCTCCCCCGCGCGGAGCCGGCGCTCCATGGGATCGAGGCAGCCGCGGCCGTAGCAGGCATGGAGCGTCTCGTAGTGCGGCCCCGTGCGCGGCACCACCACGTCTGCTTCCGGTGCGCGCGAGGTGACGAGGCGGGCCACCGCCGGGGAAAGGAACGGCATGTCGCAGGCCACCGTGAAGGCCGCCTCGCCGGGCGCCGCGGCCAGGCCCGAGTAGATGCCGCCGAGGGAGCCGCCGCCGGGAAAGACGTCGGGGACCATGCGGAGGCCCAGCCACTCGTAGAGGGTGGGCGTGTTGGTGACGAGGAGGAGATCGTCGGTGACCTGGCCCAGGACGTCGGCCACGCGCTCGATGATGCGTCGGCCTCCCACCTCCATGAGCGCCTTGGGCTTTCCGCCCATGCGCACGCTCCGGCCTCCCGCCTGGATCACCCCCGTCAGCCTCACGCTCGCTCCGCCGCGCGCCGTCCGATGTCGCGCCGGAACTGCATGCCTGCGAAGCGAATGTGCTCGACACCGGCATACGCCTTCGCGATGGCGGCGCGGATGTCGGAGCCCATGGCCTGCACGCCGAGCACGCGGCCGCCCGCGGTGACGACGTGCCCCTCGCGCCGCGCGGTACCCGCGTGGAAGACGTTGACGCCCCCGAGGCCGCCTTCCGCATCGAGGCCGGCGATCTCGTCGCCCGTGCGCGCGGTGGCGGGATAGCCATGGGAGGCCATGACCACGCAGACCGAGGAGTCCGAGCGCCACCGGAGCCGCGAGGGCAGCGGGCGCCCGTGCGCCACTGCGTCGAAGAGCGGCAGGAGGTCCTCGTCGAGGCGGGGGAGGATGGCTTGGCACTCGGGATCGCCGAAGCGGCAGTTGAACTCGACCACGCGCGGGCCGCGGCGGTCGATCATGAGGCCGACGTAGAGGACGCCCGTGTAGGGCGCACCCTCTTTGGCCATGGCCGCGATGGTCGGGGTGACGATCTCCTCCATCACCCGTCGGGACATCGGCTCGTCGACCACGGGCGCGGGGGAGTAGGCGCCCATGCCGCCTGTGTTGGGCCCCCGGTCGTCGTCGAAGATGGTCTTGTGATCCTGCGCGCTCTCCAGGGGGAGGGCGGAGGCGCCGTCGGTGAGGACGAAGAACGAGGCCTCCTCGCCCTCCATGAACTCCTCGATCACCACCGTCCCTCCCGCCGCCCCAAAGCCCTTCGTCTCGAGACAGAGGCGGATGGCGGCATCGGCCTCGTCGAGGGTGCGGCAGACGATGGCGCCCTTGCCCGCGGCCAGCCCGTCCGTCTTGACCACGAGGGGTGCGCCCAAGGCGCGGCAGAAGCTCCGGGCGGCCTCCGCTTCCTGGAAGGTCTCGAAGCGCGCGGTGGGAATGCCGTAGCGGGCCATGAGGTCCTTGGCGAAGGCCTTGGAGCTCTCGATACGCGCCGCGGCCTGGCTCGGCCCGAAGACGGCGATACCCGCCTCCGCGAGACGATCGGTGAGGCCGAGGGACAGCGGCAACTCGGGGCCGATCACCACGAGGTCCACCTGCTCGCGGCGGGCGAGGGCGACCTGCTCATCGATGGCCACATCCTTCACGGGGAAGCATTCGGCATGCCGCTCGATGCCGGGATTGCCCGGGGCCGCGATGAGGCGAGTGAGGAGCGGGCTCTGGGCGAGCTTCCAGGCGAGCGCGTGCTCGCGGCCGCCGCCGCCCACGAGGAGAAGCTTCACTGGCCCGCCTCCGGGCGCTCGTCGGCGTCCTCGCCGCTCGTCTCCACTTCCTCGAGGTGCGAGCGCGCGATGCGAGCCCAGGGGCTGCCGAGGTCGAGCTCGAGATACCGGCGCCAGTGCAGGGCAGCGGACTCCCCTTCCCCGGCCTTGCCGAGCACGCCGGCCAGGTTGAAGTGGGCGTCGGCGTAGTCGGGCTCCATCTCGAGAGCGCGGCGGTACCAGCCGATGGCCGTATGGAGGTCGTTCAGGTCTTCGTGGAGGGAGCCCAGGTTGAAGGCGGCCTGGCAGCAGGAGTCATCCGCATCGAGGGCCGCGCGATAACAGGACTGCGCCCGCTCGTAGCGGCCCATGCGGTGCTGGAGCAGGCCCAGGTTGTTCCAGGCCGCCGCATAGGCGGGATCGATGGCGACCACGCGCTCGTAGGCCTCCACCGCCGCCTCCCAGCGCTCGGGCTCGCCGTCCCACGCCGAGGCGCGGGCGAACCAGATTTCCGCGGCGTCAGAGGGCGGGATGAGCGGGCGGACGAGTCCTGTGAGGAGCGACTCGCGCGTTTCCCGCTCGAGGTCCGCGCGCTCGAAGTCGAGGAGGGTCTGGCCCGTGCGCGGATCGAGGCGAAGCCGGTCTTGCTCCACCACGATGCGCTGATCCTGCACCACGAGCCGGAGCTCGGCGAGCGGTGTCTCCGCCTCGGGGGCGAGCCGGCGCGCGCCGTCGAGGGCCTCGCGCACCTGGCGTACCGTCGCGCCGCCTTCCAGCAGGGCAGAGGCGACCCGTGCCGCCACCAGCTCGCGGAAGCGATAGCCGGTAGCGTCGCTCCGCACGAGACCCAGGCGCTTGAGCTGCCCCGCCCGCTTGGGCGTCAGCCGCAAGAGCCGCGTCAGCTCTCTGAGGGTGAAGACCCGTTCAGGCTGCGCCATGCCACTCCGTCGCTCCCGCGTCCGTCTCAGTGCTTGAAATGCCGGATCCCGCACACCACCAGGGCCAGCCCGTGCTCGTCGGCGGCCTTCACGACTTCCTCGTCCCGCAGCGAGCCTCCAGGATGGATCACCGCGCTCACCCCCGCCTCCGCCACCACGTCGAGCCCGTCGCGGAAGGGGAAGAAAGCATCGGAGGCGCACACCGTGCCCGCGGTCTCGAGGCCGTTGGCGCGCGCTCGCATGACGGCGATGCGCGCGGAGTCGACACGGTTCATCTGCCCTGCCCCGACCCCGACCACCTGATCGACCCCCGTGAGGACGATGGCGTTCGACTTGGCGTGCTTGGCCACGCGCCAGGCGAAGCGAAGGGCGCGCGACTCCTCCGCGGTGGGCGCCCGCTTCGACACCACGGTGAGGACCGCGGGATCGAGATCGGTGAGATCGGCCCCCTGCATGAGAAGCCCGCCCCACACGCTGCGCAGATCCCGCACGCGATGGGGATAGTCCGCGGCGTGACAGGGCAGCCGCAGCACGCGACATTTCTTCTTGGTGCGCCGGAGCTCCTCGAGGGCGTCGGGCGTGTAGTCGGGCGCGAAGAGGATCTCCAGGAGGATGCCCGAGAGCTCCTTGACCACGCCCAGGTCAATGGTGCGGTTCACCCCCACGATGCCGCCGTATATCGAGATGGGATCGCAAGCTTTGGCGCGGCTCATGGCCTCGGCCACGCTCGCGCCGAGGGCGACTCCACAGGGGTTCGTGTGCTTGATCACCACCGCCGCGGGCTCGTCGAACTCGAGGAGGAGGCCGAGGGCGGCTGACCAGTCGAGGAGGTTGTTGTAGGAGAGCTCGGGCCCGTGGAGTTGCTCGGCCGCGGCCAGTCCCGTGGGAGGACCGGCGGCGCGGTAGAAGGCCGCCGCCTGATGTGGGTTCTCGCCGTAGCGCAGGTGCTGGAGGCGCTGGAAATCGAGGGAGAGTCGCTCGGGAAACTCCGGGTCCGCCTGTCCCAATCCCTCACGGCCGCCCAGATAGCGAGCGATGGCCGCGTCGTACTGGGCGGTGCGGTGGAAGGCCTCGAGGGCGAGCCGTGCTCGAGTGGCGTCGGAGAGAGCGCCGCCGTTCGCGCGGAGCTCCTCGAGCACCTCCGCATACTGCGAGGGATCGGTGACCACGCCCACCGCGCTGTGATTCTTGGCGGCGCCGCGAATCATGCTGGGACCGCCGATGTCGATGTTCTCGATGACCTCCTCGAAGCCGACGCCGGGCTTGACCACCGTCTGCTCGAAGGGGTAGAGGGCGACCACCACGAGGTCGATAGGGCCGATGCCGTGAGACTCCAGGGCGCGCATGTGGGCGGGGACATCGCGGCGGGCGAGGATGCCCCCGTGGACCTTGGGATGAAGCGTCTTGACGCGCCCGTCGAGCATCTCGGGAAAGCCGGTCACCTCGGACACGTCGAGCACGGGCACCCCGGAGTCGCGGAGGAGCTTGGCCGTGCCCCCCGTGGACAGGATCTGCACTCCAAGGCCGGCCAGGCCGCGCGCGAAGTCCACCACCCCTGTCTTGTCGTGCACACTCAACAACGCGCGCCTCACTCGGCTCATCGGCTCTCCCTGATTTGGACGATGCGGCCCTCGATGTGAAGCCGGCCCTCCGCGAAGAGCCGGACGGCTTCCGGATAGATGCGATGCTCCTCGACGAGGATGCGCTGAGTGAGACTCTCTTCGGTGTCGCCGGCGAGCACGGGCACCGCGGCTTGCAGCACGATGGGACCCGAGTCCACTCCCTCGTCCACGAAGTGGACGGTCGCTCCTGCCACGCGCACGCCGTGAGCGAGGGCCTGGCGCTGGGCGTGGAGCCCAGGGAAGGCGGGGAGGAGCGAGGGGTGAATGTTGAAAGCGCGTCCGCGGAAGTGGGCGACGTAGGCGGGAGTGAGGATCCGCATGTATCCTGCGTGACACACGAGATCGACCCGTCGCTCCTCCAGGGCGCCAATGATGGCCTTCTCGTGCGCTTCCCGGCTCGGATACTGCTGGGGGTCGAGGAAGAGCGCCTCGATGCCGTGATTGCGCGCAATGGCGAGAGCGGGCGCCGTCTCACGGTCGGAGATCAGCACGACCATGGTCGCGGGGATCCGCCCCGCGTGCGCCGCTTCCACGAGGGCGCGGAAGTTCGAGCCACGGCCGGAGGCAAGGACGCCGACGCGGAGCGGCTCAGGCATACACGACGGACCGTGCGCCGTCGCGGATTTCGCCCACCTCGAACACGCGCTCGCCCGATGCCTCGAGCGCCCGCATGGCCCGGCCGACCTCGCCCGCGCGTACCACGAGCAGAAAGCCGATGCCCATGTTGAACGTGCGGCGCATCTCGGCCTCGTCCACCTCTCCGCCCTCCTGGATCACCTTGAAGACGGTGGGCACCGGCCAGGCGCGGGGATCGATGATGGCTTGGCAACCCTCGGGGAGGACCCGGGGCAGATTCTCGGTGATCCCGCCTCCCGTGACGTGGGCCATGGCGAGCACGGGCACGCTGCGCAGCAGCTCCAGGACGGGCTTGACGTAGATTCGCGTCGGCTCGAGGAGCTCGTCGGCCACGGAGCGGCGGACGCCCGGCATCGCGTCGTCCGGCCCCAGCCTGAGCCGCTCGAAGATCACCTTGCGGATCAGCGTGTAACCGTTGGAGTGCAGTCCGCTGGACGCGAGCCCGAGCACGCGGTCCCCCGGCCGCACCTCCGCCCCCGTGACGATGCCGTTCCGCTCCACCACGCCCACCGCGAAGCCCGCGAGATCGTACTCCCCCGGCGCGTAGAGCGTGCTCATCTCCGCCGTTTCGCCGCCCACCAGGGAGCAGCCAGCCTGCCGGCATCCCTCGGCCACGCCGCGCACGATGGCCTCGATCCGATCGGGCTCCACGCGATGCACGGCGAGGTAGTCGAGAAAATACAGCGGCTCGGCCCCATGGACGAGGAGGTCGTTGACGCCCATGGCGACCAAATCGATGCCCACCGTGTCGTGGCGATCCGCGGCGAAGGCGACGTGGAGCTTGGTGCCCACCCCGTCGGTGGAGGAGACGAGGACGGGCTCACGGTAGCCCGGCGGAATGGCGACGAAGGCCGCGAAGGCGCCGATGCCGCCCAGCACCTCGGGACGACGGGTGGAGGCGGCCAGCGAGGCGATCCGGCGAACGGCCTCGTCGCCGGCCGCGATGTCCACGCCGGCCTCTCGGTACGTCAGTGGGTCCATGAACTCCGGACTACGATTCGAACAGTTTCAGCTGCGCGACGTCTCCGGCGTCGAAGCCGACCTGATACTGCCCGGTGAAGCAGGCGTGACAGAAGTGGCCGGGGTCGTTACCCGCGGCCTTGAGCATGCCGTCCAACGAAAGATAGCCGAGCGAATCAGCGCCAAGGTACCGCTCGATCTCCTTCACCTCGTGGCTGGAGCCGATGAGCTCCTTGCGCGTGGGCGTGTCGATGCCGTAGTAGCACGGCCACTGGATGGGCGGGGAGGAGATACGCATGTGCACCTCGCGCGCCCCGGCCGCCCGCACCATCTTGACGATCTTGCGGCTGGTGGTCCCGCGCACGATGGAGTCGTCCACCACGACCACGCGCTTGCCCGCCAGCACCTCGCGATTGGGGTTGAGCTTCACCTTGACGCCGAAGTGCCGGATGCCCTGCTTCGGCTCGATGAACGTGCGCCCGACGTAGTGGTTGCGCACGAGGCCAGAGTCATACGGTAGACCTGCCTCCTCCGCGAAGCCGAGGGCCGCCCCCACCCCGGAGTCGGGCACGGGAATCACCAGGTCCGCGGCCACGGGATGCTCGCGAGCGAGCTGATGGCCGAGGGCTTTGCGCACGGCATGCACGTTGCGCCCCCACAGGACAGAGTCCGGCCGGGCGAAGTACACGTACTCGAACACGCACTGGAGCTTGGGCTGGGGCCGGAGCGGCTTGTAACTCTGCAGCCCCGCGTCGTCTACCACCACGAACTCGCCCGGCTCCACGTCGCGCACGATCTCCGCTTCCATCAGGTCGAGGGCGCATGTCTCGGAGGCGAGCACCCACGAGTCGTCGAGGCGGCCCAGGGTCATAGGCCGGAAGCCCGAGGGATCGCGCACGGTGATCATGCAGGTCGGGGTGAGGAGGAGGAGAGTGTAGGCGCCCTTGACCTGGGCGAGCGCGCGCGCCAGCTGGTCCACGAGGGTGCCACCCTCCGCGCGGGCGAGGAGATGCAGGATCACCTCGGTGTCCGAGGAGGATTGGAAAACGGCGCCGTCCGCCTCGAGCTGGCGGCGCAGCTCCTCCGCATTGATCAGGTTGCCGTTGTGGGCGATCGCTACCGGGCCATGGGCGGTGGTCGCGGTGATGGGCTGGGCATTGCGCAGGCTGGAGCTTCCCGCCGTCGAGTAACGCACGTGCCCCATGGCGCGATTCCCGGGAAGACGCCGCAGCCGGTCCCGGCTGAACACGTCGGCGACCCAGCCCATGGCCTTCTCCACGTGGAAGGCGTGGCCATCGGTGGCGGCAATACCCGCGGATTCCTGCCCGCGGTGCTGGAGGGCGTAGAGGCCGAGATAGGCGACGTTGGCGGCCTCGGCGTGGTTCCACACGCCGAACAGGCCGCACTCGTCGTGGAACTTGTCGTCGAGCTCCCGACCCTCGTCCTCAGGCGACATGTCGCTCAAAACCGACCCTCCACGCGTACGCCATCCGGTCGACGGACACCGAGATCATCTCCTTGCCGTGCTGCTCGATCACGAGGGCTTGGCCGCCAACCCGGCCGATCCATCGCCACGGCAGAGCGAACTCACCCATGAGCCGCTCGAAGTGCCGCTCCGCTTCGCGCGGCACCGAAACCACCACCCGCGACGGCCCCTCGCCGAAGAGGAAGAGATCCGCGCGCCGATCTCCCGCCGGCAGGTTCACCTGCGCGCCGATCGACCGTGGGCCGCTGATGCAGCTCTCGGCGAGGGTGACGGCGAGCCCTCCCTCGGAGCAATCGTGGGCGCTGCGCACGAGACCCGCGGCAATCGCCGCGCGACAGGCTTCGTGTACCCTCCCCTCCTGGGCGAGGTCGAGAGGCGCCAGAACGCCCGCCACCCGGTCGTGGAAGTGCCAGAGGTACTCCGAGCCGCCGAGGCTCACGTCCTCCGGCCCGAGGAGAGCGATGCGGTCTCCTTCCTGATCGAACCACTGAGTGCAACGGCTGTCGGCCTCGTCGATGAGCCCGGCCATTCCGATCACCGGAGCAGGCAGCACCGCCTGTCCCAATGTTTCATTGTAGAAGGAGACGTTGCCGCCTACCACCGGGATCTCGAGAGTGCGACAGGCCTCCGCAATCCCTGCCACCGCTTCCTTGAACTGCCACAGAATCTCCGGGCGCTCGGGCGAGCCGAAGTTGAGGCAGTCGGTGAGGCCGAGGGGCTTGGCCCCGGAGACAGCCAGATTGCGTGCCGCCTCCGCCACCGCCATGGCCGCGCCAGCGCGAGGCTCGAGATATACAAAACGACTGTTGCAGTCTGTAGTTACCGCCACAGCCTTCCGTGTTCCCTTGATGCGAAGGATCCCGGCATCCGATCCGGGCATGACCAGCGTGTTGATACCGACCTGCATGTCATACTGGCGATACACCCACTCCTTGGAGGCGATGCCCGGCGAGCCGAGGAGGCCGAGCAGGGCAGAGGTGAGATCGGCAGGCACGGGTAGCGAGAGCGGATCGAAGCGCGCGAGCTCGTCCTGCCAGACGGGGCGAGCCGTGGGCTTCTCGTATACCGGCGCCTCGTCGGCCAGGGCCCGCACGGGCACTTCGGCGACCACGCGGCCATGCATGGCGACCCGGAGCATGCCGTCGTCGGTGACGCGGCCGATTTCCACCGCGTCAAGTTCCCACTTCGCGAAGACGCGGCGGAGATCCTCCTCGCGTCCGCGCGCGGCCACGAGAAGCATCCGCTCCTGCGACTCGGAGAGCATGATCTCGTAGGGCGTCATGGCCGCCTCGCGCTGGGGAACCCGGGAGAGCTCCACCTCCATGCCCGTCCCCGCGCGGGCCGGCATCTCCGAGCACGCGCAGGCGAGACCGGCCGCGCCCATGTCCTGAATGCCCAGCACGGCACCCGTGGCCATGGCTTCCAGGCACGCCTCGAGGAGCAGCTTTTCCGTGAAGGGATCGCCCACCTGTACGGTGGGCCGGCGCTCTTCCGCGCCCTCGTCGAAGGTTGCGGAGGCCATGGTCGCGCCATGGATCCCGTCGCGCCCCGTCTTGGCGCCCACGTAGAAGACCGGATTGCCCGGCCCCTCGGCGCGGGCGCGGAAGATCCGGTCCTTGCGCACGAGCCCCACCGCCATCGCGTTCACGAGGGGATTGCCCGCGTACTCGGGGGCGAACTTCAGCTCGCCGCCCAGGTTGGGCACGCCGAAACAGTTTCCGTACCAGCTGATGCCGGAGACGACGCCTTCGATGAGCCGCCGTGTTTTCGGGTCCTCGAGATCGCCGAAGCGCAGGGAGTCCAGGATGGCGATAGGCCGGGCGCCCATGGTGAAGATGTCGCGCAGGATACCGCCCACCCCGGTGGCCGCGCCCTGAAAGGGCTCGATGAAGGACGGATGGTTGTGGCTCTCGATCTTGAAGGTTAGCGCGAGATCGCCACCCAGGTCCACGATACCCGCGTTCTCCCCTGGCCCCTGGAGCACCGCGGCGCCCGTCGTGGGCAGCGCGCGCAGGAACACTCGGGAGTGCTTGTAGGCGCAATGCTCGGACCAAAGGGCTGAAAAAAGACCGAGCTCGGTGTAGGTGGGTTCGCGGCCGAGCCGCCGGATGATGCGGTCGTATTCCTCGCCCGTGAGCCCGGAGGCGAGGGCCAGCTCCAGAGTGACCTTAGGCTCCGCCCCAGACACCCCGTCTCCACCCCGGGCCCATGCCTCTACCTCTTGAGGAATGAGCCATCCTCGACCAGGCTGCCGAGGAGCGAGTGGAAGATCAGCAGGCCGTCCGTGCCGCCCATGGCGTTCTCGCTGGCGCGCTCCGGATGCGGCATG
>Ga0209465_10000704_pt1 | contig 15347 bp, 15 predicted proteins | sample PanSoiPlot1MoBio_FD_188321 | JGI IMG/M metagenome (GOLD analysis project Ga0209465, IMG submission 188321) | Tropical forest soil microbial communities from Panama analyzed to predict greenhouse gas emissions - Panama Soil Plot 1 MoBio (SPAdes)... | ecosystem: Environmental > Terrestrial > Soil...
ACCTCGGGTGGACAGGTGCCAGCGATTTCCCGGCCTGCCCCACGCGAACTTGGCCCCCAAAAGGGGTTCGAGAAAGGTAACTGCCCGGTGTTAGCCTAGGGAGAACAATGAAGGCACTAGTGAAAAGCCGTGCTGATCGAGGCCTGTGGCTCGAGGATGTAAAGGAACCTGAAATTGGTATTAACGACGTCAAGATTCGTGTGCTCTTAACCGGAATTTGCGGCACCGACTTACACATCTACGACTGGGACGAATGGGCGCGATCAACCATAGGCGTACCGCTGATAGTGGGGCACGAATTTGTTGGTGAGATCGTCGAAGTCGGCTCGAACGTATCGGACTTTTATCCCGGAGACCTGGTCAGCGGGGAAGGCCACGTCGTTTGCGGACGCTGCCGGAATTGCTTGGCTGGGCGTCGGCACCTGTGCGCCCGTACCCAGGGTGTCGGTGTCAATCGGCCAGGGGCTTTTGCCGAATACATCGTTCTGCCGATGAGCAACATCTGGAGGCACGATCCCAAGATCAATCGGGAGATCGCTGCGATTTTTGATCCATTTGGCAACGCGGTTCATACGGCCTTATCGTTTCCGGTTCTGGGCGAAGACGTGTTGATCACTGGCGCCGGACCAATCGGGATCATGGCTGCGGCAGTAGCCCGGCATTCGGGCGCCCGACATATTGTCATTACCGACCTCAACCCTTATCGACTATTCCTCGCCGAAAAAGTAGGGGTTACGCTGGCCGTCGATCCAAGGAAAACGACGCTGCAAGAGGCACAGAAGCAGCTGCGAATGCATGAAGGATTTGATGTCGGCATGGAGATGTCGGGATCACCGGCTGCCTTCCGCGAGATGTTGGCCAACATGAGTCACGGCGCCAAGATTGCCATGCTGGGGATTCCCACTTCCGAAATGGCTATCGATTGGCGTCGCGTGATCTTCCACATGCTGACCATCAAGGGTATCTACGGACGGGAAATGTATGAAACCTGGTACAAGATGACCGTCATGCTGGAATCCGGCCTGGACATTTCACCAGTGATTACGCATCGTTTTCACTATTCGGAGTTTGAACAGGGGTTTGAGGTGATGCGATCCGGCAACTCCGGCAAGGTGATTCTCCACTGGCAGTGACCGTTTTTGGGCCAACTAATTCCGATTGGTCGACACTACGTCCGGCAGTGCACTCTTTCGTTCAAGCGCTTGGCGCCTTTTTTTTGTAAGCCTAGTTACTGGCCCCTTCAGGACTGACGCGATAAAAGCATCCACATTGACTCCCAGTATTCGAACGAATGTTCGAAACAGTGGACTCGCTGGCCAACTGAACGTCAGCGATGACAGGAGAGTCTATGCGGGAGATCGAACCATCCGATCTCGGATTTTTGCAGCCAGCCGACATGGTACTCGGTTGCGGCAATACTCTGCCTGACTTTACTGAGACTTGGGTGGTGGAACACGAGGTCATCCTCAGCCTGCCTTGAGGTGACGGCCATCTCTCGCGATGTAAGCAAGTAGATCGATCGGCGTATTCGAGCAACCCTCACGTTCCCAGACTTTACTGCTCATGCCGCGCGTGGCCTAATCTAGGATTATTGCAGGCCAATGAGTAGTGACTCGCAATTGGCACATTTGATGTCCAGTCAGATCGACTTATCATGATGTTTCAGCAGAGGGAAATTATCGAAGCGATTCGGGACGAGATCGAGTTAACCGGTCGGGAACGTCGGTTCAAGGTTGCGAACGCTTCAACGCAGAAGAACACGATCAGAATCGAGTTGAGAATCGTCCCCGACGGAGGGCACATCGATTACACCCTGGAAGGAGGAACTGCAATTTGGGAGAGCGCCGCCTCAACCGTGGTGACCTTCTCTGTCGATGAGTCGCTGATTTACGTGCACCGCCTCACCGATCCCGTACCACGAGGCGGTGACCTGATTCGCATTCGGCCTCCACGCTTTCTAGATGCGCTGCTGGAGTGCTGGATGGACGATGAGCTCTCAACCGCTTCCTTCTCCTGGGCAGCTAAAGCGCTGGTTGGACGCCAATTATCAGGTATTGAACTCAGCCCAACATTCCTTGAACTTCGGGAGCGACAGAAGGCCGCCTACGCGTTACTTGGTTATCGGGCCGGGTTTCTCTGGGGCCCGCCAGGAACCGGGAAGACCAGGACAGCAGCATCAATGGTAGCGGACCTTGTCATCAAGCAGCCCGCGAGCAAGGTACTGCTGATCGCGCCGACGAATGCAGCTGTTGATCAGCTATTAATTGCTGTCGACAATCGCCTTGCTTCAACTGTCCGGGGGCAGTTTATTCGCGAACACTGTGCAAGGTTGGGAAGCAATTTCTGCGCAGGCTATTACACCAATAGGCTCCATCTTCTCCCGCAAACCACTGACGAGCTGTTGTTTCGAAAGGCGAAGCTCGAGGCCAATCAGCCAGAACCAGAGGATCCCGACGCCATGGCGGCCTGGAAACGAGAAATGGAAGAATTGCTCGCCGAGACTCGTTCCCAATTTGTGAGCACCCTATTACAGCGACGCGTCTTTGCCATGACTGCAGCCCTGGCCTCAATGCACTTCAAGGAGTTACGCCAGCATGCACCATTTACCCAACTTGTATTCGATGAGGCGTCACAAATTGGACGAGCTGTTGCCCTTATGCTGGCCCCTTTGGCTGATCAGGTTGTGATTGCTGGAGATCCTAAGCAACTGGCTCCGATCCACAGTGCAACTCAAAGCGTGGTTGAGAAATGGCTCGGCCGAACTTTGTTCGACGAGTATATGCACCAGCAGCATCCATCCACGTGTCTTCTCAACGAACAATCGAGAATGGCGGCGCTAATATGCAAAATAGTCAGCAGCATCTTCTACAAGGGCGAGTTGCGGGTAAGCATAGACTGCCTCAGGGACCCCATTTGGTCACACGACCGCCGGGGGCTCTCTCTCCTTGGTTCAGAAGCTAGGAATGTCCACCTCATACAGGTCCATGGTGAAGCGACTCCTCATGGCGGTTCCCATTGGAGACCCGAATCAGCGGAGATTGCGGTACAAATTGCCAGAGAACTAGTGAACAGCGTCGGCGCCTCATCAGTTCTGATTCTGACGCCATTTGTGCCACAAAAGAAATTGATAAAGGACAAACTGAAGTTAGCCGGTCTGAGCAAGGTTCGCGTCAGTACAGTTCACGGTGCACAAGGAGCCGAAAAGCATTCTGTGATCTTTGATCCAGTGAAAGGCGACAGCCGCTTCCTGCAAAAGCGTCAAACGGGACCTAGACTCATCAATGTGGCGATGAGTCGTGCTCGAGGGTGTCTTGTCTTGCTGCTTTCCGCGGGAGACTGCAAGAATCCAGTTCTGGCTGATGTGGCCGAACTTGCACGGAATGATAACGGCTTCCAGCTCAATGTGTAAGTCGCGGGCTTAAGGCATATCGTAACCAGAATCAAACAACTAATGCAGAACAGATGTGATTGCGTGTGCGAGTGGTCAGCCAATAAGAAATTGATCAGAAACGTTAGCGCTGTACCGGATCCGCCGTGCAGTCGAGAGTTGCAGAGCGCCGGCGCGCTGGGCCGTCCGATGCAGCCTGCAGGGAACCGCTTTTGTTCGCGGCGGCCGCTATGGGATTTCAGTTGACCTTGGTTTGGAAGCTGTTGGAAACAAGAGAGATTGCAGAGCGACCACGCAAGGTTCATCACTTTAAACCACCAAGCCGCGGCCCACGATGGCCAATCAAACGGGGATGTTTGAATTACTGATACTTCCCTATTATCGAATCGCCTTTGACTTCATCGGGCACCTGCGTTGCAATGGATAAATTCACCGTCGGATCGCTCACGAAGTGACCCGGATGCGACCAAGAGAGAATGCGCTCATCAGCGCCGTCGTCTTAGCAGCAGGAAAGTCCACACGAATGGGAGAACCCAAGCAGTTGCTCCCATTGAACGGAAAGCCGCTGCTGGAACATACCCTGGCCAACCTGCGCAACGTCAAGTTGAACGAGATCGTGGTGGTAGTTGGCTGCGGAGCAGACGCAGTCCGCAAACGAGTTGACCTGCACGATATCAAAGTGGTGGAAAACAAAGACTATGAGCAGGGCATGGGCAACTCGTTAGGTGTAGGTGTGTCAGCCGTAGCAGAGGCGACAGACGGAGTGCTCGTTGTTCTCGCAGACCAGCCATTTGTCCACTCTGAGACTTACACACAACTTATCGACCAATATCGGCAGTCTGACGCGCAAGTTGTTATCCCGACTTATCGTGGATTTCGCGGTAATCCTGTGTTGCTCGACCGCTCGGTGTTTCCAGAGGTTATGGCGTTGAGCGGGGATGTTGGTTGCCGCGCGATTTTCGGGAATCACTCAGAAGGAATCACGAAGGTAGCAGTGGATGATGTCGGAATTCTGCTGGATATCGACACCAAGGACGACTTCAATCGGCTACAAGGATATGGAGACAGCGAGCGAGACCAGCAGATTCATGCCGTCGACTTGAGCAACAGAGTCTTCCCCGAAAGCGATGAATCACAGCGGGCCAGGGGCAACATCATTCTTGTTGGTACAGAACCGGTCGTCATGGCGCTAGCGAAGTTGGCGAAAATTCTGCTGTTTCGTGTAACGGTGTTCGATCCGCTGCTGCGACTCTCCGACCTGCCCGAGGCGGACCAAGTGCTCAATTCTCTCGATTTCTCACATCTTGCAAACGCACGGAGCTGCTATGTGGTCATCGCGAGTCGCGGAAAGTTCGATGAAGAGGCAATCGAGCAGGCATTCGCAGCAGACGTTCCCTACATTGGCCTGGTTGCCAATCGCAAACGAGCTGAAGTGGTGCGGCGGCGTTTACACGAGAAGGGACATACGCCTGAAAAGCTAGACAAAGTTCACTCCCCTGCGGGGATTGATTTAGGCGCGAACACGCCTGAGGAAATCGCGCTCAGTATCTTGGCGCAGATTGTATCTGTAATCAGGAAAGATGGAAAAAAATAGTATTACGGAGTTGATTCTAGGTTCGCCTCAGTCCCCGACTTCGCAGTGCCGGATAACTGAATCGGAGGCGTTGCCAGTAGCCTCCAACTCAGATTGCTTCAGCTTCATCGGGGTGACACTGCCACCGCGTCGAAACGCGACCATTTCACTGACGATACTCAGGGCGATTTCTTCCGGTGTTGCCGCACCAAGATCCAGACCTGCAGGGGCGCGGACAGACCCTATTTTCTGCGCTGGAACTCCGGCCGCCGCAAGATAATCGAGCACCAACTTGGCACGATGACGACTGGCTACGAGCGCTACGTAAGCGGCGTTCCCTTCCAGCGCTTTCTGGAGCCATAGGTGGTCGCGTTTGTGCTGCGTGGCAATCACGACAAAAGTTTTCGGACCGATTGGCGTCTCGGTGAGATCAAAGTCCTCGGTGACTAACCTAGATGCGTTCGGGAAAGATGCTGGATCCGCACCGGGATCATTAACGGTGATGTCGAAGCCCATTACATGACCAAGGGCTGACAGGGTTTCAGCAATGCGGCCGTGACCGACAACGAGCAGTTCCGGCTTGGGGAGTACAGGCTCGATGAAAACGTCCATCTTGCCTCCACAGGGCATGCCAACGCCGAGCTCTTCGTCGCGCATGTCTAAGGTGATGAGCTGGGGCTTGCCGGTTTCGATGCTTTTCAAGGCCTCGCTTTTGACAGCACCTTCGGCACAGCCTCCGCCGACCCAACCGGTTACGAGTTTTCCGTCGCAGTCGATGATGGCTTTCGAGCCGCGACGAGCAGAGGAAGATCCTTCTACTCGCACCACGGTCGCGACTGCGAACGCCTTGCCGACGGACGTGAGTTGGGCAGCCTGACTGTAAAAGTCCCCGGACATACCTGATGACGTATCATAGTCTTCCGCTACCGGGCCCTTCAACGGGCGGAGGCAGTCGTTGTACAGCGAGAAAGTCCGAGATCATTACGCTAACCCGCGCAATGTGGGCGCGATAGAGAATCCGTCCGGCAAGGCAGTTGTGCGTAGCCCTATCGACAGTGACACTGTCTTCATCACCCTGCGAGTCGAAAACGGCATTGTTGAGGATGTGAAGTTCAAATGCATGGGATGTGCGGTCGCGATCGCTTGTTCCTCGATGGCGACGGAGATGGTGCTTGGCCAGTCGATTGAGCAGGCCTCGAAGATCACGGAACAAGCTGTGGCCGATGCTTTGGACGGTATTCCGGACTATAAGATGCGTTGCAGCAATCTGGCGCCGGAAGCCATTCGCAAGGCCATTGAGGATTGGCGAAGTCGGTCAGCCAGTTGATCCGGCCTGAGACGCAGAGGCCCAAATTTGACGGGGTTTTCACGCTACGTGCCCATGTGATAACGTAGCGTCCGCTGTTTGAGCTCTGTAACCCATCTCCATTTGCCGCCGTTCGGTGTGAACCCTCAATGATGGAGTAATGCATGATTCCGCCAGCCTTCGAGTATCTGCGGCCCTCAACCATTCCCGAAGCCGTTGCCCTTCTCCAGCAGTACGGAGAAGACGCCAAGATCCTTAGCGGCGGCCAAAGCCTGATACCAATGATGAAGCTGCGCCTCGCGCGGCCGGCGTATCTGATCGATATCAATCGCATCGCTGGACTTTCGTACATTAAGGAAGAAGACGGACATCTGAAGATAGGCGGTCTGACGCGAGAGGCTGAACTGGAAGAATCGCCGATTGTTCACGCAAAGTTCCCGATTCTGATCGACACCGAGCACGTTATTGCCGATCCGCAGGTGCGGAACCTCGCAACCGTTGCTGGAAATCTGGCGCACGGTGATCCGGCGAACGATCATCCTGCAACAATGTTGTCGTTAGGCGCGAAGGTCGTGGCCACTGGGTCGAAGGGACAACGCGTGATACCGATTGAGGAGTTCTTCTTGTCGGTTTTCACCACGGCCTTGCAGCCGGATGAAATCGTCACTGAGATCCGCATTCCCTTGCCGCCCCCGCGGAGTGGAGGCGCCTACTTCAAGCTAGAGCGCAAGGTCGGAGACTTTGCTACCGCGGCTGTGGCTGCTCAAGTGACCGTGGACAGCAATGGGACGTGTCAGCAAGTGGGTATCGGATTAACCAACGTCGGACCGACGCCTCTGAAGGCGCGTAACGCGGAGGCATTCTTGCGAGGCAAAAAGCTCGATGAAGCGACGATTCATCAGGCAGCGCAATTGGCTGCCGATGAGGCGCAGCCGAGCTCGGACTTGCGTGGACCTGCGGAATATAAGAAGGGGCTGGTGAAGGAGCTGGCGGTTCGCGCCCTTACGCGCGCCGTTGAACGGGTCGGAAAATAGAGTTCAGATTCAGTGGAGAACGCATGGCTAAGAAACAATTGGTCCGCGTTAAAGTGAATGGCCACGAGCGGCAGGCGGAAGTGGAACCGCGGCTCCTCCTCGTGCACTTCATTCGCGAAGTGCTCGGACTGAGGGGTACCCATGTCGGCTGCGATACCAGCCATTGCGGCGCATGCACCGTTGTACTCGATGGCAAGACAGTCAAGTCGTGCACAATGTTCGCTCCGCAGGCAGACGGTTGCGAGCTTCTTACAGTCGAAGGGCTCATGCGGAATGGCACCCTTCATCCGTTGCAGGAAGGTTTCAAGGAGGAGCACGGTCTGCAATGCGGATTCTGCACGCCCGGCATGCTTATGTCGTCCTACGTTCTGCTGCAGAAGAACAAGAAGCCTACGGAAGAAGACATTCGCTGGGGTATCTCGGGCAATCTCTGCCGTTGCACGGGGTACCAGAACATCGTCAAGGCCGTACTATATGCCGCTGCCAAGATGGAAGGAGGAGCAAAGTGATCCATCCGACGACTCCTGAAGTTGGTGGCATGGGCCACTCCATCAAACGTAAAGAAGATCTACGATTTATTCAGGGCAAAGGCAACTATGTTGACGACGTTCACCTGCCCGACATGGTCTACGGGCACATGGTCCGCAGTCCCTACGCACACGCGCGGTTGAAGAGCATAAACACAGAAAAGGCGAAAGCTCATCCCGGTGTGTTAGCGATTATTACCGGAGAAGATCTGGCAAAGGCAAACCTGGCATGGATGCCAACGCTGTATTTCGACAAACAGATGGTGTTGGCGACTGGGAAGGTCCTATTTCAGTCGCAGGAGGTGGCGTTCGTTGTTGCGGAAGACCGCTACACCGCGGCCGATGCTGCTGAGCTTGTCGATGTGGAGTACGAAGAGCTGCCGGTGTTGGTAGATCCGCACAAAGCGACCGATCCAACTTCGCCGATTCTGCGCGAGGATCGGGAAGAAAAGAGCAATCATATTTTCCATTGGGAAGTCGGCGATAAGGCGGCAACCGACAAGGCGTTCCAGGATGCAGCCGTAAAGGCCAATGTGCATGCGATTTTCCAGCGTTGCCATCCCGCTCCGTTGGAGACATGTGGATGTGTCGCTGACTTCAATCGCGCGACCGGAAGGTTGACGGTTTATCTCACGTCACAGGCACCGCACGCCCATCGGACTTTGTTCGCACTGGTGGGAGGGATTCCCGAAAACAATATTCGGGTGATATCGCCCGACATTGGCGGCGGCTTCGGCAACAAAGTTCCGATCTATCCGGGGTATGTGTGCTCGGTCGTGGCGTCGTTGACACTAGGCCGACCGGTGAAGTGGATTGAAACGCGCTCAGAAAATCTGCAGTCTACAGGATTTGCGCGCGACTACCACATGACCGCAGAGCTCGCGGCGGACAAGGACGGTAAGATCCAGGCACTGCGCGTCAAGACGTTGGCCGATCACGGTGCATTCAATGCCGCAGCTCAGCCGACAAAGTTCCCGGCCGGTCTCTTCAGTATCTGTACCGGAGCTTACGACTATCCGAACGCATTCTGCGAAGTGGATGGCGTGTACACCAACAAGGCTCCTGGCGGAATTGCGTATCGCTGCTCGTTCCGCGTGACTGAGGCAGCGTATCTGATCGAACGCGCGGTGGATGTTCTAGCTCGGGAGTTGAAGGTTGATCCGGTTGAGCTACGAGAGAAGAACTTCATCCGGCCCGACAAGTTTCCGTACAAGTCACCGCTGGGTTGGAGTTTTGATAGCGGAAACTATCAAGCCGCGATGGATTTGGCTCTAAAGAAGGTTGGGTACGCCGAGCTGCGCAAGGAACAGGAAGAAAAGCGCAAGAAGGGCGAGCTGATGGGAATTGGTGTCTCCAGCTTCGTTGAAATTGTTGGCGCCGGACCAGCTCACACCTTTGACATCGTTGGTATCAAGATGTTCGACAGCGCAGAGATTCGTGTGCATCCCACGGGCAAAGCAATTTGTCGTATGGGAACAAAGAGCCAGGGTCAGGGCCACGAAACAACGTACGCGCAGATCGTCGCGCAAGAACTGGGCATTCCCGCTGCCGATGTTCTGGTGGAAGAAGGCGATACCGATACTGCGCCCTACGGCTTGGGGACATATGCGAGTCGGAGCACCCCGGTTTCGGGCGCAGCCACGGCAGTTGCAGCGCGCAAGATTCGTGAGAAGGCAAAGAAAATCGCGGCGCATCTGCTCGAATGCGGTGAAGAAGATCTGGAGTGGGAGCCCGGCAAGTTCTTTGTCAAAGGTGCGCCAAGCAAGGCGAAAACGATTCAGGAGATCGCGTTTGCGGCGTACACTAACCTTCCCCAAGGAATGGAAGCCGGTCTCGAAGCCGTGGACTACTATGATCCACCGAATCTCACGTTTCCCTTCGGTACCTATATCTGCGTGGTGGACATCGATAAAGGAACAGGCGAGGTGAAGGTCCGACGCTTCGTGGCCGTCGATGATTGCGGAAATGTGATCAATCCGATGATTGTCGATGGACAGATTCATGGTGGCCTGACCGAAGGCCTGGCCATCGCTTTCATGCAGCAGATCGACTACGACGAGAACGGCAATGTGCAGGGCGGCAGTTTTATGGACTACCTGCTACCCACCGCTGTGGAAACACCGAATTGGGAGACTGATAAGACGTGCACGCCTTCTCCCCATCATCCCTTTGGGGCCAAAGGTGTAGGCGAGTCTCCGAACGTAGGGTCGCCCGCCGCTTTTGTTAACGCTGTCGTGGATGCGCTGGCGCATCTTGGTGTGCGCCACATTGACATGCCGGTCACACCGTGGAAGGTGTGGACAATCCTGAAGGAGAAAGGGGTCGTGAGCTAGCTTGGCCCTGCGGATTGAAAAGACCTTTCAAGTGAGCCAGCCGATCGAAAAGGTGTGGGGACTGCTGAGCGATCTTGCGAAGGTCGCGAGCTGCGTGCCCGGCGCGCAGATCACAGAAAAAATCGACGTCAAAACCTACAAGGGCTCCATCAGAGTGAAGGTTGGGCCGAGCCTTACCGACTACAAGGGTGAAGTGCAGATTCTTCGGCTCGATACACAAAATCACGAAATCGAAATTCAGGGCAAAGGGCAGGATGTGCGTGGGCGCGGCAGCGCGTCGATGACCATGACGGGAAAGCTCGTGGCGCTCAACGAAGGTGGGACCGAAGTGACCAGCATCTCCGAGGTCAACGTCGTCGGCATACTGGCGCAGATGGGATCCCGTGTCATCACGGAAGTCTCGAACATCATGTTCGACAAGTTCAGCCGAAACTTCCAGGATTTACTTCAACAGTCCGCCGATCCGCCCCCGGTTGCGAATGCTACAACAGTAGACACTGCGGCTCCCAGTCCGCGGAACCATCCGCCAGCGCCTATCGAGGGCGGATCCATCGCCTGGCAGGCTATCAAACAGATGTTCCGGAGTTGGTTGCGGGCATTGAAAAGTCTGTTTTTAGGCCAAGGTGCATGAGCGCAGCTTCCCCAGACCCGCAACATCCAGAGACGTTCATGGACGTTGATGCGCTTGTGCGCGAATTCGAACGACTGCGATATGTTGCTGACACGGCTCTAGCCACTGCCATCTACCTCAGTACGCGATTACGCAAGCCTCTGTTGATCGAAGGTCATGCGGGGCTCGGCAAGACGGAAGTCGCGAAGGTGCTGGCGACCGCTGTGGAGACACGGCTCATCAGGCTCCAATGCTACGAGGGTCTCGACATCAGCTCCGCGGTTTACGAGTGGAATTACCAGAAGCAACTCCTTGCCATCAAGCTGCAGGAAAAATCTGAGCAAACGGTAGAAGAGAAAGAGAAGCACATCTTCAGCCGTGAATTTCTTCTACAGAGGCCATTGCTGTTGTCGATCATGGAAGAAGATCGGACTCCGGTGCTGCTCATCGACGAGATCGACCGGGCAGACGAGGCATTCGAAGCATTCCTGCTCGAGCTGCTCTCCGATTTTCAGATCACTGTGCCGGAGCTGGGCACGATCCGGGCGAAACACGTCCCTTATGTGATCCTCACTTCAAATCGGAGTCGCGAACTCAGTGACGCGCTGAAACGGCGATGCCTATACCACTGGATCGACTATCCCAGTTTTGAGACGGAAATGAGGATTGTCTGCGCTAGGCTGCCAGGAGTAGAAGAAGAGCTGGCCCGCCAGGTTGTCCATCTGGTGCAAGCAGTGCGGCGATTGGAACTTAGCAAGCCTCCCGGCGTGGCCGAGACCCTGGACTGTGTACAGGCCGCATCGGCCCTAGGTAAACATGCACTCGATGTCGAGACGCTCGAGCAAATCATGGGCTGCCTTGTGAAATCGATGGAAGATAGCGTCGCATTGAAAGCAGCCGGCAGTGACAGCCTACTGTCGAAATAGGGTGTGTCGAATACCACATTCATCACGGTCCTTGAAGTGAGCTCATTGCACGAAAACCCGAATTCTCTCGCGTCGTCGATCGTGTCGTTCTGCCGATTCGGCCGTTCTAGGGGTCTGCAGGTCGGAATGCAGCAGACCTTAGCAGCGCTTGAAGCCGCCAATCTTATCGGAGTCGCTGATCGGCAGAGATTCTTGTTTGTTCTACGCGCCGCACTGTGCTCATCGCATGAGGAATGGCTGGAATTCGACCGACTATTTGAGGAGTTCTGGAATCAGGAAAATGAGCGATCCGACTATCCGGATAGCCGATCGCGTCGAACACTGGCCGGCTCGGCCCGAGCGCAACACTTAAATCTACTGGTCGGCATCAAAGACGAATATGTTTCTTCGCCGCGCAGCGAAGGAAAACTTGTGGGAGGAGCGAGTGCGGAACAACGGCTCAAGAAGGCGGATTTCGCCGGAGCCTCGCAAAAGGAGATGGCAGCCCTCGAGAAGCTATCGATTCGGCTTCTGCGCCAGATGAGCATCCGTCTTTCACGCAGGATGAAGATTGAGGCGAACCGCGATCGAGTGGACCTGCGCCGATCAATTCGACGAAATATTACCCGCGGCGGCGATCCGATGGTACTGGCCTACAAGGGACGGAAGCCGCAAAAGAAACGCCTGGTGATTTTTCTCGACATCAGCGGTTCGATGAATCTGTACAGCTTGTTCCTGCTGCGCTTCGCCTACGCTTTGCAGAAGCACTTCAAGAAAGTAAATACCTTTCTCTTCAGTACGGGCGTGGTGGAAATCAGCGACTTACTGCGGGCTCGCAAGTTGTCGGATGCGCTCACTGGAGTCTCACAGCGGGCGCGGGAGTGGTCGGGCGGTACCAGGATCGGGGGATCACTGCGAGAGTTCAATCGAGGTGCTGGTCGGCGGGTGCTTTCAAGCAACACCTTCTTTATTATTCTGAGCGACGGTTGGGACACCGGCGCGCCTGAAGTTCTGGCTGCGGAGCTTTGCAAGACGCGCAGCCGGGTGCAAAAGCTGCTGTGGTTGAATCCGCTTTTGGGATTGAAAGACTATCAGCCGATCACGCGCGGCATGAGTGCGGCGCTCCCTCACGTTGACGTTTTCGCTCCGGCACATAATCTGGAGAGCCTGCTGGCTCTGGAAAAGTATCTGTAACCAGCAGAGGGGATCTGAGATGTTCGATCAATTCCTGAGCAAAGCGGACGAACTGCTGGCGAAGGGCGAACCATTTGCCGTCGCAGTTGTTGTCCGCTTTGAGGCTCCAATCTCAGGCAAGCCGGGCAATAAGGCGATCATCCAGGCTGATGGAACGCTTTGGGGATGGATTGGGGGAGGTTGCTCCCAGCCGGTGGTAGTAAGGGAGGCACTCAAAGCGATGGCCGATGGCCAGCCGCGGCTGGTGCGCATCAGTCCAACGGCGTCCCCAGAGAGAGGAATTGTGGACTACACCATGACTTGCCACAGTGGGGGTACGCTGGACGTTTTCATCGAGCCGGTCCTGCCTAAGGAGCACGTGCTGATTCTGGGCCGCTCGCCTGTCGCTCGCACTCTTGCCAGACTCGCGAAGACCATCGGCTACGCTGTTTCCGTCGCTGCCCCGGGAGCAGATCGCGAAACATTTCCTGGCGCTGACTCTGTCCAGGCAGGATTGGATTCAGCCCGGTTCAAGATCACACCGCAGACATTCATCGTTGTTTCCACCCAGGGCGAGTCGGATGAAGAAGCGCTGGAAGCGGCGATAAACGCGGGTTCAGGCTACATTGCTTTTGTTGCCAGCAAGGCCAAAGCGGCCAAGACGCTCGACGATTTGAAAGATCGCGGACTACCGGCCGACAAGCTTGCCAAAGTCCGAGCTCCGGCGGGGCTCGATATACACGCCTCGTCTCCGGAGGAGATTGCAGTCAGCATACTAGCTGAAATCATTCAGCTGCGAAGAACTCCAGGTCCCGAACCGCGGCCCACTGCGGAACAGCCGGTGCTCGCTAAGACGGCCAAAGACCCTATCTGCGGCATGACGGTCGACACCATATCGACGAGGTACAAGTCAGAATATGCCGGTGACATGTACTACTTTTGCTGCGTTGGCTGCAAACATACCTTCGAGAAAGACCCAGCAAAACACGCTCTTCCGTCAACTCAGTAATTAGAAATCTCGCAGGCCCGAAACAGGCTTCGCGTCAATTTGAACTGGAGTTTCGTCTCGCCATACTGAGGCGCGGCTCAGGAGGTCGCCAATATGGCACGTCGGCGGAAAACGGCGAAATGTCGCACCAGCCAACAGCCTGTCGGCCTGAGCGCTGGTGATAGAGTCCTAGTAGGTCTACAACAGAGAACACCTGTTTTCCCAATTCTCGAGGTACACGCGATGAGAACGAACCGACGTTCCGTACTATTTGGTCTCGGGATCGTCTCGGTAACACCCCTGCTAGCGTGGCAAAAGCCCGTGGCCACGGAGGTCGTGACTGCCAAGCCTGACGCGAGCCGATTTGCATATGCCAATCCCCAGCAGGGAAGGGTGTGGCCTTGCAAACTCACCAGTGAAGATAGCGCAGCCCTAAGCATTTTCGAACTGCACACCTTGCCGAAGTCCGGACCAGTTCGCCATGTTCACCATCGCGAAGATGAGTGGTACTACGTACCCTCAGGTAACTTCGTATTCGAGGCGGGAGACAACAAGTACAACTTGCAACAAAGCGAAAGCATCTGGCTCCCAAGAGGCATTCCTCACCTTTGGGCAAACACAGGCGATTCAGAGGGAAAGCTCATACTCGCTTGCCAGCCGGGTGGGTTCGAGAAGTTCTTTGATGAGCTGGGAAAGGTGCCCGCGGACCAGATGAATGCCTCAAAGATGACAGAGGTTATGGCGAAGTACGGAATGAAATATATTGGCCCGCCGCTGTTTGGCTCTCCTTACAAGGAGCACTAACTTTTCCTTGTTGTACGTCATCGCGAAGACCGTAGTTGATTTACGATAGGCTTGTCATTTGGCGGGACGAAGATGGGGTTGCGGTTGGTGTAGCGTTTCCGGTGCCAAACAACAAGCCATGTTTTCAATGCTTTCGGAAGGCTCGAAATGGCGGTTAGCGGAGAGCATGGGGAATATCATGCGAGCTTACGGCGTACCTCAGGGTCAGTTGAGTACGCTGCGGGGCGGCGAAGACTACGAATTCGCCAAGTTCTTTTGGAAGGTTATTCCTAGCGTTCACTCGGCTCTCGACCACAAGCATTGTTTCAGTTCAAAGACCTTCCCGGATAGCATGAATGCACCGTTGACTCTGGAGCAGATGAACGTGGAGGGCGGCACACTTGCGTACTTGATCGAGTTATCGCGAGAGGCTGCATGAGTTCTATGGCCATCTGCAATAGCGGTCTACGTGCCACGAGCGACGCTCGTAGGAGAGTCCTGTTAGGCAATTTGGTGTGTGGTCAGGAGCAGTGCCCCCAGTTGCCGCGGGTGACGATTCCGAGTTAGGGTGAGTCACAGAAGCGGAGCAACGCAAGCAATGGCAATGTGGCAGCAATGGGAAGGGCGCGTCGTTAACGGGAAATTTCTGCTGCGGCAATGTCTTGGTGGCTCGAAACAGAGTGCGGTATACCTCACAGAAATCAACGGCTCGAAGGTCGCAATAAAG
>Ga0209465_10000705_pt1 | contig 15336 bp, 20 predicted proteins | sample PanSoiPlot1MoBio_FD_188321 | JGI IMG/M metagenome (GOLD analysis project Ga0209465, IMG submission 188321) | Tropical forest soil microbial communities from Panama analyzed to predict greenhouse gas emissions - Panama Soil Plot 1 MoBio (SPAdes)... | ecosystem: Environmental > Terrestrial > Soil...
CATCGTCAGCGACAGCGCCGGCGGCGTGGAGCGCCAGGGCGCGGGCGACGTGACAGCACCGCTCCACGTCGGGGGCATGGGAGCACCCGCGATGACGCCGCCGTCCGCCAGCCGTGGCATGGGCAGCAGCGGAATCGTCACGCCACTGGGCAACCGGGAGACCGGACGCCCCGACGCATCGAGGCTGACGGGAATGCCGCCGTGCCGCAGCGGGATGATGGCCTCGGCGCCCGCCTCGCCCGCCAGGAGCATCGTGGGGCCGCGGAGCACCGCGCCCTGCTGGGCGCGTCCCAGCCTGCCGGCATATTGCCCGGCATAGGCCCCCGCCACGGAGCCGAGCAGCGCGAGCACCGCGCGCCCGGCCTGGCGTCCGGCTCCTTCCTCCTGGGGCTCCGCCACATAGCCGACCGCGCCAGGGACTTTGGAGGCCCAGGTGATCTGCTTGCTGGCATCGACCGCACCGACATACACGTCCCCCGTCGCCGGATCGCTCCAGGCCCGGAAGCGTTCGGCATAGAGCGCGCGGGCTTTCTCGAGGTCCGGCGGGGCGAGCAGGAGGGCGCCGAGCGCGCCGCCAGCTCCGGCACCGATCGCACCGCCAAGGGCCCTCGCAGTGCCCGTGCCCACAGTGCTCCCACCTCGCGCCGTCGTCCCGGCGATGCCGGCCACGTCGAGGGTGCTCAGTTGCCGCCCCTCTACGAGGCCGCCGTCTTGCATGGCCCGCAGCGGCAGGACGAGTTCAGGGCCCGCTTCCCCGATGAGCGCCAGCGTCGGGTGCGTCACGAGACCGCCCCCGGCAAGGGCGAAGCCGCCCCCCGTGACCGCACTGAGGCCGCCGAGCGCGGGGGCGTCGCCGCGCAGGCCCTGAAAGAGTTGGTCGGCAATCCCTGCCAGCGGACGGGTAATGAGCGTATGCACGGCGAGTTGGTTAAAATCGCGCACAATGCCCTGAAAGAGTTGCGCGGCATTGAAGCGCCCAGTGCTAAAAAAGTCGACCAGGGCGCTTTCGGTTTTCTGGAGGGCCTGGAGGGTGGTTTCCTGGATCTTGACAAACGTACTCTCGTATTGCTCGGCAAACTGCTGCAACGGGCGTTGGGCGTCGATCAGCGCGGTGCCGAGCTGATCAATCTCGACGGCGGTCTGCTTGAGCCCTGGCAGCGCTTCCTGGATCAGTTCAGGCCGGATGCCCTGCTGCGTCAGAGCCCGGACCTGGGCGTTCACGATGGCGGCCTGGCGTTGCTGCTCGAGCGTGCCGCCCATGGTCGCCAGTTGCTCGCGGCGTTCGGCGACTTGCCCGGTTAAGGCCTCTTGCGCCCGCGTGATCTGCGCGCGCTCTTGATAGACCCGCGCTTCTCGCTCCAGACGCTGGGCGCGGTCGACTTCCACGTCCCGCATGCGCTCGAGGCGATGCAGCGACTCTTCATCAAACACGTGCAGTTGCTGGAGCGCTTCGAGCGCCTGCGTCAGATCCAGGGTGCGTTCGTGCAGGTCCTGGAGCACGCGGACGGCATCGATCATGCGGTCGAGGGGCACCGCACCTATCTGGCGCAGCGTCTCGGCCCCGGGAGCCGCCCCGAGCGTGCCGGCGGCCACGCCGCCGACGACTTCCTCAAGGCGCCCCTGCTGTTCGCGGGTGAGGCCCTGCCCGGTGAGCATGGTGGTCAGGGCTTCGGCGCGGGCCTGCGCCCGACGGGCTTCTTCCTGGCGGATTCGGGCCTGCTCTTCGAGCTGCGTCTGGGGGCGTCCTTCGACCTGCGCCACTTCTTGCCGGATCGTCGCAAGGCGCACCTCGCGGGCTTCTTGCGCCGCCTGTGCCCCGAGCTGGGCACCCAGTTGGCGCCGGGTGACTTCCTGCTCCTGCCGACGCACGGCCTCTTCGACGACGCCGATCTCGGGCCCAAAGCGCTCAGGTTCCTGGAGCAACCGCTGCAGCGTCTGTTGGAGCAGCCGCAAGCGCTGTTCGGCCGTTTGCAGGGACTCACCAAACAGGGCAGTCTGGCCGCGCAACTCGCGCATGCCGGGTTCTTGCTCTAAGGTCGCCAGGGTCTCGCGCAGTCCGATGGCTTCCTGGTTGAGGCGCGTGATTTCGTCACGGTAGAGCGCGGGTTGCTCCGCCGGGAGCCGCTGCCGGCGCGTCTCTTCAAAACGCCGGTCTTCCTCAATGCGCGCTTGCTCCAACTGCGCCTGGCGCTCCGAGCCGGCAATGGCGCCCTGGCGCCGTTCGGTTTCCGCGACGCGCAGTTGCAGCACCTGGCTCAGGGCTTGCCGCCGCAGACTCACCAGTTCCTCTAACGATTTGCGCTCCAGTTCGGACTGCGCGAGCGGATCAAGGGGAGCCCCACCGCCCCCGGCGCTTGGCAGCCCATAGAACTGCGCCAGGTTACGCGCATGAAACTGATTGAGTCCGGTGGGATCATTCGCGGCACCCACCGGGGCATAGCGCGACGAAAAGAACTGGATAAATTCCGGCGTATAGCGCCCTTCGGGGCCAACGGCCACGCCACCCTGGGCCTCGAAACGGCGCTGATTGGCGCGAATCGTCTGCGCCGCCACCGTCGCCTGGGCTTCATACGTGGGGGCTGGCACGGAGAGCACGCCAAACTCACGGCCAGGTCCGCCCCGTTCGGTGAGGCGCAGCGCGGCCAGGAAATTGGGATCGACGCCCTGCTCACGCGCAATACGCCCGATGGTTTCCTGTTCCTGGCGCGACAGGGTCGGGCGTGCCTGGAGTTGTTGCTGCACCTCCGCTGGGACAGGCGCGGGCGCGGCCGCGCCGCCCCCAAACAGGCGCCGCAACGCCTCGAAGGCCGCCGTCAGACGCTCGATGTCCTTGGTAATGCCGGGCAGCCCCTGAAAGGCATCCGTCCACCGCAGCACCCAGTTCGGAATATCGACCAGCACCAGGAGCTTGGCCGCCGCCACGATGGCGTTCATATGTTGGGCATACTGCGCCATGCGGGCGATCTGCGCGTCATCCCAGGCGGCATGCACCGCGTCGCCCGTGGCGCGCAGGTAGGCCGGCCCTTTGGCGATTTCGGCATTGAGGAGGGACACCGACTGAAACGCCCGGCCATAGAAAAACGTCGCAAACGCATCCCCCGCACTGACACTTTGTTGTTGGATGCGCTGGATGCCCTGCGAGGTGGCGGCCAGCACCTCCAGCATTTGATTGGGGTCTCGTGCCTGCTGGAGCACCGTGCCCGTCCGGGCGCCATAGAGTTGCTGCGCGAGAAACGCGGCCTGGCTGCTAGGGTCCGCCTGCGCTTCGGCAAGACGCCGTTGCAGCACCCGGGTGAGTTGGCCGACGGCTTCCGGGCCTTCGCCTGTCGTCGCCGCGACGTTTTGCAGCGTTTGCAGATCGCGCAGGCTGATCCCCGTGGCCGCATGCATCTTTTCCAGTTCCAGGGCGTAGTCCCCCATGCTGCGCGACAGGGAGAGGACCCCCACGGCCGCGGCGGCGGCCGCCCCGGCAATCCCGGCCGCCGCGCCCACCCACGCCGTCATGCCGACAGACGACGCGGCGGTGGCGGTGGTGAGTTGCTGGAACTGTTGCCCCATGCTGCCGACCGCCTGCCCGACGGCGCCGAGGCCCGGGACCACCTGCCCCAGCGTGCCCGTGAGGCCGGTAAAGTACCCCTGGAGGCGCTGGACCTGTTGTTGTTGCTGCGTGGTGAATTGTTGGAACTGCTGGGCCGCCTGTTGCAGCGACGCCTGCGAGGCTTGCGGGGTCAGGCCAGGGATGGGGAGGCCACCGGGCGTGACGCCCGGCATGGGCGTCTGGAGTTGGCCCATGCGCTGCTGAAACTGCTGCGTCGCCTGGGTCGCCTGCTGCAAGCCCTGGAGGTACTGACTGATGTCCAGTTGTAAGCGTGCCAGGATCTCACCCGCCGCTACCGACTCTGCCATCCTACCACCCCTTGCCACTTAGAACATGCGATGCTATACTCTATACGTTGTTATGCAACAACATACTTGAAAGGGGGAGTATGACCCGAGTCACACTCTATCTTGGTGCGGCCTTGTGGCAGCAATTTCGGGTTGCTTGCCTCCAGCACCACACCTCAGCCAGTAAGGAAATCGGTCGCCTCATCGCGGCCCAACTGGCCCAATGGGCACAAGAAAGGCACCCTGATCATGCAGACCATGCCGAACACGACCCGGCCCCCTAAGACGTTTCCCACGAAGACGGTGTTTGCGCTCGTCGTGCTTGGCACCGTTGCCCTGGCACTGGTGTCGGTCCACTTTCCGCCTGATCCGGTGCCAGTGGCGACGCAAGCCCCGCTACAGACATTCCGGTACAATTGGGCACCCCATTGCCAGCATCTGGCCGATATGGCCCTGAAAATCGCCGCGGAATTTCGCCATACGGACTTTGGCGACCGGGCCTATATCGAATCGAAGTTCCGTGGGAACGATCCGAAAAAGCGTCTCGATGCCGACACGCTGTTGATGTTGGATGAAGTCTATGAGTACCACCGCTATGCCTCTCCGAGCATCGTTGCCATGGCCACGCAGCACGATTGTCTCGCGGTGCACGCCAACGACTAACCCTCCCCGTGCCCATTCAGCCTGGCCATCGCCGCCGCGGCCTCGTCGCCCTGCACCGCGCCAGAGGCCGCCCCGAAGCGGTGCATGACCGTGGCCCGCATCGCCCCAATCTCCGCCCACGCCAGGTCCTCCTCGCTCACGCCGTCCAGTGCCGCGGCCTCGTCTCCCCCGAGGAGGGGCCAGCGGTGCAGCGCGAAATCGTCGAGCGTGAACGGCTCGGGCCGGGAGCGCCGATCGCGGTTCACCTCGGCCAGCATCCACACGACCTGCTGCATACGCCGGTCCCGCCGCTGCTGGTCCTCTTGCCAGCGCCGCGCGAGCGCCAGATACTGCCTGAGCGTCAGGCGCCAGAACTGCTCATCGGCGAGTCCGAGGTCGTAGCGGGCGCGGCTCCAGAGGTCGAGCCACTGGAGCCGTCCGCGTTTGGGTCGTCCCCCGCCGCGTCGTGCTCTGCCTGCGGCTCGGAGGACAACTCCCACGCCTCGTACATCTTGGTCAGCGTATCGGTCAGGCGCCCCATGGTCACCAGCCGCCCCACCTGCTCCATGGTCAGCGCCGGCTCATGCACCTGCAAGCCACACGTCAGCACCATGAGCAACGTCGAGCCATTCATCTGCCGGGTCACAAACGGCAGGAGAATGTTGGCCGTGAGAAAGGGCAGATTGCCCAGGCGCTCATAGAGCCGTTCGGCCTGGTAAATGACCCCGAGGTCGAGCGTAAACTGCCGCGGCTGGTCGAGCTGGATGGTGACGCCTTCACTGCCCGGTGCCGTCAGGGAGTGGACCTGGCCGTTATCCGCCATGCGTCGCCCTCCTGGCGGCCTCTTGGTGCTCGGCGATAGCCGGCGGCGCCGCGTCCTCCACCAACTCAAAGCGATCCCCAAAGGCCCGCAGTTCGGCGGCGCTCAGATCGTGCACCACCTCGCCCGGCTGCACCTCGGTGTGCGTCGGCGGGGGCGGCTCCGTCGTGGGGGGCATGGTGATCCGGCGATACACTTTCGGGCCGAGATAGCGATAGGATGGCATCGGGTCCTCCTAGGTATACGTCGCCAAGATGGGAGCGCCCGTGGGCCGGATGCGCCCGGTCCAGGACGCCAGTGTGTTGGCGTCATACGTGTGGCTGTATTCCACAATGATGCCCGAAATTTGCCAGCGCATGTGCGGCGTCAGTTGCGGGTAGTCAATGCGGAACTGATACGGCGTCCCATTGTTATACATCGTATAGACATCCTGGTGCGATTGGCGCTGCGGCAACCAGTTGCCGCCAATGTTCCACTGCACGTCGCGCATGCCGCTCACGTACTCCATAAAGCGCCCCGGCGTATCATGGTTCGACGCGTCCAACTCGTTGGAGCGGTCCTGGTCATTGGTAATCCGACATTCTTCGATCAAGTGATAATCGGTATCCACCGCCCCGCTCGCCATGAGCGCATACTGCACCCGCGTGCCTTGTCCTCTCCACGCGAAAGTCATGCAAAACTCCTTATATTTCAACAGGTTGTGGATCAAGACGGGGCACGTCATCCATCTCCTGCGCCCGCCCCTGGATGGCCATCTGGAGGCCCGTGATGAAGCGCTCAGCGATCGCTGACCACCGGAACACCGGCTGCTGCACCCGCTCCAGTCCTGCCTGGCGCAGGGCGGCCAGGCGCCCGGCGTCTGGCACCAGGGCCGTGAGGGCCTGGGCCACCGTGTCTGGCAGCACCAGGCCACCGATGTTGCCGTGCTCGATGCCCGCCAGGGGGCCGCTGCACGGCAGAAACTCCACCGCGCCCGCGGCCCACTCGGCCAACGCGGACCAGCGCGGCACCAGATTGGGACAGCCGCAGGCCATCGCCTCCATGGTCGAGAGACCCCAGCCTTCGCCAAGCGTGGTGGACACTTGCAGATCCCAGGCGCTGTAGAGCCACGGCAGCTCCGACTCCTGCGCCCCCCGCACCGGGGTGAGCTCGTCGGGTGGCAAAATAAGCTGCGGACCGATGTGCAGGTAGCGCGCCAGCTGCCGCAGGTTCCAGCCGACGTCCTGATTGGCGCAGTGCAACCACAGGTAGGCCTGCTGCTCCAGCTGCTGCTCGTGGACCCACTGCGCAAACCCCATGAGCAAGATGTCGAGGCGTTTGCGCGGCTGATTGCGGTTGAGACACCCGATCACCACGGCGTCGCTCAGATGCCCGACGCCCAGGTGAGCCCGCGCCACGCGCTGCCCCATGGGCTGGTAGAGATCCAGATCGACGCCATGCGGGACCACCATGAGCGGGCCATGATAGCCGCCGTAGCGCAACTCGGTGGCCCCAAACTGCGTATAGGCAATGAGGAGATCGGCGGCGTTCAGCGCCGGCGCGTCGGCGACATTGAGCCCGTCGATCGCGGTATAGGCGACAAAGGCCGGACGCTCGGCCGTGGGCCACGTGGGCAACTCGGCATGCTGGGCCAGATAGGCCCGCACAATCCACGGGTCATGCATGAGGAACACCGCGTCAGGCTGAAGGCGTGCCACCAGGTCTTTGTAGCGGCCCACGCCATAGGGATCACCACCCAGCGCCGCGCGAAAGAGGGGACACGGCGGGGGGGTCATGACGTCCCCGAAATAATTGATCCCCAATAGCGATACGTCAAATGCTTCAATGAAGTAAGGCAGGAGATTATTGCTCAACCGCGCGAATCCGGTCGGAGCACCATAGTCTGCGATCATCAAGAGACGGGGCTTGTCGGTCACGTACTGGGCTCCTTGGTCACAGTGTAGCGCGCTAAGACGAGCGGGCGGTTGTGATAGTCCACACCCTGATCTTCGGGCGGGGCGACCGGCTCGATCGCGACGTACCACGTCCCACTCAAGAACCGATTCGACACCTCGGCCAGCGCGTCATGAATGTCGTGCGCATGCTGGATCACGGTGGCGTATTGCTGGCTTCCTCCCCGCACGAGGACGCCCAGATCGGGCTGCTCATACGCCACGCCGAGGGATTCCATGGTGACAATGCCGGGACGGCCAGGGCGCTGGAAGAGGCAGGTCGCAAAGGCCGGGACGCCCGCGTCGCCGAGGCGGTGATAGTACAAATCTACCCCTATAGTCCCAAGGCCCAACCCTTGTAAATACCCGCCTATTTCGTCTAAGAGGCTCATAACTGTGCTATACTTTCATGACTGGGTAGGGTCTTGCTAACCCTCGCAAGTCGTGGTGCTACACCACTACGAGCCCAGGCATCTCTCTTTAACCTGTGTAGGGGTTGCCCATGAAGACCTGTCGTGTTCCTGGCTGTGATCTCCCAGTGTTGGCCCGCAACTGGTGTGAACCCCATTACGACCGCTGGCGTAAACATGGCGATACGTTTGCCCACCGCCCTATTCGGCATCGTAAGCTGCCCCTCGCAGAACGCCTCTGGAACAAAATAGATCGCTCTGGGGGACCGGATGTCTGTTGGCCCTGGAGAGGACGCAAAACCACCAAGGGCTATGGAGACTTGAATATCTGGGATCCGGAAAGACAGTGCTGGAGAAAAAAGGCTGCCCACCGACTGGCCTATGCATTGACTTTTGGCGGTATTCCAGAAGGGATGCAGCTGGACCATGTCTGTCATACGGCTGCCTGTCGCATGAGCGATGCATGTCCCCATCGTGCCTGTTGCAATCCTTGGCATCTGGAGCCTGTGTCTCCGGCCGAAAATTCCCGCCGTAGCAATGCGCGATTCGCTTTGCCCAAAGCCCATGCTGCACGGAAAGCCAAATTGGCGGCTATAACCCATTGCCAACGCGGACATGCGTTTACGACGCAAAACACCTTTGTCGATAACAAGGGTTATCGAGCCTGCCGCACATGCCGCAATGCCAGTATTCGTCGGTCGAGAGCGCGCCAAAAAGCTTTGCAACAGCATGTTACGTAACCATGCCTCCATGGCGAAGGATGTCGCGCATCATTTGGGCCACATCCTGTTCATACGACGACTGCATGTCACGGACAGGATCAGAGAGAAAGTGGTATTGCCCAACAGTCGAGTACGTCCCCTCCCTATAACGACGTCCTGTTGGGGATATGCCACCAGTCCTTCCTGCACGGGGATTTTCATGTGTAATGGCGCCATAAACAACACTTTGCCCACCATAGCCAAAGACCACGCTGATGGTCGTGCCCTCGATCTCGGGCGGGTAGACCAGCGCACTGGCCCGCAACGCCCCGGTCACCACGGGGACCAGCGGGCGTGAGGCGGCCATAATGCGCTGGGCGCGCGTATAGAGCGCTTGCGCCAGCGTGGGGACCACCGCCGCTTCGAGCGCCTGCAAGCGCTGCCGGACAGCCTGGGTATCCACGGTGAGACTCGTTGCCATTAGCCCTCCTCTGGGGCCAACCAGATGGCGCCCGGTCCAGGACGGCAGCCGCCCAGCACCTCGTGGATGGCCTGGGCCACGCCCGACCAACTGCGGTCATGCCCACACAGCAGCCCCCCAGGGCGCAGGAGCGGGAGGTAGGCCAGCAGATCGGCCCGGACACTGGCATAATCGTGGCTGGCATCGAGAAAAATCAGGTCAAATCCGGCCCCGTATGCGGCCCCCAACTGCGTCGCCGCCTCGACGCTCGGCAGCGCCAGGAGCTTCACGTGGCCCGTGGTCAGATGGTCCAGCAAGGCCACCGTAAACAGGTGCCGGGCCGCGCCGGGACCGCCCATGTCAGCCATGACCCGGTTAATCGGGTCGTCCGGCACGCCCGGATCGCCGCGCCAGTCGTCCACCGCCCAGACGGTGCCGGGACAATGGTCAGCGAGCGCCCTGGTGGAACGTCCGAGCCAGCTGCCAAGCTCAATCACGCGCTGGCAGGTCTGCGCCCGCTCGGCTAGAAACCCGAGTTCGTCCTCGCTCATCCATCCTGGCAGCGCCAGGGCCTGCGTCAGATTGAGCATGACCTGCTCCTGATGGTCTGCTTCTGCGAAGCAGAAGACGTCTGCTTCTGCGCAGCAGAAGACGTACACCTTTCGTAGACCGTTATGGTGCTCCCACCCGCCCGACATAGAGCATCAGCATGGTCATCTCCTCATGCACCGTAAACGGCGTCGTGCGCCGCGCGGCGCCAATCGGCGAGCCGTCCAGCGCGATGAGTTGCACGCTGGCGATATAGGCCCCCGCGGGCACTTCCGCAAACACGACCCCGGTCTCCCGGACGGTCGCCACCATGTCGGCGACAGCCCCGCCGAGACTCACCAGCACATGATCGGCGACGACACCCGAGCTCAGAATGCTGGCTTCCAAGGTCCACGCCACCCGCACCGAGGCCATATCACCCTTTACGCGAGTGGCGCGCAGCAAGGAGCCTGGTGGAACCGCTCATGCAGTCCCAGGGCCGAAAAGCGGCCGACATGTTGCACCAGCGAGGGGACTGGCGTCGCCAAATAGCGCACCGCGGGCCACGCCTCCAGGTGCCAGGCTTTCATCTGCATGTCACAGAAGCCGCCTTCCCCGTGCCCGTCGATCCCCCCGGCCGCGTACCATGCAGCAAAGGCCGCCAGAGCATCGCGGCGCCACAGCATGCCCTGCGAGCCGTAGTACGCCTGCACGGGATACGTCCAGACGTCCAGGCCCAGGTCCTGCGCGGCCCGCATGTCCTGGTACGGGCAATAGAGCGGCACGAGCTGCATCCAGGCCGTGTCATGGCGCCCGAGCCAGGCGTCGAGCTGCCACAGAAAATCTTTGGCCACGAGCACATCGTCTTCGAGCGTAATGACCCAGGGCGCGCCCGTGATGATGCCCTCCTCGACGACGCGCAGGAACGCCTTATTGGGCGTCAGGCGCTCCGGTGCCCATCCCAAGAGGATCGTGCCGTGCGCTTCCGTCTCCGGCACCTCCTGCGCCAGCACGGCGTCACAGTGCTCGCGCGTGGCACTGCCGCCATCGGCAATCACCAGGAGATCGCGGTGCAGCAACCCGCAGGTCCAGATCCCGGCGCGCCGCAGATTGTCCACCAGCCCGGCCAGATAATTGGGACCAGGTGCGCGGTTCACGGTGCCAATGACGACGGCATAGGTCATACGCAGTACCCTTTCTCCATCCACACCCGGCCGCGCGGGTCCGGCGCCACGTCCACCCGCTTGAGCAGCGCCACGCGGTTGTCGGGGAGCGTCACGCGATCTTCGACCTGCAAGTTGGTCCCCGGCGCACACCACACCATCTCACTCGCGATCACCTCGTCCCCCGTCGCCAGCGTCAGGCGCGTCGGCGCCCGCACCACCCGGCATGTCACCGGCACGGGCGCCGCAAAGACGCTCTGGCCGTCGGCGTCGACCGCCGTCTTGCGCTCTAACTGCACCTGCTGGTGCATGAGGGGCAGATAGGGGTTATGCATCGCTTATCGCTCCGGTCGGGGCCTGAGGAGCTGGATCTGGTCCTGCATGACCCCAAGAATGCCCTCATGCTGCTGGACCCGGCCCTGCATCTCATCGACGCGCTGCTCTAAGCGCTGCATGCGCGCTTGCGTGCGCACCAGCGCCCGTTCATACAAGCCGATCATATGCATGGCCAGCGCCCCCAGGGACCCCGTGATCAGCGAAAACACGATGGCGGCCACCCACAAGGAGCGTGGTGCCGGCGGTGTCTCCACTAAAACACCTGGAAGGTCGTGCGCCGGAGACCTTGCGCCGCCAGCGTGCCCGTCGTATCGAGCAGCAGCACTTGCTGCCCGTAGCGCGTCGCCTGGAGGCCCATGCCGAGCCGCCCGGCCTCAAAATTCACGCGGCTATCGCCCATCGCCTTCGCCGTCTCGCGCGGGTCCAGCATGCAGGTCAGATGGGCCGCCAGCCAGCGTTCAATTTCCGTCAGCATCGCCGTCGAGAGGCCGCTCATCGTGAGATACTGCGTCACGATGAGATCGGCCGCGTTGATAAATGGTGTTGTGTCAACGGCAGTGTCCAGAATTTGCTTGACGTCTGCATCTGTAATTAATGGCATAGCCTACCTCGGTGCTTCCCGGAGCCGGGCATTGCGCTGCACTGCCGTACAGGTTGCGTGCCAGGCACACCACTGCGTGGCGGCCTCACACCGCGCCGCGCTGTATGGGCGCCGCTGCCGTGCCGCCCGCCAGTCATAGCGGCTCCACGCGCGCTGCGCAGGCCGCCCAGCCAGGACGACGCCATGGGTGGCGTCGCGCAGACACTGGGGCCACTGGCAGCGGGTCATGTCACGTCCCCCAGAGCGGCAACTTAAACTCCGCCAGCAGGGCCTCGAGCCGCGCCGCCTGCTCGGGCGTGTGGGTGCCAGCGTGGTACGCCTCCACAAAGGCCAGCACGTCGCCGACAATCTCTTGCTCGGCATGCGTGCTATCGCCGGCATAGGCCCGGCGGATGAGCGTCAGGATTTCGGGGTTGAGGCGTTGCCCCGGGGGTGGCGGCCGGCGGGGCGGCTCGCCCTCGACCAGCTCAAAGCGGTCGGGGAAGGCGGCGAGCTCCGCCGGCGTCAGATCGTCGATCAGCTCGCCCTCGTGGAACACCACCGGCGGCCCCATCTGGCGCAAGGTAAAGGCATTGCCGCGCCCGTCGACCGCCGCCTCTTCGAGCATCGTGGCGCGGATGTGCTGCTGATTGCGTCCTTTCACGCGGTAGACGGCCATGACTCCTCCTGGCAGGGTTAGGGGCCCTGCGTGTACCACAGGAACCCGTTGCAATCCCCGTTCGTCGTCGTGGTGAACAGCAGCCCCTGACCGATCCCCGTGACATAGTGCGGCATCGGATCCTGGTTGCCGAGAAAGGTCGCCGCCGTGCCGTTAAAGTCAATCGGGCCATCCAGCGTCCTGGGCGTCGTATCTTTCAGGTAAATCGTATTATTGCCCTGACAATACAGCTTGATGACATAGACCCGAATGACCTGCCCCGCCACGCCGGCGACCTGCTCATGATCGCCGGCCACAATCTCGTCGATGCGTTTATAGTGCAGCACGCCGCCATCCGTCAGGCGCTGCGGCACGTGCACCTCCGCCGCGGCAGCGCCGTACGCCAGGGCCAGCGCGAGCACGACGCCGCGCAGGAGACCCGCATACCCGCGCATCAGGTGAGTCCTGTCATATGAAAAATCCCACTCTTGCCATCGGCCGTCGATTTGACGCGCGGCGTCAGGCAGGCCATCACAATATATTCCTCGGCCATGCCGCCTTTTTCCTGCCACTGCACGACCGTCGTGTCTTGCCCCACCGAGAGGTCGACACAATTCGTGCTCATGTTCACCATGACGGCTTCCCCGGCGGGCATGGTGCCGGCTTCGCGGACCGCCCCGCGGCCAAAGCCGGGCAGCGATTCAATCGTGCTCATGATGGTCGTCGAGGTATTGGCATTGAGGGCCATCGCCTGTTGGAACTGGATGGAATTCAGATACAACTTGAACGGCCCGGTGTAGCCATCCTGCTTGATGCCCGAGAGCATGGTCAGCACATTGGGATAGATATTGGAGGCCGTCGCCCACGAGGCCCCCGCGCCCGTGTTGCGGTCGGGGTGCGTGCGGTAGCCGTAAATGGTCGTGCCCTGCACCACCAGCGTCGAGCCGTTAAACACGAGGCCCTCGATGCCTTCGGAGACCGAGCGGGTGGCGTCGTCCACGTGGCTCGAATCGAGGGCATGCCCATGCTGGCGGGCCGACATCAGTTCCCGAATGTTAATCTCAAACGGCACCATGATAATCGGCACAGGCACACTGACCAGCGGGTAATCGCGCCGATCGCGTTCGGCATCGACGCGCGGGTCCATCGTGATGGTGGCGGCCCGCATGGCACTGGATTTCTGGTACTGGCTGATCATGGTGCCCAGGCCACCATTCGGGACCGAGAGGCCCGCCGCTTGCAGATCCGCCACCGCGGCCAGAATGGTGCCCGAGACGGCCACGACGCGGGCATCGAGCCAGTCCCAGTCATCCTTGAAGAGGAGCGTATTCGTGCGCAGCGCTTCGACTTTGAAGCCACTATGGACAAAGCGCCACATGGCGGTCATATGTTGATGCTCTTGCGCGAAGGCGTGAAACTCCTCCGCCGTCATCACTGTGGGGCGTGGTGCCGTCAGCATGCCTCACCTCCTTTCTGGGCGTCCGGCTTGTGTGCTAGGCCGTGACGCGAATACGGATGCGCGTCGCCGTGGCGGACGCGGCATTGTTCAAGACTTCGGCAGCGCGGGCGACGACCCCCGTGGTGCCGGGTTGCAGGTAGCCGTTGCCGGCGGAGACGAGCGGGTCGCCCACCGCCACCGCCGCGCCGCTGGCAATCATCCAGGCCCAGATTTCGGTGCCCAGGTCGCCGATAGCCCAGCGCACCGAGTCGCCCGAGGCGTAGACCTTATCGACGGCGGCCACCGTATTGCCAAAGTCCGGCACCAGCGACTCACAGGCAAAGGCCCGCTGGGCACTGCCCGTGGCGGTCGCATGCGGCCGCAGCTTCCCCGCCGTGGGGCCGGTGGGGACATACTCAATCAGCATGCCGGGCGTGATGGCGGCCGCCGCTTGCTCTTCGGGCGGATAATTCACATCGTAGGCGAGCACGATACTATGGGGCATTGAGTACTACCTCCTCTGAGATGCGTGCTTAGGGAATCAGGCCTAATTTGCGCTGCTGCTCCACAACTAACGCGAACGTCTTTGGAGGCAGGGGCACCTGTTCCTCCTCGGGCACCTCCCGCCGGGCCGGCCCCCCGCGCCCACTGTAGTCTTTGACGGCCTGCACGCCGGGCCGGAGCGGCACCGCGGCGCCGGCCATGACGACGAGGTCCTCCACGCGCTGCGCCGTCATGGCCATGAGTTCGTCTTCGGCGAAGGGGCAGCGTTTGGTCGCCACCAACACCTGGATGGCGGCGGTTTTGCGCTGGTCGTACTCGTCCGCCATGGCCTGCATGGGTTCTTGCAGATTCCCCGGCAGCGTCGCAATGGCTTCCTGAATCGTCGTGGGCGGGCCGATGTGGACCGGCGCCAGGGGCTGTTGTTCGAGGCGAATGAGAAACGCCTCGTCCTGGCTTTCGAGCAAGTGCCGGTCCTGTTCCGTCCACCGGGTGCGCTCATTGGTAATCAGGGCGTCCACCCGGTGCTTGATAATGGGTGTGGGCATAGGATCCTCCTCGGGGGTTGCTGGGGGTGGCCGGGTGGCCGTCGCCGGTGCAGCGGGGTCGTCGCCGGCGTGGCGGACGTCCGCCATCGTCATGACATGACCACAATGCGGGCATTCGACGTCCTCGCCCGGTTCCGCGTCGGGCAGGAAGCTGTTGCACGCTGGACAGCGCGCCGGGGTCGTGTCTGTGGGCGTCTCCGGCTCGTCCTCCGGCGTGGTTTGTTGCGTCTCCAGACCCGCGTCAAAGGCACTGTTGAGGAGCCGCCGCGCCATGTTCTGCGCACTGGTTTTCGCCGCCTCGGGGATGTTCGCCTGGCTTCCACGCCCGCTGATAACGGCTCGAAGAGCCCCTTCATTGAGCTTGCCCGTGCGCGGATTGACGACGGGGAAAAACAGCAAGTCGCGGGCGTTATCCGCCGCCGGATCGCCCAGCAGGGAGAGCGCCGCGACTTGGCGCTTGAGTGAGGCGGGCAGGTCCGCCACATGCGCGGTCTGCTGCTCGCTCGTGCCTCCCAGGGCCTTGATGGCCTCGCCCAGGCTGGGGGCGGACCAGGCCGTCGATTCCGTGCCCGAGTAGCTGGGGCGCCGGGCGCTGCTGAGGACGTTGGTGATGAGCGGGTCCTCGTGGAAGAACCGGGCCAGCATGGTCCACAGGGCCTGGAGGCGTGTCGGTGAGGGCGTCTCGGGACGAGACGAGGGAGCGTCCATAGGCATGGTCTCCTGACAGGTCGGGCA
>Ga0209465_10000707_pt1 | contig 15247 bp, 14 predicted proteins | sample PanSoiPlot1MoBio_FD_188321 | JGI IMG/M metagenome (GOLD analysis project Ga0209465, IMG submission 188321) | Tropical forest soil microbial communities from Panama analyzed to predict greenhouse gas emissions - Panama Soil Plot 1 MoBio (SPAdes)... | ecosystem: Environmental > Terrestrial > Soil...
CGCGGGAACCGGCCATCGCGAAGGCTGCTCGCAAGCCGAGGACGCCCTGGCCGTCCATGGTGATGCCCCTCGCAGACTCGCAGGATGACAGCACGACCAGCTTCGTGCCGCCCAGGTGCAGGCTGCCTGCCTCGAGCGCCGTGAGGAGGCCGTCGTCGTCCCCGCTCTGCGGGCGATTCGCCCCGGCAAGAGCGACGAACTCACGGCCCTCGGGCGCCTCGTCGCGATGCACGTGGCGGCGTCCAATCCGCAGGCGGTCGATCCGGCGGGGCTCGATCCAGCCACCGTGGAGCGGGAGAAGAACGTGCTCGCCGAGAAGTTTCGCCAACAGGGAAAGCCCGACAACGTCATTGCCAAGATCGTCGAGTCGGGGCTCAAGACCTTCTACAAGGAGGTCTGCCTGCTCGATCAGCCCTATGTCCACGACGACAAGAAGTCGGTCGCGCAGGCGCTCAAGGAGGCCGAGGGCAAGGTCGGCGGTCCGATCAAGGTGACGGGCTTCGTGCGCTATGCGGTGGGCGAGGGCGTCGAGCGGCAGGAAACGGAAAACGCGTAGCGATCAGCGCCGTGGCCGCCGCACGCGCATCGGACACTTGCACGTCGCCTGCGGGCCGAGCGGGGGAATGGCGCCATGCCTGAGCCGAGCTATCGGCGCGTCGTCATCAAGCTGTCGGGCGAGGCCCTGAGCGGACCCGAGCCATTCGGCATCCACCGGCCGACCATCGAGGCCTTCGCGGCCGACCTGATCGCGGCGCGCGGGCTCGGCCTCACCCTCGGCGTGGTGGTGGGGGGCGGCAATGTGCTGCGCGGCGTCGAAGTCTCGGCGCAAGGCGTGTCGCGACCGACCGGCGACGCCATGGGCATGCTGGCGACCGTGATGAACGCGCTCGTGCTCGAGTCGGCGCTCGAGCGCGCGGGCGCGTCCGCCCGTACCATGTCGGCGCTGGCAATGCCGCAGGTGTGCGAGACCTACGAGCGCCAGCGCGCGCTGCGCCATCTCGACGACGGCCGGATCGTCATCTTCGCGGGCGGTACCGGCAACCCGTTCTTCACGACCGATACGACCGCAGTCCTGCGGGCAGCCGAGATCGACGCGCAGGCGGTGCTCAAGGCGACCAGCGTGGACGGCGTCTACAGCGCGGACCCGAAAACCGACCCCAAGGCCAAGCGCTACGATCGGCTCACCCACGATGAGGCGATCGAGCGCGGCCTCCGGATCATGGACGCCACCGCCTTTGCGCTTGCCCGCGAAAACCGTATACCTATCATTGTGTTCTCGATCCGCGAGCGAGGGGCGATCGAAGCCGTGCTGCGTGGCAAGGGTCGATCGACCGTCGTCGGCGGCTGAACGGACCCGCGCGCACGGACGCGCGACCGGACATCCGAGGAGAGGCGCCCATGGCAGCCGCAACTTACGACCTCAACGAACTCAAGCGCCGCATGCAGGGCGCCATGCAGGTTTTCAGGCAGGAACTCGCCGGCCTGCGCACCGGCCGTGCGTCGCCGCACCTGCTCGATCACGTGCAGGCCGACGCCTATGGCAGCCATATGCCGCTCAATCAGCTCGCGACCGTCACGGTGCCGGAGCCGCGGCTGATTTCGGTGCAGGTCTGGGACAAGTCCATGGTGCATGCGGTCGAGAAGGCGATCACGGCTGCCAATCTCGGCCTCACGCCCGCCACCGAGGGCCAGGTGATCCGTCTGCGCGTCCCCGAGCTCAACGAGGAGCGGCGCAAGGAACTGGTCAAGGTGGCGCATAAATACGCCGAGGCCGCGAAGGTCGCGGTGCGGCACGTGCGCCGCGACGGCCTCGATCTGCTCAAGAAGCTCGAGAAAGAGCATAAGATGAGCCAGGACGACGAGAAGCGGCACTCGACGGAGGTGCAGAAGGCGACTGATGCGATGATCGGCGATATCGATCAGGCGCTCGCGCAAAAGGAAAAAGAGATCATGACGGTCTAGCGCAGTCATCGGCGAGAGCTGTGGCCGAGACGTGCGACTGATCGAGCCCGGGTGAAACGGGACGAGGTAAGGCAGGACGAGATGCCCGAAACCGAGGCGGCGGCGAAGCTCAGCAATGGCTTCGGCGCCCCGCGACACGTCGCCATCATCATGGATGGCAATGGACGCTGGGCCGCCCAACGCGGACTTCCGCGCGTGGAAGGTCATCGCCGCGGCGTCGACGCGCTGCGTCGCACTGTGCGGGCGGCCGGCGAACTCGGAATCGACTATCTGACGATCTTCTCCTTCAGCGCCGAGAACTGGTCGCGGCCGCTGGCGGAGGTGCACGAGCTGATGGGATTGCTGCGCCGATTCGTGCGCAACGACCTCGTGGACCTCCATCGCAGCAATGTGCGCGTGCGCATCATCGGCGAACGCGAGGGCCTCGATCCGGAGATCGGCCGTCTGCTGCAGGAGGCCGAGGAGCTCACGCACGGCAATACGGGTCTCGTCCTGGTGGTCGCCTTCAACTACGGCGCCCGGCAGGAGATCGCGCGCGCCGCCCGCCGCGCCGCCGCCGAGGTGGCCGCCGGCCGCGTGTCCGTCGAGGCGATCACGGCCGAGACGCTGTCGTCCTACCTCGACGCGCCCGACGTGCCGGATCCCGACCTCATCATCCGCACCAGCGGCGAGCAGCGCTTGTCCAATTTCCTGATGTGGCAGGCGGCCTACAGCGAGCTGGTGTTCGTGCCGCTCTACTGGCCCGACTTCGACCGCCGCGCGCTCGAGGACGCGATCCTCGAATTCCACCGGCGCGAGCGCCGCTTCGGCGGCCTCGCGGCGCGCACCGGATCGTGAGCGCGTGACCGGCGACGCTGCGCCCCCGCGGACACCCGGGCCGGCGTCCGTCCGTTCGGGCGACGGACTTCTGCTGCGGGTGATCTCGGCCGCGGTGCTTGCCCCGCTGGCCGTCGCGGCAGCCTATGCGGGGGGGTGGCCGTTCGCCCTGTTTTGGGGAGCTGCCGCGGTTGCGATCGCGTACGAGTGGCTCACCCTGACGGCAAGCGGGCGGCCCGCATTGGCGATTGGGCTGGCTGCGCTTCTGATCGCCGCCGCTCTCGCCGTGATCGGCAAGGCCGTGCTGGGCGCCGCGATGATCGCCTGCGGGACCGTCGCGGTCGCGCTCATCGCCGCGGCCGCACCTCGGACCTCGCGCGAGGCCGCTTTGACCGCGGCTTGGACGGCGGCTTGGATCGCCGCGGGCGTCCTCTACGCGGGCGCGGCGCTCGTCCCGCCGGTCGTGTTGCGAGCGGACACGGAATTGGGCTTCACGGCGATCATCTTCCTGTTTGCGATCGTGTGGACGACCGACATCGCCGCTTATTTCGTCGGCCGTGGAATTGGCGGACCGCGCCTGTGGCCGGCGGTCAGCCCGAACAAGACCTGGTCGGGCGCGCTCGGCGGCGCGCTCGGTGCCGTGGCGGCGGCCTGTGCGGTCGCGAGCATTGGATTGCGGACGGGGTATCGCGCAAATTTGTTCGCGATTGCGGGGCTCGCCCTGCTACTCTCCGCGATGTCGCAGGTGGGCGACCTCTTCGAGTCGGCGGTCAAGCGACGGTTCGGCGTGAAGGATGCCGGCCATGTCATTCCAGGGCATGGCGGCGTGATGGATCGCCTCGACGGATTTCTGGCGGCGGCCGTGGTCGCTGCGGTGATCGGCATCGCGCGCGGCGGCCTCGGCGCGCCGGCGCGGGGCCTCTTGGTATGGTGAACGTTGTGAATGCCGCGAATGTCGTGTGGGTAAACGAGGCCCGGGTGAAACGATGACGAGCGCCGTCCCGCTGTCCCGATCCGATGTCGCGCCGAGCCCGTCCGGCCGTTCGATCACGATCCTGGGCGCGACCGGCTCGATCGGCACGAGCACGATCGACCTGGTCAAGCGCAACCGGACGCGCTTTCGTGTCGAGGCGGTGACTGCGGCGCGCAATGCAGGCGCGCTGGCGAAAATCGCGCGCGAGCTCAATGCGAGCTTCGCGGCCGTATCGGATCCGGCCGGCTACCAGGAGCTCAAGTCGGCGCTCGCCGGCTCGGGCATCGCGGCCGGCGCCGGCGAGGCTGCGGTGGTCGAGGCGGCGCAGCGCCCGGCCGACTGGGTGATGGGCGCGATCACCGGCGCCGCCGGACTGCGCCCGACCCTCGCGGCGGCCGAGCGCGGCGCGATCGTCGCACTTGCCAACAAGGAAACCTTGGTCTGCGCCGGCCACCTGTTCATGCGCCGCGCGGCCGCCGGAGGCGCGACCGTGCTGCCGGTCGATTCGGAGCACAACGCGATCTTCCAGTCGCTCGGCGCGGGCACGCGCGAGAACGTGCATCGCATCATTCTCACCGCGTCGGGCGGTCCGTTCCGCACCTGGACGGCGGATGCGATCAGGGCGGCGACCCCCGAGCAGGCGCTGCGCCATCCCAACTGGTCGATGGGACCGAAGGTCACGATCGATTCCGCGACGCTGATGAACAAGGGACTCGAGATCATCGAGGCTCATCACCTGTTCGACGTGCCGGCCGCGATGATCGACGTGTTCGTGCATCCGCAGTCGATCGTCCACGGCATGGTCGAGTACTGCGACGGCTCGATGGTGGCCCAGCTCGGCCCGACCGACATGCGCGTTCCGATCGCGCACTGCCTCGCCTGGCCGGACCGCGTCGAGGCCGCGACCCGGCTCGAGTTCGCCCGTCTGCAGAACCTGACCTTCGAGGCGCCTGATCCGGTCCGCTTCCCCGCCCTGCGGCTTGCGCGGCTTGCGCTCGAGGCCGGCGCGGGGGCGCCGACCGTGCTCAACGCCGCGAACGAAATCGCCGTCGGCGAGTTTCTCGAACGCCGCATCGGTTTCAGCGGGATTCCCGGACTGGTCGAGGCGACCATTGAGGCGGCGTCCGCGCGCGGCCTGCTGGCGGAGCCAGCTGACGTCGAGGCCGCACTCGCCATTGACTCTAACGCGCGATCTTTGGCCCGGGACCTTGTGCGTGAATTCGCCTCAAAGGCATCATAACGGCTTCGGCAATTGTTAACCCCGGTGTGGTGGGGACCGGGGTTGGAGGTTCAGGTGATGAGTTGGAACTTCGTTGAGCACTTCGCCTTACTGGGTCACGCCGTGATCAGCATCGTCCTCCCATTCCTTTTCGTCCTCACGATCATCGTGTTCGTCCACGAACTCGGGCATTTTCTGGTCGCGCGCTGGTGTGGTATTAAAGTACTCGTTTTCTCCGTCGGGTTCGGCCCGGAGATTGCCGGCTTCAACGATCGCCACGGAACGCGCTGGAAGGTTTCAGCCATTCCGCTCGGCGGCTACGTCAAGTTCTTCGGCGACGAGAACGCGGCGAGCGTTCCCGACCAGGACAAGGTCGCGGCGATGACCGCCGACGAGCGCCGCGTCAGCTTCTTTCACAAGTCGGTCGGCGCTCGCGCGGCCGTGGTCGCGGCTGGACCGATCGCGAATTTCCTTTTGGCCATCGCGATCTTCGCCACGATCTTCACGATCTACGGCAAGCAGGAAACCGCCCCCCGCGTCGATGAGGTGGTGGCCGGCACCGCGGCCGCCGACGCCGGGTTCAAGCCGGGCGATCTCGTGTTGTCGATCAATGGCCGGACGATCGAAAGCTTCAGGGAAATGCAGGAGATCGTCTCGCTCAGTGCCGGCGAACCCCTCGATTTCGTGGTCGAGCGCGGCGGCGCCCAGGTTCCACTGCGCGCGACGCCCCGGTTGGTGGTCGACAAGGACATTTTCGGCAATGTCCATCGGATCGGACGCCTGGGCGTGAGCCAGACGAATTCTCCCCAGGATATCAAGACGGTCAAATTCAGTCCGCTTGGCGGGTTGCGCGAGGCGGTGCGCCAGACATGGTTCGTGATCGACCAGACTTTCGCCTATCTGGGCAAGCTTGTGGTCGGCCGCGCCTCGACGGATCAGCTCGGCGGGCCGCTGCGCATTGCCCAGATGTCCGGGCAGGCCGCCTCACTCGGTTTCGCCACGCTGATGAATTGGGCCGGACTGATTTCGGTGTCGATCGGCCTGCTGAACTTGTTCCCGATCCCGCTGCTCGATGGCGGCCACCTTCTGTTCTACGCGTTTGAGGCGATTCGCGGCCGGCCGCTATCGGAGCGAGTACAAGAGTTCGGATTCCGAATCGGGCTCGCGATCATCGTCATGCTGATGATCTTCACGGTATGGAACGACTTGTCGCATTTCGGCTCGTCGTAAGACCCAATCCGGTCATCGTTAGGCCCATTCGAGACCTGATCAGGCCGATTTTGCGGTGTAATTATGCTGGTGTAACGCGCCTGCAACGTCCTGAGGCCAAAGGCGAATGAGAGGTTAATCTCTGTTTGCGTAGGGGCGCAAAGCCTGTACAAACGGCACCGGGAGTCGCGGGGACCCAGGGTATCAGGGAATAGGGCGCGGAGCGCATGGGACGTTGCGTGCGGGGAATTCGGGGACTTGGCATTGCGTGCATGGTCCTCGGTGGGGCGTTATTCTGCTCGTTGGCCGGCGGCCTCGGCGGAGCGGGCTATGCGTATGCGCAAAGCGCGTCCCAGATCGTCGTCGAAGGCAATAGACGTGTGGAGGCGGAGACGATCCGCTCCTATTTCCGCGCCGGCGGCGGGGACCGTCTCGACGCGGCGCGGATCGATGGTGCCCTCAAGGCACTCTATGCGACCGGTCTGTTCCAGGACGTGAGAATCAGCCAGGCCGGCGGCCGGATGGTCGTCACGGTTGTGGAAAACCCAGTCATCAACCGGGTCGCGTTCGAAGGCAACAAGAAGGCGAAGGACGAGCAACTCGCGACCGAGATCCAGTCGAAGGCGCGCGGCACGTTCTCGCGCGCGACCGTGCAGTCGGACGTCTCGCGTATCGTCGAGGTCTATCATCACATCGGCCGCTACGACGTGCATGTCGAGCCGAAGATCATCGAGCTTCCGAACAGCCGCGTCGACCTGGTTTTCGAGATCAACGAGGGCGACAAGACGGGCGTCGCCAGCATCGTCTTCATCGGCAACAAGCACTATTCCGACTATCGCCTGCGCGACGTGATCAAGACCGGGATCACGACGTGGTGGAGCTTCCTCAAGAGCAATGACATCTATGATGCCGACCGTCTCGAGGTCGACCGCGACCTGTTGCGACGCTTCTATCTGCGCAACGGCTTTGCGGACGTGCGCATCGCGTCGGCGACCGCCGAATACGATGCGGGCAAGAAGGGCTTCACCATCACCTTCACGATCGAGGAGGGCGACCAGTACAAGTTCGGTGTGGTCGACATCCAGTCGACCGTGAACGCAGTGCCGGCCGCGTCGCTGCGCGGGGCGCTGCGCGTCGGCTCGGGCAATGTCTACAACGCGGATCTGGTGGAGAAGACCGTCGAGGATCTCACCATCGACGTCGCCAAGCGGGGCTATCCGTTCGCGTCCGTCAAGCCGCGCGGCGACCGCGATTACGAGCGCAAGCTGGTCAATGTGGTGTTCTCGCTCGAGGAGGGCCCGCACGCCTATATCGAGCGCATCAATATCCGCGGCAACACCAAGACGCGTGACTATGTGATCCGGCGCGAGTTCGACATCGTCGAGGGCGACGCCTACAACCATGCGCTCGTCGACCGCGCCGAGCGCCGGCTGAAAAACCTCAACTATTTCAAGCAGGTCAAGATCACCAGCGAGCCCGGCTCGGCGCCCGACCGCGTGGTGATCAATGTCGACGTCGAGGAGCAGTCGACCGGCGAGTTCTCGTTCTCCGGCGGCTATTCGACCGCCGACGGCATCATCGGCGAGGTCAGCATCGGCGAGCGCAACCTGCTCGGAACCGGCCAGATCGCGCGCGCCTCGATCCAATACGGCTCGCGTTCGCGCGGCTTCAACCTGTCGTGGGTCGAGCCGTACTTCCTGGGCGAGCGGCTGGCGCTGGGCATGGACATCTTCGCCAAGGAGACCACCACGGCGACCTTCGTGTCCTACACGTCGTCGACCATCGGCGGCGACATCAAGCTCGGCATTCCGATCACCGACAATATCAGCTCGCAGGTGCGCTATTCGGCCTACCAGCAGGAAATCAAGCTGCCGTCGGTGTTCAACAACTGCAACAACATCAATCCGGATTTCCTCAACACCTTCCCGACGCCGGCCGGGTTCGCGAGCGGAGCCTTCAACGCGGCGTTCGCGGCCGCCGGCAGCCCGGTGCAGACGGATTGCTACCAGGATGGCGAAGCCTCGCTCGCGGTCCGCAAGGAGCTCGCGCAGGGCCCGGTCTTCGTGTCGCTCATCGGCTACGGCTTCAGCTACAACACGCTCGACAACAACCGGAACCCGACCAGCGGCATTATTGCGACCATCAATCAGGATGTCGCTGGCGTTGGCGGCGACGTGAACTTCATCAAGACCACCGGCGACTTCAAGCTGTACAACGAGGTGCTTCCCGATATCGTCGGGCTGTTCCGGGTTCAGGGCGGCTACGCGACCGGCTGGGGCGGGCAGGGCCTGCGCATGCTCGACCACTTCCAGGGCGGCCCCAATATGGTGCGCGGCTTCGCGCCGGCCGGCTTCGGACCGCGCGATCTCACGCCGGGCACCAACCAGGACGCGCTCGGCGGCTCGATCTTCTGGGCTGCGACGGTCGAGTTCCAGACGCCCTTGTTCTTCGCGCCGAAGGACTTCGGCATGCGGGTCGCGGCGTTCGCCGACGCCGGGCAGTTGCTTGACTACCGCGGTCCGACCTCCTGGGACGTCACTGGCGAACAGCTGACCACGTGCGTCGGCGGCACGGTCGGCCAGCTTTGCAACGATACGATGATCCGCTCGTCGGCCGGCATCGGGCTGATCTGGGATTCGCCGTTCGGGCCATTGCGCTTCGATGTCGCCTATCCGATAACGAAGGCGGACTACGACCATACCCAGATCTTCCGCTTCGGCGGCGGAACCAAGTTCTGATCGGGCGCGGCGCGCGCCCGGTCGCGAAACGGGTGCATGAGCGACCCACAGTTCTTCAAGTCCGCGGGTGCGTTGACTGTCGGCGAGATTGCGACTCTGACGGGCGCCGAGCCGCTCGCCGCAGCCGACCTCGCACGCCGCATCGGCGACATCGCGCCGCTCGACCGCGCCGGCCCCAGCGATCTGACCTTCCTCGACAGTCCGAAATACGTCGGCGAGCTCGCGACCACGCGCGCCGGCGCGTGCCTGGTCGGGCAGCGCTTCGAGAAGGACGTGCCGGGCCGCGTCGCGGCGTTGCGTGCGCGTGAGCCCTATCGTGCGTTCGTCATGGTGGCGCGCGCCCTGTTTCCGACCGCGCAGCGTCCCTCCTCGCTGTTCGGGGCCGAGGGGATCGCGGCCGGCGCGACCGTGCATCCGAAAGCGCGCCTGGAGCAGGGCGTGACCGTCGATCCGGGCGCCGTCGTCGGTCCGGGCGCCGAGATCGGCGCGGGCTCGGTCATCGCCGCCAACGCGGTGATCGGCCCTGGCGTGCGCATCGGCCGCAATTGCTCGATTGGTGCCGGCGCCTCCGTCCTGCATGCACTGATCGGTGACCGCGTCATCATCCATCCGGGCTGCCGCATCGGCCAGGATGGGTTCGGCTACCTGCCGGACCGCGGCGGGCCGATCAAGATTCCGCAGATCCGCCGCGTGATCGTGCAGGACGACGTGGAGATCGGCGCCAATACGACGATCGATCGCGGCGGCACCCGCGACACCGTGATCGGCGAGGGGACCAAGATCGACAATCTGGTGCAGATCGGCCACAACTGCTCGATCGGCCGCCATTGTTTCATCGTCTCGCAGACCGGGATTTCGGGCAGCGTCGAGGTCGGGGATTACGCTATGCTAGGGGGACAGGTCGGCATCGCCGATCATCTGTCGATCGGCAGCGGCGCCAAGCTCGCTGCGCGCAGCGGCGTCATCAGCGATATCCCGGCGGGCGCGCAGTGGGGCGGGTTTCCGGCGCGGCCGTTCCGCGAATGGCTCAAGGCCGAAGCCATTCTCGGCAAGATGGTCCGCGGCGGCGCCGGCGGCCGCGGCCGGCACAAATCCGAGGACGAGGAATGACCGGGGACAGCATCGGCACGGCCGACATCCAACGCATCCTCACGGCGCTGCCGCATCGCTACCCGTTCCTGATGGTCGATCGCATCATCGAGATCCGCGGCGACCAGTCCGCGATCGGCATCAAGAACGTGACCGCCAACGAGCCGCAGTTCCTCGGGCATTTCCCGGACAATCCGGTATTTCCCGGCGTGCTCCTGATCGAGGGCATGGCGCAGACCGCCGGCGCGATCTGCATCCTGTCGAAGAATCTCGTCGGCAAGCCGCAGATCGTCTATTTCATGACCATCGACAAGGCGAAGTTCCGCAAGCCGGTGACGCCGGGCGATACGGTCGAGTACCACATGACCAAGATGTCGCAACGCAAGACCATGTGGTGGTTCCGGGGCGAGGCCAAGGTCGCGGGCCAGCTCGTCGCCGAGGCCGAGGTCGGCGCCATGACGGCGGACGCGCCGGGATGACGGCGATCGATGCCACCGCCCGCGTCGCCTCCGGCGCGGTGATCGGAAATGATGTCTCGATCGGACCTTATTGCGTGATCGGGCCTAATGTCGTGATCGGCGACGGATGCCGGCTGGTCGCGCATGTCCATATCGCGGGCCACACCACCGTCGGCCCGCGCACCGCGATCTATCCGTTCGCCTCGCTCGGCACGCCACCGCAATCGACCCGCTATCGCGGCGGAGCGACGCGCCTCACGATCGGGGCCGATTGCGACCTGCGCGAGAGCGTCACCATGAATCTCGGCACCGAGGACGGCGGCGGGACCACCAACGTCGGCGACCGCTGCTTCTTCATGGCGAACTCCCATGTCGCCCACGACTGCCACGTCGGCAACGACGTGACATTCGCGAACTGCGCCACGCTCGGTGGACATTGCGAGATCGGTGATGGCGTCGTGATCGGCGGGCTGTCGGCGCTGCATCAATTCACCCGGGTGGGCCCGCTCGTAATGATCGGCGGGATGTCCGGCGTGCGCGGGGACGTGATCCCGTTCGCCCTCGCCAACGGCGCCAATGCGCGGCTGTGCGGGCTCAACGTCGTCGGGCTCAAGCGCCGGAAGTTCGCGCGCGAGCGCATCCAGGTGCTGCGCCGCGCCTACCAGCGGCTCTTTCTCGATCCCGGTTATTTCGCCGAGCGGGTCGAGCAGGCAGCGGCGGAGTTCGCCACCGACGAAAGCGTCATGCAGGTCATCGCCTTCATTCGCGAGGGAAAGCACCGGCCGCTCTGCCGGCCGGATGCAGCTGTCGAGGCCTGAGCCCGATGGGCGCGCCGCCGGATCGACGTGACGCTGCGTTGCCGGTCGACGCCGCGCCGCTGGCGATCGTCTGCGGCGGCGGCAGCCTTCCGGTCGCGGTCGCCGAGGCGGTCAGCGGCCGCGGCCGGCGTGTGGTGATGTTCGCGGTGCGCGGCTTTGCCGACCGCGAGGTCGAGCGTTTCCCGTGCCACTGGATCGCGCTCGGCGCGCTCGGGCGGACGTTTCGGCTGGTGCGGGCCGAAGGCTGCCGCGACGTGGTCTTCCTCGGCGCGATGGTGCGCCCGTCGCTGTGGCGGGTGCGGTTCGATTGGACCACGGTGCGCGCGCTGCCCGCGATCGTGCGCGCGTTTCGCGGCGGCGACGATCACCTGTTGGCGGGCATCGGGCGGCTGTTCGAGGCGGAAGGGTTTCGCCTGCGCGGCGCCCACGAGGTCGCGCCGGAAATCCTGTTGCCGAAGGGGCCGCTCGGCGCGCGTAGCCCGGCCGCGCGCGAGGTCGGCGATATCGAGCGTGCGCTCGCCTTGCTGGCTGCGATCGGCCCGTTCGACGTCGGCCAGGCCGTGATCGTTGCCGGCCGCCGCGTGCTCGCGATCGAGGCCGCGGAAGGGACCGACGGCATGCTCGATCGGATTGCGGCGCTTCGGCAGAACGGCCGCATCCAGCTGCCGCCCGGCGCCGGGGTGCTCGTCAAGGCGCCCAAGCGCGGACAGGATCGCCGCTTCGACCTGCCGTCGATCGGGCCACAGACCGTCGAGGGCGTCGCCCGCGCCGGCCTTGCCGGGCTCGCGGCCGTTGCGGGCGCGACCATCATCGCCGAGCCGGCGCGGACCGCGGAGCTCGCCGACGCGCGCGGGGTGTTCGTGGCCGGCGTCGACGAGACCGGCCGATGATGGCCGCAGCGCCGCCGCCCGCCGCCGGCGCGATGCGGATCTTCATCATCGCGGGCGAGGAATCGGGAGATCGTCTCGGCGGCGCGCTGATGGCGGCGCTGCGCCGGCGTCTCGGCCCGCAGTTGCGCTTCGACGGCGTCGGCGGGCGCGCGATGGCGGCGCAAGGTCTCGCGAGCCGATTTCCGATCGACCATCTCGCGATCGTCGGCTTCTCGGCGATTCCGCGGCGGCTGCCGGCGATCCTGCGCTCGATCCGCGCCGCCGCGGCCGCCGCCGTCGCGGCGCAGCCGGACGTGCTGGTGATCATCGACAGTCCCGATTTCACCCACCGGGTGGCGCGGCGCGTGCGCCGGATGGCGCCCGCGATCCCGATCGTCGACTATGTCTCGCCTTCGGTGTGGGCGTGGCGGCCCGGCCGGGCGCGCGCCATGCGCGCCTATGTGGATCATGTGCTCGCGCTGCTGCCGTTCGAGCCCGCCGCCCAGGCAAAGCTGGGCGGACCGGCTTGCACTTACGTGGGCCATCCGTTGACCGAGCAACTCGCCGTCCTGCGCCCCGCCGCCGACGAGGCCCGGCGGCGCGCTGCCGATCCACCGGTCGTGCTGGTGCTGCCGGGCAGCCGCTCGGGCGAGATCGCGCGCCATCTCGCGCCCTTCGGTGCCGCGATCGCGCGCCTCGCCGATCGTTGCGGCGCGCTCGACGTGGTGCTGCCCACGCTTCCCCATCTCGCCGAGCGGGTGCGGCGCGAGACCGCGGGCTGGACCGTGCCGCCGCGCATCGTCGTCACGGACACGGAGAAGTGGGCGGCCTTCCGGACGGCGCGTGTCGCGCTCGCAGCGTCGGGCACCGTCACCCTCGAACTGGCGCTCGCCGGAGTGCCGACGGTGGTCGCCTACAAGGCCGCGCTCGTCACCGAGTGGATGTTTCACGCCTTCGTGCGGGTGCCGACGATCGTGCTCGCCAACCTGGTGCTGGGCGAGAGCGTCCTGCCGGAGCTGCTCCAGCGCGAGGCGACGCCCGAGCGGCTCGCCGCGGCGCTCGCGCCGCTCGTCGGCGAAACCGCCGAGCGGCAGGCGCAGCTCGCGGCCTTCGCGCGGCTCGACGCGATCATGGGCATCGGTGTGCAGCGGCCGAGCGAGGCCGCGGCGGATGTCGTGGTGGAAGTCGCGAGGCGCGGCCGAGGCTAGCGCATATTCCGGCGAAGTGGACGCCGGTTCGCCGATAAGAATATGCGCCTAACAATGATCGCAGCGATCACTTGCGCCGCGAGATCGGATTGTAATCCCGGCGTGTCGCGCCGGTGTAGAGCTGGCGCGGACGGCCGATCTTCTGGCTCGGGTCCTCGATCATCTCCTTCCATTGGGCGATCCAGCCGACCGTGCGGGCGACCGCGAACAGCACCGTGAACATGCTGGTGGGGAAGCCCATGGCCTTGAGCGTGATGCCCGAATAGAAGTCGATGTTCGGATAGAGCTTCTTCTCGATGAAGTAATCGTCGTGCAGCGCGATGCGCTCGAGCTCCATGGCGACGTCGAGCAGCGGATCGTCCTTGATGCCGAGCTCGCTCAGCACCTCGTGACAGGTCTTCTGCATGATCTTGGCGCGGGGATCGTAGTTCTTGTAGACCCGGTGGCCGAAGCCCATCAGCCGGAAGGAGTCGTTCTTGTCCTTCGACCGCTTGATGTATTCCGGAATGCGGTCGACGCTGCCGATCTCGGCCAGCATCTTGAGTGCGGCCTCGTTGGCGCCGCCATGCGCCGGCCCCCACAGGCAGGCGCAACCGGCCGCGATGCAGGCGAACGGATTGGCGCCCGAGGATCCGGCGAGCCGCACCGTCGAGGTCGAGGCGTTCTGCTCGTGGTCGGCATGCAGGATGAAGATGCGGTCCATGGCGCGGGCGAGGACCGGGTTGGGCTTGTACTCCTCGCACGGCACCGCGAAGCACATGCGCAGGAAGTTGGTCGCGTAATCGAGGTCGTTCTTGGGATAAACGAGGGGCTGGCCGATCGAGTATTTGTAGGCCATGGCGGCGAGCGTCGGCACCTTGGCGATCATGCGGATCGACGCGATCATGCGCTGGACCGGATCGGAGATGTCGGTCGAGTCGTGATAGAAGGCCGACAGCGCGCCGACCGAGCCGACCATCACGGCCATCGGGTGGGCGTCACGGCGGAAACCCTGGTAGAACCGGCTCATCTGCTCGTGGACCATCGTGTGGCGGCTCACCCGATAGTCGAAGTCGGCCTTCTGTGCGGCGGTCGGCAGCTCGCCGTAGAGCAGGAGATAGCAGGTCTCGAGGAAATCGCCGTGCTCGGCGAGCTGCTCGATCGGATAGCCGCGATAGAGCAGAATGCCTTCGTCGCCGTCGATATAGGTGATCTTCGATTCGCAGCTTCCGGTCGACGTGAAGCCCGGGTCGTAGGTGAAGATGCCGGCCGAGGCGTAGAGCTTGGAGATGTCGATGACGTCGGGGCCGATCGTTCCTTCGTAGACCGGAAAGGACCAGTTCTGGTCGCCGATCGAGAGTTGGCCGTTCTTGAGATTGCTGCCGGTCTTCGCGTCCATGTCGTAGCCCTCGAACCTGCCGCCCGCCCGTGGCGGGGGATGCGCACTGGACCGCGCTGCGCCGCGCGATTTCGTGCTATCCCATCCCCGTTTGCACCGCAAGATGCACGGATTTGATATGGGTTCTGGGCGGACTTTGGCTAGGGCGCGGAAAACGTTGCGAACGCATACAAATCGCCGATCGCTCAGCGCGCCCAGGTGCCCGGCGCGGGGCGTTTTGCGTTGCGCTGATCGGCGCGCGGGGGCGCGCGGACCTCTTTGTTCGGCGCATATTCTTTGTTGGCGAACCGGTCCCCACCCCGGATCACGCCCGGGGCACGCTTTCGCCAAAAGAAATTTGCGCTAGATGGCCTGGTCGCCGAGCCGTGCCAGGGTTTCGGCCTTGCCGAGCACCGCCAGCACCTCGAAGATCCCGGGCGAGGTCACGCGCCCGGTGAGCGCCGCCCGCAGCGGCTGCGCGACGGCGCCGAGCTTGACGCCTTCTCCCTCCGCGAAGGCTCTGACGGCGGC
>Ga0209465_10000708_pt1 | contig 15246 bp, 14 predicted proteins | sample PanSoiPlot1MoBio_FD_188321 | JGI IMG/M metagenome (GOLD analysis project Ga0209465, IMG submission 188321) | Tropical forest soil microbial communities from Panama analyzed to predict greenhouse gas emissions - Panama Soil Plot 1 MoBio (SPAdes)... | ecosystem: Environmental > Terrestrial > Soil...
CCCCGGCGCCCGCGACCGCTTCCGGCGCGAAGCACTCGCTGTGGGCAAGCTGAACCACCCCAACATTGCCACTGCCCACGATTTCGACACCAAGCCGGTGGACTACCTGGTCACCGAATACATTTCCGGCAGCGGTTTGGACCGTCGGCTGGCGGGCGGCGCACTCCCCGAAGACACGGTGATCTCGCTTGGCATGCAGCTTGCGGCCGGACTCGAGGCGGCGCACCGCGAAGGCATCATCCACCGCGATTTGAAGCCTGGAAATCTTCGCATCAACGAGGAAGGGACACTCAAAATCCTCGACTTCGGCCTGGCGGAGATGTTTGACCCGACCAAGGACGTTGCCTCGCTGGAAACCATCACCATCAACATGACATTGACTGGCACCTTGCCCTACATGGCGCCCGAGCAGTTTGGTGGGGCTGCCGACCAGCGCACAGATCTGTGGTCTGCCGGAGCCGTCCTGTACGAGATGGCGACAGGCAAGCTGCCCTTTCCGGAGACCCAGATCCAAGAGTTGCGGGACGCGATACAACACAAAGAGCCTGCACCGCCCCGCCAGGTGAACCCGGAGATCTCGGCAGGGATGGAGCAGGTCATCCTGCGCTGTCTCAGGAAGAACCCCTATCAGCGGTACCAGTCGGCGACCGAGCTGCGCGAAGACCTAGATCGCCTTGCCGCAGGGAGAAAGACCAGAGAGCACGAAAAGCAGCGGGCCCGTAGGTTTGCGGTTGCCGCACTCGTGGCCGTTTTTGCGGTATCGGCGGTGGCCGTTGCCGATTACTGGCCCGAGATTCGCAAGAAGCTGTGGCCTACGACCGAGAACACCGCTAACCAGTTCCGGCTGATGGCCATCCTGCCGCTCGAGACTGGCAGTCAGAATCCGTCGGACGATGCCCTGGTTCGCGGAGTCGCCGAAACCGTCAGTGCGCGCATCGCTCAGGAGACCAACGGCCAGAAGCTGCAGTTAATCCCTCCCAGCGAGCTCATTGCGCGCTCGGCCAAGACTACCGACGCCGCACGCAAGGAGTTTGGCGTCGAACGGGTGCTGGAAGTTGCGGTGCAACGTGCCGGCAACCAAGTACGCGTGACCTGCAGCCTGATCGACTCGAAGACCCACCAAGTCATTCGCGCTTGCACGGTCACCGGCAATGGCGATGACTGGTTCGCATTGCAGGACAAACTCGTCGGCGATGTCATCGCCATGCTGCCGCCTGCCTTCCGCAACGAACAGGCTGCACCAACCGAAGTTTTGGCAGCCGCACCAGCCGGATACGAGGCTTACCTGAAAGGCAAGGGCTACCTGTTGGACTACCAGAAACCGGAGAACATTGATGCTGCTATAAAGGAATTTCAGCAGGCGCTACAGTTGAATCCGAACTACGCACCGGCATTAGCAGGATTGGGTGAGGCGTATTGGCAGGGCTACAAGAATCATCGCGGGAATGATTGGCTGGACAAAGCGAAGGTGAACTGCGAAAAGGCTCTGGCCGCCGATCCCAAGTTGGCAGCGGGACATACTTGCCTGGGCAGCGTTCATCTTGCCCGTGGTGCATACGACCAGGCTTTGCACGAAGTTCAACAAGCGATTGCTCGTGATCCTTCGGACGTGCACACGATCCTTGTCATGGCTGATACCTATGACAAGCTAAGGGACTACCCGGAGGCAGAGAGGACATTCAGGCGCGCAATTTCGCTTAGCCCAAATTACTGGGCTGTGTACAACTGGACAGGAGCCTTTTACGCTGCGCACGCCAGATACGCGAGCGCGGAAGACATGTTTCGCAAAGCTTCAGATCTGGCACCGGGCAACGAGAGAGCACTCTTCAACCTGGGCGCAATGCTCTTGCTGGAGGGGCGTTACCGGGAAGCGATTGATGCCTTACAACGCTCCATTCAGTTGAATCCGACCATGTTCGCCGCCTACAGCAACCTCGGAACGGCACATTTCTATCTCCGGCAATATCGGGACGCGATCACAGCATACGACAAGGCGCGAGCACTGGATGAACAATACTTCATGAATTGGGGCAATCTGGGCGACGCACTTTACTGGTCTCCCGAGCGTCGTCCGGAGTCGTCAGCCGCATACAGGCGAGCAGTTGAACTCGGGCAGGCACGACTCCAAGTCAACCCTAAGGACGGTCTCACGCGGGCTTACGTCGCCAGTTACTACGCCATGTTGGGCGACAAGCATGACGCGACAGCGGAACTCGAGAGAGCGCTGAATCTTGCTCCCCAGGACCCCGACGTGCTGTTTCGCGCATCGCTCGTATACAACCAGTTCGGTGACGACCGCCAAGCTCTGGACTGGTTAAAGAAAGCCCTTGCCGGGAACTTTTCGCGAACCACCGTGCGCGACACTCCGGACTTCGATCACCTGAAGTCCAATCCCGCGTTTCAAAGTATCATCACGGGCGGCGGATAATCGCGTTCGGCGTTTCTGACAAGAATGCAGTTTCGCTCAGGTTACTGCATCACGATGACTCCGGGATCGGAGAAGCTCGAACAGGGCGTTCCGCCTACAGTGACGGCCGAGTACGCATACTTCTTCCCGGGTGTGGCAGAGTCCAGGACGGGACCAGAATCCTGGTCTTCGTCGAAATCGCACTTGCTGAACGGACAATCATTTGATGGAAAAGTGACATGGACCTTTTGGTTGGGCGGGCCATTATCGAGCTCGCCGTGCCAAACGATCGTTTCTTTGTGCTTCTGGGAGAGCGGCACAAAATCCTGCTTTGTAAGGTGGCCGAAATCCAGGCCAGCATACTGTTGGCACGATTTGTTAGACGAAATCAAGTTTATGGCCGCCTTGGTCTGCCCACCTTGTACCGTTGGCGGTATTTCTCTTTTGCAACTGAACATCGACAACCCTAATACCAGAACCAGCCCCACGGAGAAGGCGCAAATGAGTTTGTTTTTCACGTGGTTCCTTTCTTACGCTCGTAGCGTCAGGGATTTTTTCTGCACAACCACTGGATTCAATGTTCCGTTAGCCGCACAAACTAACACGATTCACAGCAATGTCAAGCAACTATCTAGCCATTAGCTACGACGCTAATCCCGCCAAGTGACTCCCAGACGGAATCTGCTCTCTGTGTAACCATTGCGTTCCCAAAATGAATCGACTTGTCAGCGTTAATCCGCCAGGCGATTTCTCACACCGCTGCACCGCGTGCTTCGCCGAACCGCCTACTCTAGTCTTCTCGCTAGTTCGAACTATCCGAATAGATAGCCTGCACTCGCCAGACAGCCGGCCTCTCCTCGACATTGTTTTGGGAAGTCCTCCTGCCTTCAATTGCTTACAAACATTCAGCCAAGATTTGGTGGTTTGGCACGCCCCGTGCTCTGTCTCCCCGCGTAAGCCGCAAGTCAAAAGGCAATCGCAAGAAAGCCACGAAAGCTCACCGGCTCACAGAATTTCAGCTCGGGTCCCTCAAACAGGACCCCCAAGGAGGATGTTATGAAGCGCAACGTATTTGGGGCCCTGATGACGCTCATCGTGGCCGCCACAATCGCAGCTCCCGTGGTTCATGCCCAGAGCCAGATCTCACTCACCGCCAATATCCCCTTCGCCTTCAGTGTCGATGGCAAGGCGCTTCCGGCAGGCGACTATGAGGTCCGTGACGTGGGATTGCGGGCAACCCTTATCGAGACCAAGGACGGCAGCGACCATGCATTGGGCGTCTACAGCTACGCTGGACCGTCGAAGCCGGGTGAGTCCAAGCTGGTGTTCCACAGGGTCGGCGATCGTTATTTCCTCGCCGAGATCTGGTCCAACAGCCGTGGACAAGGCCTTTCGGTTCCCGAGTCCAAGATGGAGAAGGAAATGACCGCCTCCAACCGCGCCAACGGCGGCGGCGGAGCAGAGACTGTGATCGTCGCGTTGCGCTAACCTGCCTCAGCGATCACACCAGAAACCCGGAGCTCCCACCGGCTCCGGGTTTTCATTTTGGATTCGGACCAACCACCTGCTCTCACCTATTCACTGGAAATTTCTCCCGGCGCGATTAGAATGCACTGTTCGCCAGTTTGAACCTGCGGGCTAGTGCTGGATTTTTCACCACGGAGGCACGGAGGGTAGGAAGAGAAGCGAAAAAGATTACTCCGTGTTCTCCGTAGTGAATTTGTGCTCTGCAGCTGATTCATCCTCGCGCTGGAGGGTCCTTCATGCTGGTCGGTGTTCCCCGCGAAATCTTTCCGGGGGAGCGGCGGGTCGCACTTACTCCCGCAGTCATTCCCAACCTGAAAAAAGCCGGAATGGATGTCCTCATTGAAGCGGGCGCGGGTATCGATGCGGGCTACCCAGACGCGGAGTACAGCAGCAAAGGTGCAACCATCGTCCACGATCGCGCCGAGGTCTTCGCCAAAGCCGACATACTACTGCAGGTATTGTGTTACGGCTCCAACGACGTCACCGGGAAACAGGACCTGCCGCTCTTGCACAAAGGCCAGACCCTAATCGGCTTTCTGCGACCGCTGGGGGAGGTTCACACGGTCCAGGAGATTGCCGCGACGGGTGTGACTTCGTTTTCAGTCGAGCTGATGCCTCGCACCACTCGTGCCCAGAGCATGGACGCCCTCTCCTCCATGGGCACCATCTGTGGCTACAAGGCCGTGCTGCTCGCCGCCGATACGCTGCCGCGCATGTTCCCCATGCTGACCACCGCCGCCGGAACCATTACCCCCGCGCGTGTGCTGGTCATGGGTGCAGGTGTCGCCGGATTGCAGGCCATCGCCACGGCGCGTCGCCTCGGAGCGGTTGTCTCCGCCTACGATTTGCGCCCCGCTGTCAAAGAGCAGGTGCACAGCCTTGGCGGACGCTTCGTCGAGCTCGATCTCGAAGTGAAAGATGCACAGGATGCCGGCGGTTACGCCAAGGCCCAGGACGAATCTTTCTACCACCGCCAGCGCGAACTGCTGGGAGCAGTCGTCGCTCAGCAGGATGTCGTCATCACAGCCGCGGTTGTACCGGGGAAGAAATCGCCAGTGCTCGTGACCAAAGAAATGGTGACAGCCATGGCTCCCGGATCGGTGATTGTCGATCTCGCCGCCGAGCGCGGCGGCAACTGCGAACTCACGCGTACGGGCGAAATCGCTGTCCAGCACGGCGTCACGATTATCGGCACCATCAATTTGGCCAGCACGGTTCCGTATCACGCCAGCCAGATGTACGCGCGCAACCTGGCGAACTTTCTACTCAACATGGTGAAAGATGGTCAGCTCAAGCTCAACATGGACGACGAGATCGTGCGCAGCACACTCGTCACAAAAGGCAACGACATCGTGAACCCGCGCGTGCGCGAATTTTTCTCGCTGCCAGCACTGGTAGCGCAGACGTAATCATGAACCACAGAGGCACAGAGAGAAGAATCAATTAGCAATTAGCTTTTGCTGGTAGCTCTTGACTGCTTGCGAGGTCGGAGGGCGAAAGAAACCCGCGAAGAGCGAAAGGCGAGAACTAATTGCTATTTGCTTACTGTCTCCGTGCTGAACTTCTCGTAAGGAGGACCATTTGAAGGTAGACCTTATAACGAGTGTGTACGTCTTCATGCTCGCCGCGTTCATCGGCTTCGAGGTGATCCGGCGGGTTTCACCGCTGCTGCACACTCCGCTGATGTCGCTCACCAATGCTCTTGACGCCATCGCGGTCGTGGGAGCCATCATTCTCGCGGGTGAAGGCAAGAGCAGGCTGTCCACCATTCTCGGCACCATTGCTATCGTCGCCGCCACCAGCAACATCGTCGGCGGTTTCATCATCACCGACCGCATGCTCAAGATGTTTAAAGCCAGCAAGGCTCCCAAACAATGACCAACCTCGTCGGCGGTGAGATCTTCATCGAAGTCCTCTACATCATTGCGGTCGGGCTCTTCATTCTTTCGCTCAAGTGGCTAAGCTCGCCCGCCACCTCGCGACGCGGCGTCTTCGCCGGCGAGATTGGCATGCTGCTGGCCGTGGTGGGCACGCTCTTCTACAAGGGCATCGTCGATTACAAGTGGATCGCCATCGCGCTGGTGCTGGGCACTATCATCGGTGTGCCGCTCGGCCGCGTCGCCATGACCGCCGTCCCGCAGCGGACTGCCCTCAGTCACGCCTTCGGCGCGCTCTGCGTCACGCTCGTTGGTACCGCTGAGTTCTACCTCCGCACGCCCACCGTCCCGAAGTTCACAATGAGCGTGCTTTCGCTCGAAGTCATCCTCGGTGGGCTCACCTTCACCGGCAGCCTCATGGCCGCAGGCAAACTCCAGGAGATCCTCCCGCAGCGCCCCATCACCTACAAGGGACAGAACATCGTCAATCTCGGCATGCTGCTGGTGGCTATCGTGATCGCCGTGATGCTCGTGCTGGACCCAAGTCGCATTGCGCTTTATTCGCCCATGGTCCTCATCGCGCTGATTTTCGGTGTGATGCTGATCATCCCCATCGGCGGCGCTGATATGCCCACCGTCATCTCGCTGTTGAACTCCTATGCCGGACTCTCCGCCGCGGCCATGGGCTTTGTGCTCGACAGCAAGTTGCTCATCGTTGCCGGCGCGCTCGACGGCGCCTCCGGCTTCATTCTCTCCGTCAACATGTCGAAGGCCATGAACCGCTCGTTCACCAATGTGCTGTTTGGAGCCTTTGGACAGGTGCAGGCTTCCGCCGCAGCCGCGCACGAAACTCGTCCGGTACGCAGCGCCACCGCCGAGGAAGCCGCCGCCATTCTCGCCGCTGCCAACAAGGTCGTTGTGGTTCCCGGATACGGCATGGCCGTCGCCCAGGCGCAGCACAAAGTGCGCGAGCTTTATGATGCGCTCACCAAGCGCGGCGTGGACGTGACCTTCGGCATCCATCCCGTCGCTGGCCGCATGCCCGGACACATGAACGTCCTCCTCGCCGAGGCCGACATCCCCTACGACAAACTGCTCGACATGGACCAGGTCAACGGCGACATGCCGCAAACCGACGTGGCCCTGGTTATCGGCGCCAACGACGTCACCAACCCCGCTGCGCGCAATGACCAATCCAGCCCCATCTACGGCATGCCCATCATCGACGTGGACAAGGCCCACACCTCGATGGTCATCAAGCGCAGCATGGCCCCCGGTTTCGCCGGCATCGACAACCCGCTCTACTACCTCGACAACAACTTAATGCTCTTCGGCGACGCGAAAGCGTTTGTAGGAAATATTGTGAAGGAGCTGTCGGGAAATAGTGGGGGACACTAGGAGCTCGTGACTCACCACATCGTCCAGTGGCCTTACGGCGAAGCTCAGTGAGAATCGGAGGGACCTGGGGCGCCACCACAGGAATCCAACGCACCCGTAAAAGGAAAATGGGACTGGGTTTGGCCCAACGTAGACACGCCGAACGGCGCTCGCTGGCCCATAAATCAAGCTTTTTTGGGCCGCGGTGCTTGTCGTATCTGTAACAACCCTCTTCGCATTGATCCGAGCCTCGGCGTGGATCAAGTGAAGTCCATGGGGTTTGACGCTTGGGGCGCTGTGGTGTCGCAGCTATTGCTTTCGGCCTATGGAGGCAGTCTGGGGTGGCAGCTTGGGCTGGTCTTGTCCTCTATTGTGCAGAAAGGGTCGAAAGCCACACTAACGTAAGTTGGAAACTGTGAAGCGGGGTGCACCAGGTTCGCGTCCTTCTGTTGGACGATAACCTAGATTAGGCGCGCTCGCTAACGGCGTAGAAACGGGCTGCCTTTTCCTGCCACTTCGACTCGTTCAAGCCCACAACAATCAGCCACAGCGTGAGAATCATTTCCGGAACCCCAGCCGAAATAACAAACACCGGGAAGATCAGCCCTGCCAACTTAGGACTCAGGAACAGCGCGAAGCTGTTGGTCAGATAGCTCAGGCCGGAGATGATCACAAGTACACCCAGAAACCTCGGGAAGAAACCCGACCGAAGCATCAGGTACCCGCGACACAGTTCCTCAAATCCAAAAAATACCAGGCTGATTCCGAATCCGTGCTCAAACAATCCGACCGAGAGGAGCGCCAGAGCATGCAGTTGTTGCGTGTCGAACACCTTCAAATAGCTCGCGCTTCCTAGAATGAGTACAGGGGCGAAGTGAAACACAGCGCTCATGGCTTCCACGGCGATCGACATGAGTGCGAAAAACGCTCCCATCAGTGCGATGTTCCGATTCACCACCCTCATGAGCATGTAGAAAATCATCGTGAGTGCCACTGCGCACGCCAGCCAGAGGACCTCCGCGGAAAATGCAACGCGCCACCGCGCCTCATGCGCCATGATGTTGCTGGCTGTCGCGGCCGCGTCGCCAGACACGACGAGCTTGCCTCGCACGAACAACTCGACGAAGATGCCCGCGAGGATGATGTACAGGTACAGCACTCCGCCGATTCGTGCGTAAAGTTTTGGAGAGAACTCCGATGGGCTGGCGCTGATCACATTACCCTCCATCAAAGACCTTGCCCAATGGTTGCCATCTTACGCCGCGAACACCCGCCTCGCGGAACAAGCGCCCAGACCCTGGAACTGGGGATCGGACGACGCTTTCTATTGAACTTTCCTAATCGTCTTGCGTACTGTTGCGGAGGAGGAGCCTGGCAATGAGAAAACTTCTGCAAGCGCTTGCGATCGGCGTTCTGGCATCAGCCGCCGTGGCCACAGCCCAAGACAACCCTTTCAGCACATTCAACAAGAAGGCCTATGGAAGGGTGAAGCAGATGCTGCTCGCCTCGGCTGAAGAGATGCCCGAAGCGAGCTACAATTTCAAGCCTACCGATTCGGTGCGCAGCTACGGTCAGATCATCGGACATCTGGCCGACGCTCAGTACCTGTTTTGTTCCGTCGCACTCGGCGAAAAGAATCCAGAGCTTAAAATCGAGCAGACCAAAACATCGAAGGCTGACCTAATCGCCGCCCTCAACACTGCTTTCGCCTATTGCGACAAAGCCTATGACGGCATGACCGACGCTGCCGGCGGCCAAATGGTCAAGTTTTTTGGAAACGACATGCCAAAACTCGGTGTGCTGTCGTTCAACAACATGCACAACTTTGAACACTACGGCAATATCGTTACCTACCTGAGGATGAAAAATCTGGTGCCGCCGAGCAGTCAGCAGCAGCCACCGGCGACCCAACCGAAGAAATAGCCACGATCGGTGATCAGGCAGGAGCCCGATGCCGCGGAGCCTGCCCGATCCCGCTGTGTGCGACGAAGGGCTCGTGTCCGTCTTGTACCTTTGACGTAACAACGTGACGGAGCTTTCAAGGGACTGTCGGGGCCCAAGTGCTGTTGAGGGAGAGGCAGATGGGCACTAGAGAACCATTTTTCTTTACAGTTGTAAGGTACTATTCCCAGCCGCCTGAAAAGAACTAATTAGGTCATCAGTTCAGGACCGATGCAGACGACGAAGTAATCATAGCGGCCCATCATCAATGGGGCGCGGACAGCGTGCTCAAGATGAATGCCATGTGGGCGTTTGGCATCTGGGACTCGGCTCTTGCGAGAAGGCCATGCAAGGAGTCCTGCTGGAAAAAATCCGCACCTGAACGCTTAAGATCGGTTTTCAATCTCCGCTGGGGAATTGGATGAACCGAGGTCTCGGAGACTGGGCCGCACAGCGGGTGCAAACCGAGCACATTCTGGAGAACCCGGTTGCCGATGGCCCGGCGATTCGCGACTTCGTCCTCCAGCGGCAAGCGAGAAAGAACTGGAACGAGCTGACGCCTACTTCGTCTGGCGTCATCTACAGGCAGACCTATGGCGGGAAGCATTCTTTACTTCCAGATCCGATTGTGGAGGTTCTTCGCCAACACGTTTGCGTCATTCTATTGAGTGCTAAGCCTTGGGATCCGCAAGAGGAGTAGCGAAATCGACGAAGAGGTCCTATTCCACAGTCCACACTCGTCCCAAACGAGCCTCACTTCCCCTCAAACAATCGCCGCTTCACCTCGTCTTCATTAGCCGACTGGGGATGTTCGGCCTTCCAGCGCATTGCCGCGGTGATGCGGGTACGACCGCTGGGATGATCGTAAAAAATGAACTCCTCAATCGGTCCGGGATCCAGCTTGCGATATTCCCCCAGCAGCATGTCGACATTCGCCTCGCCGTCGGGTTGACCGGCCGCGTTCAGGCCATACAGGTCGGCTTCAAATTCCATAGTGCGCGAGATGGTATTGGTTACCGGCGTCAACAGAAAGAAGTACAGCGAGAACACGATAGTCGCCCACGGCAGCACGGCGACGTCACCGATTCCTCGCACATCCCACTTCTCGCCCCAGCGCGCAAGACCGTAGTTGATGCCCCAGTTCAAAAAAGCGAACCCGATCACGATGACCACCCCATACATGACGAGTCCCTTATAGGCGTGGTTGAGAACGTAGTGGCCCATCTCGTGTCCCATGGTCGTCTCAATCTCGGGCAACGTACAGCGCTTCAGCAGGTTGTCGTTCAGCGAAATTCGCAGCGTTCCGGCGAAGCCGCTGACGTTGGCACTCACCCGGTTCGACTGCCGCGATGCGTCGAACTCGTATACGTCGCTGGCTGGGATCCCATTCGCGCGCGCCATGCTGAGAATTGGATCTTTAACATCACGGTCCTTCAACGTGCTGTACTTGTTGAACAGTGGAGCTATGTAAACCGGAGCAATCACAAGCACGAAGGTGAGGAAAACAATCGTCAGCACAGAGCCCCACACCCACCAATTCTTGCCTAGCTTCCTCACCAGCCCGAATAGCGGCACAATGAGGATCGCCCCCAGCACTACGCTGACCGCGAGGCCAATCAGTTGGTCCTGCGTCCACGGCCCGAAGGTCTGATTCAGAAGGCCGTACTTACGCTCGCGGAAGTAACCCTCGTAAACGGTCAGAGGGAAACTGAGCACCGATACAACGACTATGAATTGAATCCAGTAGAGCGCAGTCTGCAGCGGACGGAAGCGCGTGAGGCGTTCTGCCAGATCGCGCATTCGCGCTGACCAGCGGAAGTGTAGCAGCAGCCACATCACGACGACCGCATAAAGGAAGTCCCACAGGATCAGCCAATAGCCGCCTTGGAAGTACGAATCAGAGCGGGCACGCTCTGTCGGCGGCATCTTGGCCAGATAGGCGTCGACCGCCGCTCGGACATCGAGCGCTGGACCAGCGCCAGGTTGGCCCGCGGCAGGCGCCGAAGTCGGAGCTGTAGGCGGACTCGCCTGCCCCGAAGCAGGGACGCTGAACGCCAGAATCGTCAGAACAACGAATTGCCCTGCTCGAACCATCAACCCCCTCGAAGTTTTCGCACGAGTATACGACGTTGGACGAAGCTGGAGTGCCTCAGGTTCACGCTGTGGGATCGCGGCCGGCCTAGCTGTTATGGTCAACGCCACCCTGAAGCTGGCGGCGTTTTAAAAAAAGCCCGCGATTCCGGTTTCGCGTGTCGCAGACTGGCTTCAAGGATTAAGGCGCATGGCCCTTCCCTTCACAACCGGAATAAAGAAGAAAAGAAACAGAGCCGCGGCGAGACCAATCGCGAAAGCGGGCGCCACCTCATGCATCGTTAGCGGCTGGTCGGGTGGACGATAGCGCACGATGAAATAAAAGTTCATCCAGATCAGGATGCTGCTGACCAAGCCCGGCGAGTACTCCTGAAAGTGAATGGCCCACCAGACATGCCAGAAGCCATTAAAAACTCTCTCCATCGACCAGGCTAGCGGCAAGATCACCCATGCGCCGCCCATCCAATCATAGGCGAGCACGCTGGCGATCATAATTACGAAATAACCCGTGTTGAACCAGAAGAATTTTGTCCACGAGTATTGCGGCCACCAATGCTGCTGCACTTTCTCAACGAAGCTGCCACCCAGCACGGACTCATCAATCACATGGATCACATAAGCCGCAATCATGAACCAAAACGAGAAGATCAGCGGTGCATACATTGTGTATTTACGATGTCATGGCAACCGTTCGCGTTGTTTCTTCCCAATCCGTCGAGGGTGGCTACACTTGCCTGATGTTTGGCATATGTGGGAGAACACTACCCGGACTTCTGCAACACAGAATATTTGTTCACCACACCCGTCATTCATTAGGGAAACTCTTTCATATCCTGCGGTCGGCCCAATGCCGGCGCCGAACTGGAGCATTTATGTCTCATCGTGTTTGCCCCTGGTGGCTTGGCTACTTCCTGTTGAACCCTTTCCGCAAGCGAAGCCAGAACCCGCACGCAATACTTTCTCCGTACGTTCGTGAGGGCATGACGGTACTGGAGCCCGGGCCCGGCATGGGATTCTTCACGGCCGAACTGACGAAATTAGTTGGCGCATCTGGCCGCGTCATTTGCGTCGATGTGCAATCGAAGATGATTGACAAGCTGAAGCGTCGACTCGCCAAACTGAAGCTCAATGGCCGGGTCGATGCGAGACTGGCCCTGCCCGATTCCATGGGCCTCGCAGATCTTCGCGATTGCGTGCAATTCACTCTTGCCTTTGCGGTCGTACACGAATTTCCGGATGCCGCCACGTTCTTCGCCGAGGTCGCGCACGCCAGCAAGCCTGGCGCAACCCTGTTGGTCGCCGAACCAAAAGGGCACGTGAAGGAAAGCAAGTTTGATGCCGAGCTGCAAGCCGCTGCGAAATCTGGCTTCGCAGTAGTTGAGCGCCCTATTATCCAACGCAGCCATGCCGCCTTACTCAAAAGGGGCTCAGGTGTCCCACTGTAAGTAAGGTGCGGAAGGTTCTTGAGCCGTGGTGGTTCGCAATCACAGATTGTGGCGCGCCGCAGGGCATGGGCCGCTTTGAATCTAGGGCTGCCGGTCGTGCTGGCGGTAGTAACAGAGCTTTTTGCTTGAAGGCGGGAGAGGCGCAGAAAATTTGACTCCGAATTTTCGATTCATCCAGCCAGCGCGTCAGCCCCTGACAGCGGTAAACTGCAAGCAGGGCAATGTGGCGACAACTTGAAGCAACATAGCAGAGGTCACACTACAAGGCGCAATTCGAGTTACCATCATCGGGAGAGGTTGTTATGAGCGATTACGAATCCTCCGGACGCAATGTTGCTCTGGGGTTTGCTTTTTTGCTAATTGGATTTGCCGCAGGCGCGATTGTGGCGGCGTTGATGACCCCGAAGACCGGCAGGCAAATGCGGCGCGAGCTTCGGCGCAAGCTCGAAAATGCTCGCGAGGTCATGGAAGATTGGAGCGAGCACGCCGACGATCTGCGCGAGCGGGCCTCCGACCTGGCCGAAAAGGCTGGCGAGTGGGCCGAAGTAGCGCGTGAAAAGGTCGCACCAATCGCCAAGAAGTTCCAGAGCTAAGAAAGCAATTGCCGGTTGCCAGTTATCAGCGCGCAATCGCCCAAGTTAGGGCCGAACAGCCCGGTGCGAATCCTTCGCCAAGCTCAGGAAGGCTCTGGGGTACCGACAAGTTCCCGCTCCTTCTTACTTAGACCCGCTCAGGCAGCTCGACATGAAGGTCTTGCGATCGTCGCCTTTCAGGTTCTTGGCATTCGCCTGCGCGTTGCAGTCTTTCATCTTCTGCTGCTGAGAATTGCTGGCCGTTGTTGTGGGCGAGCTGCTAAGACATTCGGACATGAATTTCTTGCGGTCATCGCCCTTCAACTGCTTGTCAGAAGCCTGCTTGTTGCAATCCTTCATTTTCTGCTGCTGAGCTTGCTGCGCGGCGCTGGGCTGTTGGGATGACGTATCTTGTGCAACGGCAGGAAGAGCGAGAGCTGCCAATAACGTCAGCGAAAGAATCAGCGAAATTCTGCGTCGAAACATGGAATTCCTCTCTTCACCATGAGTTGATCTTGGACGGGAGGCGCACGACTTCCGAAGCGGAAGGAATTGTACACCGCGAGCGTTGTGCGCGGAAATCGGGTAGTCGGTTTTCACAATTGCTCTATTCAAACGCGGGTGGAGAGCCCGCCTTCAGGGCTGCGGATATACGCCCCCGCATTGATTTTTTCCGCAGCTTGTTCGGGCGTGTGTCTAGCGGTCTTGAAGAGAGTGGTTTGAGCCGCTGAGCTGAGATATTTAGACTACCTACCGCAGCGGCTAAAGCCAAGCGGATAGAGGTACCGAGAATGCACCACTGAATGAAGCAGTGCTCCACCCAGTACAGAGAAACTAAAAATACTCTAGTACAACCGGAAGTTGACTTCCACGTTGATCATGACGGGAACGGCCTGGCCATTTTTACGGGCGGGATCGAACTTCCACTGCTTTACGGCTTCGATGGCCTTCTCGTCGAGCCCCATGCCCAGAGCGCGCTGTACACGAATCTGCTGCGGACGCCCATTCGCGTCCACCACCAGCCACAGCACAACGGTTCCCTGGTACTTCGCCTTGCGAGCCTCCTCGGAGTACTCTGGATCAGGCGCGTAGAGCGCTTTGGGTGCGCTTACTCCGCCGCCCACGCGATAGGCTCCGCCGCCGTAGCCTCCTCCGTGTCCCGGACCAACGCCTGGTCCTGTGCCAGAACCAACGCCACCGCCATATCCGCTTCCGATTCCGCCACCTGCTCCGGTGCCGTTGGAAGGCGGACCCATCACCTTGGAAAGCGGGTCGCCGAGCTGGCCTTCAGTGGGCAGCTTGATATTGGGAGGAACGACCACGGAAGGATCGACCACGAGCTTGGGGTTCTCGTTGCGAACCACTATAGCCGGAGGAACAATCTGGTCTTTGGAGAGCTTCGGCAGCGCACCTTTGGGAGCTTGCAGCTTGTCGCGATCACCTCCGCCACCACCGCCACCTGCCTTGGTCTTCGAGGCTGGCAACGGCAGATAAGGGCTGATGTCCGTCACTAAGCCGACGACCTGCTGCTTGATTTCCTCTTTGTGCCTGTTCACCCAAAAGCCCGACCAGATAATCAGCCCCGCTGCGATGGTGTGCAAAATGAACGAATAGGCAAAGGTGTCCTTGCGCTGGGGATACAGACCCTCATCATCGCCAAACAAAGTCGGCAGAATATCGTGACGTTCAGGCTGGGCCGGAGGCTTCGGGGGCTCCGTTTTGGTCAAAACCGGGGTAGACATTTCCTGCCTATCAGTATAGCCCTTGACAATAACCCTGGGCGCTACAAAAAGTAGTACACAAAAGAAGCCGCTGTGGTTGCAAATCTCCCCCTAACAACCCAACAAGCACAAAAACGACGCTCGCCGCGGCCCAGTCAGGTGGGGCACCTGGCACCGCTGCACTTCATCGTCCAAAAGAAATGACTGGTGCGAATGCAGCCTAGTTTAGACGGATTTTTGTACTGATATGTCACAGATTTGTAAGAAGCAGAGCTGAATTTCACGAAA